>Ga0129311_1002537_pt1 | contig 10912 bp, 8 predicted proteins | sample Go1ome_FD_94435 | JGI IMG/M metagenome (GOLD analysis project Ga0129311, IMG submission 94435) | Western lowland gorrila individual fecal microbial communities from Wisconsin, USA - Go1022B metagenome | ecosystem: Host-associated > Mammals > Digestive system > Large intestine > Fecal | place... | reverse complement strand
TTCCCTCTATAGATGACACAACAACCGAACCTGATACACCCTGAGGTCTGCCGTTAAGCATCATCTGAGAAGGATTATCTACCTCCTCAAGTCCCTTTTCCGTCATCGTGAAAACACCAATCTCGTTGGTAGAGCCAAATCTGTTCTTCACTCCCCGAAGAAGTCTAAATCCATTGTTCCTGTCTCCTTCAAAATAAAGGACAGAATCCACCATATGCTCTAATGTCCTAGGTCCGGCAACTGTACCCTCCTTAGTAACATGTCCCACAATAAATATCGCTATATTCTGTTGTTTAGCCAGCTGCATAAGACGTGCAGTTACCTCACGTACCTGCGTAACCGTTCCCGGTGCCGTTCCAAGCTCATCCACCACCATGGTCTGGATAGAATCTATAACTACAACAGAAACATCACTCTTTTGTATGGCAGAGGAAATATTATCCATATCATTGTCACACAGCAACAGCATGTCCTTATCAAATGTTCCGATTCTCTCTGCACGCATTTTTATCTGAGCAAGCGATTCCTCACCTGATACATAGAGAACCTTCGTTTCACTATGGACTAGATTTCTGCACATCTGGAGAAGTATGGTTGATTTGCCTATTCCGGGATCTCCTCCAACTAAAACAAGGGAGCCTCGAACAATGCCGCCTCCCAATACTCTATCAAGCTCCGTTATATCTGTTTTTATGCGGCTTTCATCAGCGGTTTTGACATCAAAAATACTTGTAGGGCAAACAGCATCCCTCTTTACAGAGGAATGCTTCTTTGCACCAACAACTACTTTTTCTTCCACAAATGTATTCCACGCATGGCATCCGGGACATTGCCCCTGCCATTTTGCTGATTCATAGCCACATTCTTTACAGAAAAATACCTGTTTTTCTTTTGCCACTATAAACTCCTACATCTTCTGAACCAGAATATCTACCAGCTTGCCTGGCTCAAGTTCAACGCTAAGATTAAGCTTTCCACCGAGGTTAGTCTTCATCTTACCTACATATACTTTATCTATATGTATCTTGTACTCCTTCTCAGCCTCAAGCTCAAGTGTTACCTGTGAATCTTCAAATCCTTCAACAACCAAATTAACTTCCTTATCAGTTGCTCTAAAGTCATGAACTGTTGTTCCTGGAACTGACTCATATACAAACATTCCATTTCTCTCAAGCTTTGTTATCTCTTTGAAGGTCTTAATCTTGTAAATATCACCATTATAATTGAAACCATCCTTCTTGGTCTTTGCATCAAGCTCATGATTACCGAAGCTTAAAGCACCTGTTTCTTCCTCACGAATTAATTCCGCTATTACAGCCATGTCAAATTCCTCCATTGTATTATAAACATCAATCAGCTATTTTCAGTTTCTATATTATAATTATACTATATGGCTTATTCATTTGCTACATAATTTTGATAAGATATTTTATCTTACGACAAATTTTATCTTGCCTTCTGAGACAGATATGCTTACCTTCTGTCCAGCCTTTGCCTTTCCTGATAATATCTCCTCAGCGAGCTTGTCCTCCACTTCATTCTGGATAGCTCTCTTAAGTGGTCTTGCACCATATTTCTTGTCATAGCCCTTGTCAAAGATATATTTTACCAAAGTTTCTCCATATGTTATGGAGATGTTCATCTGCTTCTTTACTCTATCCTTCAACTCTTTAAGCATAAGTCCGCTTATCTTCTTGACGTCATCCTTAGTAAGTGCCCTGAACACAATAATATCATCAATTCTGTTGATAAACTCTGGTCTGAACATACGCTTTACTTCTTCCATAACGTTGTTCTTCATATCATTGTGGTCTTTTTCATCATCATTACCACTTGAAAAGCCAAGGTGCTTAGGATCTATTATTCTCTCAGCTCCGGCATTACTTGTCATGATAATTACTGTATTCTTGAAGTCAACATTTCTGCCCTGAGAATCAGTAATATGTCCATCATCAAGTACCTGAAGCAAGACATTAAATACATCCGGATGTGCCTTTTCTATCTCATCAAATAAGACAACTGAATAAGGGTTCTTTCTTATCTTCTCAGCGAGCTGTCCACCTTCCTCAAAGCCTACATACCCTGGAGGTGAGCCTATCATCTTAGATACGCTGTGTTTCTCCATATATTCAGACATATCTACACGAATCAAAGCATTTTCATCACCAAACATAGCCTCTGCCAATGCCTTTGAAAGTTCTGTCTTTCCTACGCCTGTAGGTCCCAAAAACAAGAACGAACCAATAGGACGTTTAGGATCCTTTAGTCCTACTCTTCCTCTTCGTATCGCCTTTGCGACAGCATCCACTGCTTCATTTTGACCTATTACGCGCTTATGAAGCGTATCCTCTAACGCAAGCAGTCTTGTTGACTCTGACTGGGTTATCTTATTTACCGGTATCTTAGTCCAAACTGATACAACGTCAGCCACATCTTCCTCATCAACAACCATATTCTGCTGTTCTTTTTCTTTTATGTTTCTCTTGGTGCGTTCTAACTTTTTCTCTATAGAAGCTATCTCCTGCCTTATCTCTGATGCAAGCTCCTTATCTCCGTCAACCAGTGCTTCCTCAAGTAAAAGCTGTTTTTCCTTAAGCATTTCCTCTTCATGTATAATAGTCTTATTTTTAGCGAAAAGCCCGAGTTTCTTTCTTGACGCAGCTTCATCAATTAAATCTATGGCTTTGTCAGGTAAAAATCTGTCATTTATATATCTTATAGCATACTCTGTAGCAGCCTTAAGTGCCTCATCAGTTATCTCAACTCCATGATGCTGCTCATATTTTTCACGAAGTCCCTGTAATATCTCTATAGTCTCCTCGTTAGTTGGCTCCTCAACATATACAGGCTGGAAGCGTCTCTCAAGTGCCGCATCCTTCTCGATATATTTTCTGTATTCTGTTCTGGTTGTTGCACCTATCATCTGAATTTCGCCACGGGACAATGCAGGTTTAAGGATATTAGAAGCATCTATTGCTCCCTCAGCACCACCTGCCCCTATTATTGTGTGAAGCTCATCAACAAATAATATGATATTCCCAGCAGCTCTTACTTCATTTATTACTTTCTTGATTCTCTCCTCAAATTCACCACGATACTTTGAGCCTGCAACCATTCCAGATAAATCAAGACTTAATATTCTTTTGTCTGCAAGTATCTCAGGAACACTTCCATTGCTTATCAACTGGGCTAAGCCCTCAACAACCGCTGTTTTTCCAACTCCAGGTTCCCCGACTAAGCACGGATTATTCTTCATGCGTCGGCAGAGTATCTGCATCACACGTTCAATTTCTACTTCTCGTCCCACAACCGGATCCATTACATTCTCTGAGGCTGCCTTGGTCATATCACGACTGAACTGCTCAAGCATAGGTGTTGCTGTTTTTTTCTTCTGTGCAGAAGGATTCTTTAGTGCCGCATATTCCTTTTTGGCAACGTTGCCATCACATCCACACGATACCATAAGATCAACATATATCTTCTGTAAATTGACAGACATGGAATTAAGAAGCTTAACTGCTACTGAATCAAATGCTTTCAGTATCGCAGCAAGCAAATGCTCTGTTCCTATGTCAGGGCTGTGCATTTTTCTGGCTTCTTTTTCCGCATTATCTAATATTTGCAAAAGTTTAGCAGAGTAGTTTTTCTGCCATTTTACTCTTCCCTTTATCTCTTCGTTATTACCACGAATATAATCCTCTATTACTGCTATATCTGCTCCGTTTTCTGAGAGTATCATACCGGCAGTGCTTTCCTTGTTAACGCACAAGCCATATAGCAGGTGTTCAGTTCCTATATATCTATGCTTATTTTCACGGGCAATTTGGGCAGCTATATCAAGAACCTCTTTAGCCTGTAATGTGTAGTCAAGTTTCATTCCTTACCTCCAGCTCCATCATCCAAAAATTCTTTGTACATATCTGTAACCAGCTTGTGCATTTCATCTAAGCTGATGTCTTTACAGATTGCCTCCGCAACCATCATTCGCATACCTATATTGATTGTCTCAAGATGCTTAGGTTTCATATCCATCGATACACAAACCACAGCTCCTTTTCTTCTGTCTAACTTAAGGTATCCGTCATTGCGAAGCAATGCATATGCCTTATTTACAGTGTGCATATTGACACCAAGTTCATCTGCAAGCTGACGTACGGAAGGCAGAGATTCCCCGTCTTTTATTGTATTTTGTGCGATTCCTATGATAATTTGATTTCTAAGCTGCATATATATTGCTTCGCTGCTGTTAAAATCAATTTTTAAAATCATATCTATCCCTCTTTTTCGTCTATAGCTTTACCTATATCGTGACGCATATATTTGTTTTCGAAAGATATCCACTCGGTTGCCTTGTATGCGTTACTTCTCGCCTCTACAAGTGTCTTGCCCTTGGCAGTTACTCCAAGAACTCTTCCTCCGTTAGTTACTACTCCGGCATCTGTTTTCTTAGTTCCGGCATGGAATACATAGTATCCATCCTTATCCTTAAATGTATCAAGTCCGCTTATAACAAATCCCTTGTCATAGTGCTCAGGATATCCGTCCGATGCAAGCACAACACAAACTGCTGCCTGCTCATCAAATGAAAGCTCAAGTTCATCAAGCTTTCCATCTATACAGGCTTCCATTACATCTATTATATCATTCTTCATTCTTGGCAATACTACCTGTGCCTCAGGATCTCCAAAACGGGCATTATACTCTAATACCTTAGGTCCATCCTCTGTGAGCATAAGGCCGCAGAATAATATACCCACAAAATCTCTGCCCTCTGCCTTCATGGCATCCATTGTTCTCTGGTAAACATTTTCCTTACAGAACTTGTCTACCTCTTCTGTGTAAAATGGGCTTGGTGAGAATGTTCCCATTCCACCTGTATTTAATCCCTGGTCTCCGTCCTTTGCACGCTTATGATCCTGTGCTGAGGCCATTGGCTTTATATGTGTTCCATCACAGTAGCATAAAACAGATACCTCTCTGCCTGTCATAAACTCTTCTATTACTATCTTGTCTCCTGCAGAGCCGAACTGCTTATCAAGCATGAGAGTCTTTACTCCCGCCTTTGCCTCCTCAAGGTCCTTACATATAAGTACGCCCTTTCCGAGTGCAAGTCCATCCGCCTTAAGTACTATAGGCATCCTGGCTGTCTCAAGATATGCAAGTGCATCATCTGGATTATCAAATGTCTCATATGCCGCTGAAGGTATATTGTACTTCTTCATAAGGTCCTTTGAAAATGCCTTTGAACCCTCTATTATAGCTGCATTTTTAGCTGGTCCAAATACTCTTAAGCCTGCCTCCATAAATGCATCCGCAACGCCCGCTACAAGCGGATCATCAGGTCCTATTATTGTGAGGTCTATTTCATTTTCCTTTGCAAATTTAACAAGTGCAGGAGCATCCATAACTGATATATCTACACACTCTGCAAGCTCAGCAATACCAGCATTACCAGGTGCAGCATATAGCTTGCTCACTCTCTTACTCTGACTGCATTTCCATGCTATGGCGTGTTCTCTTCCGCCACCGCCTACTATAAGTACCTTCATTATCGCAGTTCCTCCTTATTCATGTTCATGTGCTATCTTCTGTATTGCAGCAGGGAGCAGCTTCCATTCAGCCTCCTCCATAACACGCTGCTGCAAAATCTTAGGTGTATCTCCGTCCTGTATATATACAGCCTTCTGCATAATTATAGGACCGGTATCTGTACCCTTATCTACATAGTGTACTGTAGCACCGGTAACCTTAACACCACGGGCAAGTGCTGCCTCATGCACCTTAAGTCCATAATATCCGGTTCCACAAAACGATGGTATAAGGGACGGATGAATATTAATAATCTTGTTCTCATATGCATCTATCATCTTCTCAGGTATAACAACGAGGAAGCCTGCAAGCACAATCAAATCAGGCTTAAATGAATTAACCTTCTCTAAAAGTGCATCATTAAAGCGCTCTCTGTCATCATAATCCTTAGGTGATACTACAGCAGAATCTATACCTGCGTTCTTAGCTCTCTCAAGTGCATAAGCCCCCTTGTTGTTGCTTATTACACCCACTAATTCTGTATTGGTAATTGTGCCATCATGTACAGCATCAATTATTGCCTGAAGATTAGTACCACCACCTGATACCATAACCAATACTCTTAGCATAATTCTACTCCCTTTTCTCCAGCCTTGGTCTCACCAATTACATATGCAGTCTCTCCGGCAGCCTTAAGTGCATCAAGTGTCTTTTCTGCGTCAGCAGGATCTACGGCAAGAACCATTCCAATACCCATATTGTATGTATTGTACATCATCTTCTCGTCTATATTACCTGTCTTGGCAAGAAGCTTAAATATTGCAGGAATCTCGTAAGAATCCTTTCTTACTGATGCTACTATTCCATCAGGAAGCATACGAGGTATATTCTCATAGAAACCACCACCTGTTATATGGCTGCATCCCTTAATCTTAACACCTGACTCACGAACCCCGCGAAGTGCCTTAACATATATCTTAGTAGGCGCAATGAGTGCCTCTCCAAGAGTCTTACCAAGCTCATCATAATATGTGTTAAGTGACTCTGCAGACATATCAAATACCTTTCTTACAAGTGAGAATCCATTACTGTGAACACCACTTGAGGCAATACCTATAAGTGTATCTCCAGCCTTTATATCCTTTCCTGTAATAAGGTCTTTCTCATCTACTATACCAACTGCAAAGCCTGCAAGGTCATACTCATCAACAGGGTAAAAACCAGGCATTTCAGCGGTCTCACCACCTATAAGTGCAGCATCTGACTGTGAACATCCCTCGGCAACACCACTTACAATAGTTGCTATCTTCTCAGGGTAATTCTTGCCACATGCAATATAGTCAAGGAAAAACAATGGCTCTCCACCTGCACAGGCAATATCATTTACACACATTGCAACACAGTCAATACCAACTGTATCATGCTTATCCATAACAAAAGCCAGTTTAAGCTTAGTTCCTACACCATCTGTTCCAGAAACCAATGTAGGCTTCTCCATGTTCTTAAATTTCTCAAGTGAAAAAGCACCAGAGAAACCACCGATATTAGTCAGTACCTCCTCACGCATTGTCTTTTTGATATGCTCCTTCATAAGCTCAACTGACTTGTATCCAGCCTCGATATCAACACCGGCATTTTTGTAATCCATTATTTTGTCCTCCTGCAAATATATTGAAAATTCTTGCGTATATTATAGTGTAAATAGAACAGTTTGTAAACTGTCAAATTCATTTGATATCAGAACATAAATGTGGTAAAATTTAATATATTTAGTATGTTTGGGGGACTACAATTGAAAACAAAAAGCAAAAAACGTCTTAATATAGGCTTTTTCACTTGTCACCTCGACAATGATTATGCCTATGAGGTGTGTAAGGGTATTGATTACGCAGCAAAAGAAGCTGATGTCAACTTAGTTGTTTTTCCGGGTATGTATATGAACGCTTCATATAATGATCCCAAGAATGCACGATTTGACTATCAGTACAATTCAATTTTTTATTATGCATCAGAACATAATCTTGATGCACTTATAGTATCTATAGGTTCTATAGGCAGTTTTCTGTCTGAAAATGATATGATTGCATTTCTTAAAAATTTTAACCTTCCTATCCTGACTATAGAGATTGAGGTTCCGGGTTACCCTTGTCTCTATACAGAAGGACGTACAGGTATGAGACAGGCTGTAGAGCATCTCATCACCGAACACAATGCAAGAAAGATAGGATTCGTAAGCGGCAGAAAGGAAAATGCTGATGCCAAGGACAGACTTGACACATATAAGCAGATTCTCACAGATTATAATATTCCTGTTGATGAATCAAAAATTGTATACGGTAATTTTTCAGAATTCACAGAGGATATCGTAAATGATCTCCTTGACAGAAATCCTGACCTTGATGCCATTGTTTTTGCCAATGACCAGATGGCTATAGGAGGATATGCTGCAATCAAAGCAAGAGGTCTCGAAATAGGTAAGGATATTCTTGTCACAGGTTATGATGACTCTCCTGCATCTATGGTGTTAGATCCTATGCTCACAACTGTACATAATCAGATTATGGATATGGGATATCACGCTATATATGAGGCTATTAACCTTGTCAATCAGGGGCGCACTAACGTAAAGGTTTTAAGCTCTAACCTTATTGTCCGTTCATCATGCGGATGTGGCGATTATAATCTTAGCCACATGGTAAAAAATGGCTTTTCATTTAATAATTTGTCATGCGATGAGGCACTTAAATTCACTATTGACTATCTGTTCCACGATTACTCCGAGACATTTTACTACAAAGGATTAATCAAGCATTTTTCACCGATTTTGGAGCTGTTCTTTGCACCTATATCAGAAGGTTCATTGGATTTTGACAGCCAAAAGATAGTTTCATCAATATTAGATATGCTTGAATCTTCCCTTGTCAAAAATTATTTCAGCACAGATAAGTATATGTTCTCCATTCAGGAGTTGAACAAGCTGCTTGTCGCTGCAAGCACCTCTGTAGAGATGTCAAATGCCATATCTATATTGTTTAACAAGATTATGCAGGCGTTAGTTCTTCGGACATCAACTACATTATATAATATTGTCAAGAAGCACAAGGCAACTATATGGTCATCTATGTATATCACCAAGGATACCATGACCTACAGCGACGATGAGGAATCCTGTTTTAAGCTTATAGTAGATAATCTAAAGGATTCTCATTTTGACAGTGCATATCTATACATATATGAGGAAGCTGCAATGCTCCTTCCTAATGGTTCATGGAAGATTCCTAAAACATTGTATCTTCAGGCATACAGTGATAATGGTGTAACAGAATATCTGACCGGCAACGACCGTATGATAGATTCAGAGCATGCATTTAATAATCAATATATGATTGATGACAGAAGAAAGACTCTTGTTTTAACTCCACTGTTTACAAATAACATCCAATATGGACTGTTTGTCGGAGAGATTGATATAGCATACTTTGGAAACATTTATCCAAACAGCTTACAGCTAGCCATCTCTCTTAACTTCATTGCTCTTATGAAGCAGCAGATGACTACCCAGAAAAAGCTTGCTATATCTGCCGCAGAGCTTAATAAGAAGAACAAGCTTCTAAATCAGCTATCCATAACCGATGCTCTTACAGGTATCAATAACCGCAGAGGCTTCCTTGACAGTGTACAGGCTTCAGTAACATCCAAGTTTAACGAGGATAAACCTGCTATGCTTGTATTTGCTGATATGGATAACCTAAAACAGGTAAATGACAGGTTTGGACATAAGAATGGTGATTTTGCAATTAAGAGCATAGCCCAGATTCTTTCTGACAGTTTTGGCAAAAATGATATAATCGGAAGAATCGGTGGAGATGAATTTGTCGCATTCTCATTTATAGACAATCCTAATAAACCAGAGGAAATAAAATCAGCTATCGCCAAGGAATCTGCAGACCTTAACAATAGCTGTGGAAAGCCTTATTATATTGATATAAGCTTAGGCATAAGCACATTTATGTGTTCTCCTACTCTCAATATTGAGGACATACTGCATAACGCAGATGAGGCTCTTTATGAGAATAAGAAGCATAAGCGTAAGGATGTATTAAAGCCGGGATATAGTGAAAGCTAATCATAACTCAAATGCCGAGAATATATCCCCACCGCCAAAATTTTTTTGTTTATAATCTATAAGATATGCCTTTGCCTCTGCATGCTGCTCGCCCATATCAGCCAGCATGGCATCTATATTATCTGTAGTTATACAGCCAATTTGGGCAAACAGATTATAATATTCCATAGAATCACCGAAGTCTGAGAGAATCACCTCCCAGGCTTCTTCTGTTTCTGAGCCTTTACTGTGTGCATTAAGGTATCTTGTATATTTATCCCTGTGAAGCTCACTTATATTATCATCATATAACAGCCTGAGCAGACAAAGTGCACTCTTCTTTTTTCTTTTATCAGCTATGAATTCAGGGAGACTTCTCTGTATATCCTCCTCACCGCACAAAACGATATTGGTATACCCTTCAACATCATCCTCATCAAGCATTGCAAGAAGTGCCGTGTCCCACTTTGCAAACCAGTGCTCACTTGCAAAATCATTATCCGAAAGCAGATACTCAGCCTTTAATCTGTGTGGTATCGCACCAGCAAGCTTAGACACAGAATTCTCTTTACAATCACCTATGCATATATCCTGTATCCTTTTGCAATCGCTAAATACACCTCTTCCAAAACTAATACCAGTGTTGTCACCACCACGCAGGATAACAACCTTACTTAGCTGGTCGCACTGTGCAAATGCCCAGTCATCTATATCTGTGATGGTCAAAGGAAGCTCAATCTCTCTTATTGCCGCGCCTAAAAATGCCTTCTTGCCTATTCCCCTTATTACATATTCTCTCCCCTCATAAGAGGTTTGTGCAGGTATTTTAAGAGTGCTTCCCCTCCCCTGATATGATGTGATAACAAGCTCATTGTCATGCTCATCAAAACCCTCATTTGCATATAATCTGTAGTTCAATGTATTTATAATTATCTCTCTCATTAATTCATGTCCTTTATTGATGTTCCCTGCTGTACAAGGTTAAGTCCCGCTATCTCATCCTTAATATTATTTTGTCTCTCAGATACCATTAAAAGCTGGTTATAATGAGTATAGTCCTCACAGCCAAATGTACTTATATATCTTGCACTGTAGGAATTAACCGTAAGCTCCGTAACAAGAACAAGCATCTCATTTCCCTCTGAAAATGCTCTGTCCACAAATAGAAACAAATTATGCAGATGCTCTCCCGTTGCAGATACAGACTGCTTCATGGCTGCTACAAGCTTGTCAAAATCAACCTTTACATCATCAAAGTCTGCCGCAGTTGCCGCTTTC
>Ga0129311_1002536_pt1 | contig 10914 bp, 17 predicted proteins | sample Go1ome_FD_94435 | JGI IMG/M metagenome (GOLD analysis project Ga0129311, IMG submission 94435) | Western lowland gorrila individual fecal microbial communities from Wisconsin, USA - Go1022B metagenome | ecosystem: Host-associated > Mammals > Digestive system > Large intestine > Fecal | place... | reverse complement strand
TCATATACTAAATTTCACAATAAAAACAGCACTGATTTTACCTGTCAGCACTGTTTCTGCACAACTAATTTCAACTTTTAAATTTTTCTTTTGAAAGTGGAATTTAACTTTTCAGTTCAGCATATTTTTACTTAAATCTTTTTCCGTATGGATTGTTCTTTAATTGTGCCTGTGCCTGATTCATCATCTTTTCAAGAGACTCTTCATTCAAGTTGCCATTTCTCTGCATTCTGCCAACCTGATCCATTGCTTTCTTCATCTTGTTAAACTGATTGATCAGTTTATTGACATCATCCACTTTTGTTCCAGAACCTCTGGCAATTCTCTTCTTCATTGTGCCTCTTAGCTTTTCTGGATGTGCTCTTTCATATGGTGTCATAGATTGAATGATTGCCTTTGTATGTGCCATGGCACCATTTGCCTTAGATTCATCAATCATTCCAGCATATTGATTCATTCCAGGAATCATCTTGATGATTCCACTTAAAGGTCCAAGCTTTTGAATCTGTTCAAACTGCTTCAACATGTCATCCATTGTAAACTGGCCATTCATCATTCTCTCAGCCATCTTTTCATTTTCTTCCATGTCGAGCTTTTCTTGTGCTTTTTCTACAAGAGAAACAACGTCACCCATACCCAAGATACGGTCTGCCATACGATCAGGGTGGAAGATACCCATATCTTCGATCTTTTCACCTTCACCAACAAACTTAACAGGAACACCAGTGATCTTCTTAACAGAAAGAACACCACCACCTCTAGAATCGCCATCAAACTTTGTTACAACAAGTCCTGTTAAAGGAAGTGCATCGCTGAAAGCTTTCGCAACATTAACGATATCCTGACCTGTCATAGCATCTACAGTCAATAAGATTTCATCCGGACGAACATATGCATTGATATCCTGCAGTTCCTTCATCAATTCTTCATCAATATGCAATCTACCTGCAGTATCGATAAAAACTGTATCGTATCCCTTTTCTTTTGCGTATGCGATACCCTTACGAACTGTTTCTAATGCTTTTGTTTCAACACCTAATGTAAATACTTCTGTATCAATTTCTTTACCAAGTGTCTGTAACTGATCAATCGCAGCAGGACGAATCACGTCTGCAGCAATCAGCATAGGATTGCGTCCTTGTTTTTCCTTCGCAATTTTAGCAATCTTGGCAACACTCGTTGTTTTACCTGTACCTTGTAAACCAACAAGCATGATAATTGTCATGCCGTCTTCTTTATATGCAATCGTAGAATCATTGCTTCCTAAAAGGTCAACGATCTGATCATGTACGATCTTGACAAGCTGCTGACCAGGTTCAACTGCACTTAATACTTCTTCTCCTCTTGCCTTTTCACGAATTTCTTCCAAGAACTCTTTTACGATTTTATAGTTAACGTCTGCTTCAAGAAGTGCAAGTCTCACCTCTTTTAACATATCTTCCATATTCGCATCTGTAAGCTTGCCTTTGCCTACAACATTGCGCATCGCTTTATTTAACTTTTCACTCAATGAATCAAATGCCATTATTATTACCTCTCGTGCATCTATTTTAGCATGAGATCATAATTTAATACACGAAACCATTTTCTTTTCCTTTAATTGTTAAAAACGTAATTTTCTCCGCAACGATTCTAGAAAGATATTCTTCTTCCTTTCCTTCCATTTTGCACTTTCCTTCCAGTCTTCCTCGAATTGCAAGCAAATCACCTGCCTTGCATACTTCTTCACATTGCTCAGCCAAACCTTTCCATACATAGATAGAAAATACATCTGTATTAAAATTACCATCTTCCATTAAATATGGACGATTACATTCTAATAAGATTTCATATACCCCATCTTTCCATCCAACCGGTTTCAAAATTTTCCCTACAACTACACAACTGTTCATAACCTTTAAATAACCCTTTCTTTTTCTATTATTCAACAAAATTTTTATATGTCTTACAAATCATAAAAAAAGCATACTTGCTTCACTTTCTGCAAATATGCTTAGAAATATTCGTATTTTTGTTTCAAAATCGACGAATTCACAAGTTTTTTTATGAAAGATGTAAAATTCTTTTTATCTTGTTTTTTCTTTCGATAGATTTCTTCGCTTTCATAATATCTTGTGTAAATTTACAAGAAGAACCGCAGCTGCCATGACAATCTCCACAATTGCCACTGCAGTCTTCCACTCCATGTACCATTAAATATTTCACATCCAGAATCAATAGAACGGCAATGATTAAAATAATTACAATATTGATCATAACTACCTCCCATACTTATGATGCTTTGATTATACATAAAAGTCAATTAGTTTGCACTAACTTATTAAAAAAAGAAAAAATCCATGACATTCATGGATCAGATATTTAAAATATTCACAAAAATCTGAATGATATCTTTTGCGATAAATGTAAAATACATTCCAAATACACTCATCGCAACAAATACACCAGCAATGATTGCAGCCATTGCTCTTTTCTGTGGTAAGGCAGTCTTATTCAAACCATAGCCAGTTAACAGAATAGAAACAAATACAGCTGTGAAAAAGAATGCATAGCCAACCATTGTATTGTAAGCAATCAAACATGCACTGATCACATACATAACAATCTTGAATGGCACTGCAATTGTACAGATAGATACCATACGGTCACGATCTACAGGTGTATTTTTATTTGTACAAACAAGCTTGATAAGATATGTAATAAGATATTCAAAGATAAAACCATACACCGCAATCTTGAATGCAAGATTCGCAGTCGCTGTAAAGTTTAATCTAGCAAATCCAAATGGCTCTAAATTGATGAGATGAGAGATTCCCATAGCAATACAGCTAGAAAATGCAATCCACTTCAGAATATTCAAAACACATCTTTGACCAGCAGATAACGTAGCGTAATCAACATCAGCTACACGATCCATACATAATAATGGATTGATCATCATCAAGATAAGACTATTGGAAGGCTCATCAATCAAACGATTCAAAGCATCTTCTTTATCCTGACGTTTTCTTGCTTTTTTAGCTTTTGCTTTTTGAACTTTTGCCTGCTTTTCTAAACGCTTCTGTTCTTTCTTTTCTTCTGCAGTTGGTTGTTTTTTGACAGGCTTGATAACTTCAGCTTTGTTTACTTCTTCAACAGTTTTATTCTTTTCTTCTACAAAAGGTGTTTCAATCTTTTCAACATCCTGTACTTCTTTTTTTACATTTACATAAACATACTGATGTGGAACATGTCTTAAAGATACCGCACGTACATGTCTAGCTACAAGTACATTATTTCTTCTTCGATTTAAAAGGTGTAATTTTCGATTCATAAATTTTCCTCTACGCCAACTATTATACACATAAAAAATGTGCTTTTGTGCACATTTTCTGAATTAGTCTTTTGCTCTTGAGCAGTATTTGCCATCAGCTGTGCTGACAACGATTGTTTCACCTTCCTGGATGAATAGAGGCACTTTCACCTGAAGACCAGTTTCAACAACTGCATTCTTCTGTGCGGAAGTAGCTGTATCTCCCTTGACTGCCTGTTCGCATTCTGTAATCTTTAAAGATACTTTATCAGGAAGAATAACACCTAAAATTTCGCCATCAAATACCTGAATATTGATCATTTCGGATGGTTTCAAGAAATTCTTTTCCCATTCTACTCTTTCTTCAGGAATTTCAATCTGATCATATGTTTCTGTATCCATGAATACTAATGAAGCACCATCATCATAAAGATACTGCATTTCTCTTTTATCAATGCTAGCTTCTTCAACACGGTCAGAACCAATCAGACCAAGTTCTTTTACAACACCTGTTCTTGGATCTTTAACTTTTAAAGCGACTTTCATTTTAGCCATCGCTGTTTTATTCAATGATTTATCAAGGCACTGATAAAGATTACCTTCCCAAATAAAACACTGACCTGGTTTAATTTCTGTTGACTGAATCATATGTATACCACCTTTACTTTTTCCGTAATTAATTTTAGTAAAATAAGCTTATTTGTCAACATACATCCCTCTTGCAGAAGTATAGGAAAGAATCGTTATATCATCTTCATCTAGCGTTAATACTAAAGTTTCAGGATAGTCTTGTGTAATCGTGACATAGATAAAATGTTCATCTACTTCATACATTTCATTATCTTCAAGATTTCCTTCCAGAAGCTTTTGCTTGATATCACTGATGACACGTATTTCCTGCTGCAGATACATGTTTGCTTCTTTCATGTTCATCATGCATTGCATATTTGCTTTATCACGCAATGCAATCACTGTTATAACAGAAACAATATACAACAGAATAGAAAGAAAATATGTTGAAACAAAACCATCAGTATTTCGCAATTGCTTCTGTATACGCATCTTCTCCCCTTTCATACTGCAAATAAATCACATGATTCTCTTCATAAAACATACATGTATCTACATGGATGTAAAAGATTTGTGTTCCAGGCTGCAGAATTATATTCTCATTGATCAATGACAATTTCATCTCTTTCTTTTTATATGTAAAATACAGTGCATCATCTTCAATTCTTGGAGAATATGACAATACTAGAATTCTACGCAACTGATACGTTGCAACGATATCCTGCAGATAATCTGGCTGTTTTAAAGCATGAGATATTGTTGAAATTGATAAAATAATGACAGGTATCATCATGACTACTGTCAGGAGTGTTAATAGATAATCAATTAATATTGTTCCTCGATTGTTTCGCATAGATCTATTTCCTGAAAAAACTGATCAAAATCATTTTGCATAATTTGACTTTCTTCCCGCAGTTTTTTCTGTACCTTAACATGTACAACAATACAGCTGTAAACAATCACCGCAATCAAAGATGTAATCAAAACACTGATCAAAGCATCATTTAGTAAAAATCCATCACTTTTCAACAAGTCTTCCACCTCCTAGCTCTATTACAATCTTTTTCCCATTTACCTCTACTGTTTGTGCCTGGTTCACATTACCATTCTCATTAAAAATCACTGCAATTGTGCCCCATTGAAATGCTGTATGCTTTGCTTCTTTGATTGCGTTAGACTGATGGTATAGATAATCACTTTGAAATAAGTATTTGTTATTTTTAGAGAATTCGTGAGATGGAATGACAAGCAATGTCATGATAGAAACTGCCACAAGAACAATACAGCATTCCACAAGCATAAATCCCTCATTCGATGAATGCTTCTCCATCTCTGATCTGTAATTGTTTTGAGCCATCACATTCCACCTGTGCTTCATTTAATAAACCGGCATTGATCAAATCATCCACGCTTTGTGGATACTCATCATATTCCATCTTGTACTCTAGAATTGCCGCATCTGCAACTTTTTCAATTGCTTTGCATCCTTTCTGATTGACAACCGACAGTGTCTTTTGAATGGATGGAACAGAAAGCAAGAAAATAACAGAAATAATAATGACTACGATTGTCATTTCCAGTAATGTAAAACCTTGATTGTTCTTTTTCATATATCCTCCTTGAGAATGCTCCTCAATATACATATTCACAAAAATGCAATCAGTTCCAAAAATTTCTTTTATAAATTCTGCAGCATTGTCATCGGCATCATTAATATCTGGTATACAAAAATCAAAACGATTGCAATCAATGAATAAGAAATAAGCTGAATATATGTACTGTATCGTTTGATTGCCTGCTGTTTACGAATCTCTACCATCTGTAGATATCCTTTCAGCATTTCTTCACTGCTGCTTGAAAACATCGCAATCTTCAAAAATCGAAGCAATGCCTTCTCAATATGTGTTTTCTGGATTGCCTCTATCAATGTTTCTCCCTGCATTAAATGTCCATCGATTTCTTTTGCGATATAAGAAACACATGGCTGCTGTTTGACTTGAGATAATATATGCAAAGTATTTTGTGTAGAAACATTTCTTTTTAGACATTCCAAAAAGAAACGTGCAAACATCGCAGATACAGAATGTACAAGAATACTGTCTGGAAATCTTTTTGCGACAAAGCAATATGTATTGACAATATGCTTCTTTTCTAAAGCAGTCATGACAATTAGAAAAAGCAATACAATCCCCCATAGAAGCAGTTTCGCAATCCACTGAATTGCTTTATGCATCCATAGCAAGTGATTCGTTTCTAGCTGAAATCCCATCAGTAACGTAATCATATTTGGCAAGATCAATGCATTGAATAAATACATTCCAACTGCCATTCCTAAAAACAGAAGCGTTGGATATAACATTCCATCAATGATCTGTTTCTGACTCTTTTCGATTGCCTGATGCATTTCAATACATGTTAATAAACTATCTAGAAACGGCATGCATTGACTCATACCTTCAAATAAGACAACATAGCTTTTTGGACAATACAGATAAAAAAATGTATGCAGGCTTTCTCCATTATTTAGTCGATGCATGATTTCATCGAATGCTTTCTCATTTTCTTTTTCTTTCAATACAACTAATGCATCTTTGATAGAAAAACCACTCTCTAACAGTTTTGCAATGGCGTCACAATCTTCTTTACGCAATATATTCTTTGGCTTGTTCATATGTAATTTCATTTTGAAAGAGTGCTTGTTCAATTTGCTTTGATAATGGAATAAATGCATCACTGACATCTCCTTTCTCAAAATAATGTGTGATTTCTTTTTCATACATATATTCATAAATTCCGATTTTTTCACCATTTGTTTTTTCAAATAGTCTTTGTGAACTGATTCCTTTCAATACATCTTTCAGTTGATACCTTTCAACACCTAGATCCAGCATTCTTAATATTGTTGAAACACAGGAAAAGGAATGAATCGTACTGACAACAAGGTGACCTGTTAGTGCACAGCGAACTGCCATTTTTGCGGCAGTTTCATCACGAATTTCACCAATCATGATGATATCTGGATCATGACGCATTAATTGTTTAATGCCATCGGCATATGACATATGTTGTTTTTCATTGATCTGTATCTGTACATATTTCTCATTCACAACTTCAACAGGATCTTCCAATGTAAAGATTTTTTTATTCTGCACTGCATTCAGCAATGTATATAGTGTTGTCGTTTTTCCACTTCCTGTTGGTCCTGAAAACAAGTACAGTCCATTCTTCTGCTGCATGACATTTGTTAAATACTTTGTTGTTGAAGAGTCAAAGCATAAATCTTGAATACACAATTGATTTTTAGTATTTAAAATACGCAACACACCAGAACGCATGTAATAACTTGATACAATGGAAAACCGCAATGAAAGATCTTGTTGCAGGACCCTTTCATGAAAAGATCCTGTCTGCGGCTGAAAAGTATTGGATACATCTAAATTTGCACGATACATTAAATAATAAAACAGACGTATATCATCTTCTTTTGGTATCAGCTGCTTCATTTGTCCATCAATGCGCATTTCAATATTCATTTTTTCTTTCTCTCCATTCGTAATATCAAAATGAATATCACTGACTTGATACTCTAATGCAATCTTTAATATTTCTATCAATCTCTGTTCCATAAAAAAAACTCCTCAATACTTTATTCACATAAAATTGAGGAATTCCAAAAAAAACTATGACAAATGCAAGTTGTCATAGTCTAATGTGATTCTGTTATTCTGTGATTAGTCGTTCATGAGTTTTCTAGCATAACCGATAACGCCTTCGCCATCCATCATACCATACATTCTCATATCGATACCTTCAATAGGCTTTCCAGGATACTTAGCCTGTAACTTAGCTAAAGCATAACGAACCTGAGGTCCGAGAAGAACAACGTCTGCATCTGGTGCATGCTTTTCTTCTTCATTTAAGCTGTATGCTGCGATATCATAATCTTTACCAGCCTTAGCAGCTGCCTGCTTCATCTTGTTAACTAATAAAGATGTGGACATTCCTGCTGCACAAAATAATACGATTTTCTTGTCTGCCATGTTTTTAACTCTCCTTAATTTGTAAGTGCTTTCACTTGTAAACAATATACCACCTTTTCAAATAGATTTCTATAAAAAAAATAAAAAAAATTAGACAAGACTTATTGCCCTGCCCAATTCATCGTATATGTTCCATCCATTCTTTCAACAACAATGTAGTACCATCCAGCATCTAAAGATGTTGTTTCGTTGTATTCTCCACTGCCTTTAAGTTCAGCAATCATCGTTGCATTACTTTGATCTAGAGTTAAAGCATACAGCTTGAAATACCCTGTTCCATCGAACGTACCATTGAAATTCATTGCACCTGTCTGCAGATTCATCAAACGGATTTTATATACATCATCTTCAAAAACAACTTCGCCATTTTTACTTTCATCTGCTTCTAGTGGCAAATCAAAGTGTTTATCATTTGTTGCTTCTTCTGTTTCAGCTTGAGATGTATCTTCTTTCTGTTTGATAATACCTGTAGAAAACAATTTCTTTCCAATTGTCACAATAGAGGAATCATTTTTAGAAACACTGACATTTTCTAATGTACCACTGACTGTATAGTCCTGATCATTTTCTGTATATGTATATGTTCCATAAATTGTATTATTCTGAACAACTACTTTTCCTACCGTACATACCTGTTCTGTAACACGGCAATGATTTCTAACTGCCATGTTAAATACATTCTCTGCTTCTGTTTCTGAAAAATCCGTCTTTGAGATTGGTGTTGTAATTTCCTTTGGCGTTTCACTTGATAAAGATGGCTGCTTTGAAGCACATCCAAAAAGAGATGCACACGCTAAAATTAGAATGCTTTTTTTCATATATTTACCATCTTCTTTACATACTGCAGATACATGTTTGTCGCAAGTTCCTGTTTGATCGTAGAACGAGGTCCATGTCCTGGTAAAACAATCAGATCATGCGCCATATCCATAAACTTCGTTAAGGATTGCATCATTTCCGTTTCATTTCCACCATAAAGATCTGTTCTTCCAATACTTCCCGCAAATAAAGTATCTCCTGTAAATAAAAGATTGCGATAACGAATCACACAGCTGCCCTTTGTATGACCTGGTGTTTTTGTCACTTCTACATGAAATGAGCCAATCTGCATATCTTTCTGCAATGGTTTGACTGGTGTATATACCGGTGCATCAAATCCATGAGAACCTGCATATTTTGGATCTACAAGATCATAATCAGCAAGATCCATATATACATCACATGAATATATATCTACAAGATCATCTGTTGCCTGTGTATGATCTTCATGTCCATGTGTCAAAATGATTCCATCAACAATTTCATCTTTCGAAATACATTGAGCAATCTCTTTTGCATTCTTTCCTGGATCAATGATCAACACATGACCATTTTCATGTAAAACATAGATGTTTTCACCATATAAACCAATTGGTAATGTATCTAACTTCATAGATATTAAAAAAATAAGTCAAAAAGACTTATTTCTTCTCCTTATGCAGAGTCATTTTGTTACAACGTGGGCAGTACTTCTTGATTTCCATCTTTTCAGCATGCTTACGCTTGTTTCTTGTACCAATGTAGTTTTCTTCACCACATTCACTACATTTAAATGTAATATTGTCTCTTGGCATTGTTTATTCCTCCTGACTTTTTTGCTAGAGAAGTATATCATAAACAATACTGTTTTCCAAGTAAAATTAACTCTCTAACGGAAGATATCATAGCGTTATTCTACAAGTTTGTCTAGCAAAAAATCAGAAGCTTTGTCGAACTATTTTCTATACAGCTGTATAATACTAATGGAGGTATCCTATGAAACGTAATGAAACACGTCCTGTGTATGTAGGAAATTTACAAATTGGCGGACAAAATAAATGCATTCTTCAATCTATGACGAATGTTCCTGCCAAAAATGTCGAAGAAACAATTCAACAGATTTTAGAATTAGAAGAAAATGGATGCGAATTAATTCGTATCGCTGTATTAGATGAAGAAGATGCACGTGCTATTCCAAATATCAAAAAAGGCATTCACATCCCTCTTGTTGCTGATATTCACTTCAATCATCGTCTTGCATTAATTGCGGCAGATGGTGGTGTTGATGCCATTCGTATCAATCCTGGAAACATTGGTTCTAGAGAACATACAGAAGAAGTTGTGAAAAAGTGCAAAGAAAAGCATATTCCAATCCGTATTGGCATCAATGGCGGTTCTTTGGAAAAACAGTTTCTTGAACAATATGGTGGACTATGTGCAGAAGCAATGATTGCTTCTTGTGACCGTCATGTCAAGATTCTAGAAGAGTTCGATTTCCATGACATTGTTTTATCATTCAAGAGCAGCGATGTTGAACTGACAATCGATGTATATGAAAAAGCAAGCCAGCATTATCCATACCCTCTTCATTTAGGTGTTACAGAAGCTGGTGGCTTTACAGAAAGTGCAGTAAAATCTTCTGCAGCTTTAGGTACATTATTACATGAAGGTATTGGAGATACGATTCGTGTATCTGTATCTGCACCGCCAAAAGACGAATTGATTATTGGAAAGAAGCTTCTCAAAGCTTTCCATTTGACAAAGAATGTACCAGATCTAGTTGCCTGTCCAACATGCGGAAGAATCCAGTATGATATGCTTCCTCTTGTGAAAGAAATGGAGGCATACCTTGAAACAGTACATGAAGATATTACTGTTGCAATTATGGGATGTCCAGTCAATGGCATTCAGGAAGCTGGTAGAGCTGATATTGGTGTTGCGGGTGGATATGATTCTGGACTGTTGTTTAGAAAAGGCGAAGTCATTCGTAGAGTTCCACAGAATGAAATCAAAGATGCTTTGATCGAAGAAATCAATAAGCTCATTGAAGAAAGAAAACAATAACGAAAATAGTAGCGATTGCTACTATTTTTGAATATCCAAAATTGGTTGAGGTTTTGATATATTCCAAAATAACATGATGTTCATGAGGTCTTGATGAAAAATCAACGTTCAAATTTTTTGAGGTGCATTTTTATGCATCTTTTTTTATGA
>Ga0129311_1002535_pt1 | contig 10917 bp, 7 predicted proteins | sample Go1ome_FD_94435 | JGI IMG/M metagenome (GOLD analysis project Ga0129311, IMG submission 94435) | Western lowland gorrila individual fecal microbial communities from Wisconsin, USA - Go1022B metagenome | ecosystem: Host-associated > Mammals > Digestive system > Large intestine > Fecal | place... | reverse complement strand
GGTGGTGATGGACTGCTCGGCACCAGCGGCCAGCTTGACATCAGTACCGTTGATCTTTACGGTAATCTCTTCACCAGAGTCATTCTTCAGGGTCACATTCTTGTTGTCGCGGTTGGTGGTGACGTTGGCACCGTTGGCCTTGTCGGTCAGGGTGATGGTGTCCTTGGCCTGGGCCTCGTTGATGGCCTGGGCCAGATCGGCGTAGTTGGTCTCGCCATTCTTGGCGACAGTGGGGTCCTCATTGGTCACAGTGAAATCGCTGAAACCGTGGGGGTTGTTAAAGGTCACAACACCACCGCTCACACTGCCGGGGTACACATAGCCCTTGTGCAGGACGAACGCCTGGCTTGCGTTCCAGCTAGCGGGCACGGGCAGGGTCATAGAAATTTCCTGTGTGACATTCAGTTCCTGCTGTGCCAGGGTGACGGTATTGCTCTCTGTCATCTCCTCACCAACGTTGGCGCAGGTAGCCTTGATGGCAACCATGGGAGTGACGTTGATGGTCACAGAAACGGTCTGGCCGTCCTCGCCAACCTTGGCGTCCTTAACCTCCAGGCTCATGTAAGGCTCCACCACGATGGTAGCGGGTGTATCCTTCGTGGCTCCGATGCCCTCCAGCTTGCTCTCGTTGGCCTTGACGACATCGTTCACCTTCACGGTGTTGGCATCCACGGCAGCGTTGGCAGCAGTGACCAGGTCCTTGTCAGCAACGACATCAGGGGTGCTCTCGCTCACGATAGCATCCTGGGCGGCCTTCATCGCATCAGCAGTGGCCTTGTCCTTGCCCTCGGTGTTCACGGTGGCAGTAGTGCTGCCAGCAGAAATTTCCAGCTCGTCCTTAATCAGGTCGCTTTCGATAGTGATGTCCTTGATGTACTCGACACGGATGTAGACCTGGCAGCCGGGGACAACCAGAGTGCCGTTGCCGTCTTTGTCCAGCGTGATTTCCTTCTCGACATCCCGGTTCTCGTTGTCTGCGTAGTAAACGTGGGCGGTGTAGCCCTCCTTGGGCTTGACGGAGAAGCTAATTTTCTCGTCTACATGGAAATCACTTTTGGCAAATACGGAAGAATCCACAAATGCATCTTTGGTCGCATCGCTCATGTGAATCATGATGGGGGTATAAGCCGCGCCAGCATACAGGGTAATCTTGCCATCATCAGAAATATACTTTTCATTAATCGGCTCGTTAGGCATGACACCTTCAGCTGTGGCATCACTGTAGCTCCAGAACCAGCCGCTGTAACCGGACTTCGAGTATTTCAGCTCGGGGAGTTTCTCGTAGCCCGCTTCCTCAAAGCTATAACCCGTATAAACATTCCAGGTTAAGTTCTCAATCTGGGTGTCCTTGACGAACATATCCTTCGTAATCTTGAAATTCACTTGGATAGCCTGACCGACACCGTACAGATTGCTGTTCGGGAACTGGAAGCACACGTTACCCTCAGCATAGAACTTATTGTCAACCTGCGTGGAGAACTTGCCGCCGGTGACGGAGATGGTTCTCTTGTCGCCCTGGCCCGCCGTGCCCTTCTGGGTATCGACAAACAGCGCGGCCTTAGAACCATTGAAGGTGCCACCCTTGATGTTCACGTTCTGGGTGATGTTCTGGTATCTGTCAGAAAGAGCGTAGTAGCCATTAAACGTGCCGCCCTCAATGTTGATGGTACCGCTGGCCGCCGCATAGATGGGGGCGCAGAAATAGTGCCACCAGGCATCGGCAGCAGGCGCAGCCTGTGCGGTATACTCACCATTATAGATGGTAATGTTGGCAGGGGAAGTGGTGTTATTCTCACCAATCGCCGCAAAATGGGTGGTAATGGTAGGGCCTTCATCAGGAGACCCATCTTCACCCAGAACGACATTACCGCCATCAGAGACATAGATACCGTACATACCGTCGGAGCCTTCGCCGCCGGCAGTAATCGTACCATTGATGATGGTTAATTTAGCCGTAGTATCTTCAACAATGACAAGCGCGCCACTATCCAGCTTGGCACCCTCGCTGCCTTGCGGTCCAGCCAGTGTACCATCACCATAAACGGTTACGTCAGCAGTTCCAGAAACCCGAAGTATACCCTGGGAAATAAGCTTCCCTTCCCCATTTTCTTTCCCAAGCTGCGCCACCCCGGAACTGATTGTCTTCTTATTCAGGTTCAGAGAAATTCTCTTATCCTCGATATGAATCGGGGCCTGCCCATCAATATCTTTCAGAATAGTGATCTCATCATCATCCTTCGCCGCGTCAACAGCAGACTGAATATCCGCATATTCCGTCTCTCCAATCGCCGCAGCGTTCGCAGACTGGGTCTCACTCTGTACAATTCCGGACCCAGTTTCGCTCGTCTCCGCCGCAAACGCTGCTGTGGGTAACAACGACAGCGTCATGCACAGAGAAAGGGCGATTGCAAATAATCGCTTTTTCATGGTTTAAAATCCTCCTTTTATTTGTTGCCTGCCTGGGCGGGCTTAGGGTCATCTCAGCTTCAGTTTATCATTCAGGCGGGGGTTATGCAAGGGTTCGGGAGGGGGACTGGTCGAAAAAACTCGCACAAAATTTTTGTGATTTTTCAAGGTTTTTGTTTCCCGCATTTTATCCGTCCGCGCAAAAAAAAAAAAAAAAACGCCCTTTTTTCGTTTTTTCTGACGTTTTTATCACTTTATTTCTTTGTTTATGATTTGTTTATATTTTGTGCAATCTGCGCGCTGTCCCTTTTTTCGGACAGGGCCATTTCAGGCCGATTCGACGGGGTTCGACAGCCCACCCGGCTAACGGCGGGCGGATACTATCCGCCCCTACAAAAACCCAAAGGCCGCCCCTACACCCGCTAACGAAGGAAAGGCAGAACCCACACCCCGTAGGGGCGGCTGTCCCCAGCCGCCCGCGACAATGGAGGTCCCCCGAAACGGGCCGATGAGGACATCGATCCCTACCCCTTTTGTCCCTTCGGGACATTTCCCCCTGACAGGGGGAATCGGCCCCTACGGTCCAGCCCTGGGGTCTCTTGTGGTCATGGGGACAGTTTCTTTCATCACCCGCCGCGCCACAAAACAGGGTCCCGGGATCTCTCCCGGGACCCTGCCGCACATTCTCCGCCTCTTGACAACCCGGCCAAAACCGGATATACTCAAGGCAGATAGGAGCTGTTGGCAGACGGCCAACCCCTCCGCTTTAGCTAAAAGAAGTAACCGTAAGCGGGTCAGGCTTAAAGGCGGTTACTTCTTTTTTGCGTTCATGACCATGATGACCAGAACGATGATATTAACAATTACTGCCGTATAGGAAAACAATCCCTCGTAAGTAACCATATCACCACCTCCTCTCCCTGGGGGGAGGAGACAAAGAAGGTTCCCTCCCCGTGGAGAGGTCAACCGCCCGCCGACTGTGCAGCGTCCTTGTGCTGGGTTCAGAATACCATGTTTTGCAGCGAATTGCAATAATTTCGGCCCCGTGATCACAAAAACAGGGCCCCGGGATTTCTCCCGGGACCCTGCCGCACATTCTCCGCCTCTTGACAACCCGGCCAAAACCGGATATACTCAAGACAGATAGGAGCTGTTGGCAGACGGCCAACCCCTCCGTTTTGGTTAAAAGAAGTAACCGTGAGCTGGGGAGCTACAGGCGGTTACTTCTTTTTTGCGTTCATGATCATGATGACCAGAACGATGATATTAACAATTACTGCCGTATAGGAAAACAATCCCTCGTAAGTAACCATATCACCACCTCCTCTCCCTGGGGGGAGGAGACTAAGAAGGTTCCCTCCCCGTGGAGAGGTCAACCGCCCGCCGACTGTGCAGCGTCCTTGTGCTGGGTTCAGAATACCATGTTTTACAGCAAATTGCAATCTTTTCCTCGAACAAAACACCCCGGTCTGAGCGCGGCGGTCGGCGCGGGCGGATGGTATTCGGCCCCTACGGTCCAGCCCTGGGGTTTCTTGTGGTCATGGGGGCGGTTCCCGCAAAGAATTTCGGGAACGCCTTGCATTTTAAGGGGAGACTGTGCTACAATCGCATTCAAGAAAACTTGCCAAAATGCTCACAGCCAACACACAAAGGCAAACCCCCGGAGAGGTGCCACTCTCCGGGGGTTCTTTATCATCCCTTTTTCTCCGTTTTCCCCCTTGACGGAACCCCGGAAAACGAGTATAGTTACTTGTAACCATTTTGTAACTATTTCCTTGGGCGCGGCGCGCCCTTGTTTCGAGGTATCGCACTATGATCCAGATTCCAACGCCGAAGCTCCCCGGGGCGGGGATGTCCCGGGAGGAGCGGAAGGCGGCATTTGATAAGACCAAGGCCCGGTGGAAGGAGTGGTCCCGTATCCATTTCCGCCGGTGGGCCCATGTGTTCCATGGGGCCGTGGCGGGCAAGCGGGCGGTGGGGCCCATCTCCTTTTTGGGCATCTCCGCGGCGCTGGGGCTGATTTTGACGCTGACCACCCTCTATTCCATCGGCTACGCCGTCACTCTGAACGGCAGCGCCGTGGGTATCGTGTCCAGCCAGGAGATGGTGGACCAGGCCATGACCCAGGTGGAGCAGGAGGGCAGCCGTCTGCTGGGCTACGAGTATCAGATCCCCGGCACGCCGGACTATCGCCTCACTCTGGCGCTGAAAACCGACCTCACCGACGAGGCCGCGCTGGAGACCTATTTCTTCGAGCAGCTCAACGAGGTCAGCGACCAGCTGCGGAAGTATGAGGTCTCCCTGGACGGCCAGCCCGTGGGCGTGATCAAGGACCAGACGGCGCTGAACAGCCTGCTGACCGATCTGAAGGCCCGGTACACCAACGAAAACACCGTCTCCTGCGACTTTATGCAGAAGGTGTCCGTCCGCAGCGTGTATGTGGTGGACGATTTGATGACCGCCGAGGAGATGGAGCAGGTGCTCACCACCGGCGCGGGCGGCTCCGGCGCGGGCGGCTCCGGCGCGGGCACCTACACCGTGGTCCAGGGGGACACCTTCAACGGCATCGCCTACGCCAACGATATGTCCGTCAGCGACCTGAAGGCCCTGAACCCCGACGTGGACATCAACCGCCTGATGGTGGGGGACGTGCTCAATGTGAAGGGCGTGTCCGCCGCCCTGTCCGTCCAGACCGTGGACCATGTGACCTACACCCAGGCCATCGAGTGCCCGGTGGAGACGGTGAACGACAGCTCCATGTACAAGGGCACCTCTAAAATCATCTCCCAGGGCGTGGAGGGGGAGGCCCAGGTGGAGGCCAACATCACCAGGATCAACGGCGTGGAGCAGAGCCGGGACATTCTCAGCTCTGTCACCACCCGGGAGCCCACCAAAACCGTCAAGGCCGTGGGCACCAAGGAGAAGCCCAAGACCGCCTCCACCGGCTCCTTCAGCTGGCCCATCTCCGGGCGGATCACCTCCTACTTCGGCGGGCGGTATATCTTCGGCGGGTACAGCTACCACTCCGGCATTGACATCGCAACCTCCTACGGGGCCACCGTCAGGGCCGCCGACGGCGGCACCGTCACCTTCGCCGGCACCAAGGGGTCCTACGGCAAGCTGGTCATCATCACCCACGACAACGGCACCCAGACCTACTACGGGCACAATTCCTCCCTCCTGGTCTCCGCCGGGTCCAAGGTCGCCAAGGGCCAGGCCATCGCCAAGGCCGGCTCCACCGGCCGCTCCACCGGCGTACACTGCCACTTTGAGGTGCGCGTGCGGGGGAACGCGGTGAATCCGCTGAATTATCTGCGGTAACCCCCTCTTTTTCCCCGAATAAACCAGACGCTCTGCGTAAACACAAAACGGACTGTCTCGAACGGAAGCCACAGGCTCCGTGCAAGACAGTCCGTTTTTTTATGCCGGGCCGCAGCTCAGTCACTCAGCGGCAGACCGGTATCCAGCTCCAGCTCGCTTTTCACCAGATACACGACCATGGAATCCAGGTAAGACCGCAAGCTGCTGTTATACAGCGTCATCAGCGCGTCTGTATCCCGACAGTAGAACTCCAGAATGACCTCTTTCCCGCCGCTGATGATCGTCTCGCAGCGGACGATTTCCGGAACGGTCCGGACATATCGCTGCAGCTGGTCCAGCATCACGCGATAGACCCCGCCCACAATAAAGCCGTGTATTTTCAGCTCCACCGCCTCCGGCGCGATCAGCGTGCGATACCCCCGGATCACCCCGGCATCCTCCATGCGCTCTATGCGGCGCACGGTAGCCGTTACACTCAGATGGATCTCTCTGGCAATCGTGCTCACCTTACTCCGGGCATCCTCCTGGAGCAGCTTAAGAATCCTTCGGTCTACGGCATCCAGTGTCATAACCCCCGCCTCCCTCTGCGCTGTGCTCTATACTACGCTTTGAAAAATATGTTTATTCTACTACACAGCTAAAGAGCTGTCAATTTAATTTTTCACTTTTTTCCGGGGCACAGTGGGAGTTTTTCATTTTATTAGCACATCATTTCGTAAAAGCGCAGTGGATTCTCCCCGGTTTCTTTCGTATAATTCAGGCACAGACACAGAAAGCGGCAAGCTCCCGCATCTGGCTGACTACTTTATTAGGAGGTAACCGATTTGCGTAAGATCAAGATTGAGTTTCCTAAGGCGCGGATCACCGTCTACGCCACGCTGCTAGAGGATCAGTTCCCTGAGCTGGCAGAGGAAATCTGGGAAAAGATCGCCCAGCCCATGGAGTGTGAGGCACACAATACCCTGTCCACCGGCGATTATGTCCAGTGCCGCCCCGTTCCTCCCTATCATGTGCCCAAGAACGTAGGCGACCAGTCCAATCCCCTGGGTGGCTCCGCTGTCCCCGCGCTGTGCGACTGCGTCAACGGTGACATCGCCTGGTCCGGCTGGTATTTCGCAATGACTTACGGTCCCTGCACCGAGCCTCTGCCCAACATGGGTCCCATCATGGCGAAGGTTGAGCCCCAGTATCTGGAGGACTTCCACCGGGGCGGCATGGACTGCTGGAATCATACCTATCTGTATCACGAGCTGGCTACTGTAATTTTCACCAGAGGGGAGGAAGCGTAATGGCAGTGAATTGGAAAGACCTGAAGCGCGAGATCCACGATGAGGCAGAGCGCATTTGGCTGAAGGAGCCTGTTGAGGTCACTATGAGCAAGCTGGGCATTTTCCCCAGCGGCGCGGGCACCAACGATCAGTATCTGGGAAACCTGTTCTTCCTCAATGCCGATACGCAGGCCATGGGCTGGTGGACCATCGAGCCCACCATGTACTGTGTGCTGGCGGACGACAAGTTTTCTCTGGAGGTCTGTGAGAAGCTGTTCGATTATCTGAACGGCCCCATTGCCCACCTGCTGGGCGACGTTCTGGAGCCGAACTGCCCCGCTCCCTGGATGAATATGCCGAAGTTCGCCTACTTCCACGACAAGATCCTGGAGTCCTACCCCAGCATCGAGACGAAGGATGAGCTGCGGGATCTCCTCTGGTCCTGGTTCTGCTATGTGAACCGGATCAACAGCTGGTTCTATACCGTTCTCCCCTGGGAGCTGGGCAAGAACCTGCAGCGCAAGGACGTGGACGACGTGGAGCAGCTGGCCGGTCTGCTTGGCTATAAGCTGGAGAAGAAGTAACTTTTTCTCCGTTCCTTATCATAAATCGTTTCATCTAGGCGCATCAACACCCGGACAATGGCCCATTTCCGACAGCAAGGAAGCTGTATGGTATCCGCCCTGTCCGGGTGTTTCTCTTTTTTCCACGCGCACCTGATCAGCCGGTGTGGCAGAAAGACAGAAAGACCGAGAGACAGAAAGACAGAAAAAACCGAAAGATTAAGAGAGGTGTTGTTTATGCAAATCCTTACCAATCCGATCATTGTTTCCGTCGTTCTTTTGTGTGTCCTGTGCCTGTTGAAGATGAACGTGATGTTCTCGCTGATCATCGCGTGCGTGGTGGGTGGTCTGCTGGGCAAGCTGCCCTTGATGGGCATCACCAGCATTATGCTGGACGGCTTCAGCGCCAACGCAGAAGCCGCCATGGCCTACGTTCTGCTGGGCACGTTTGCTTCCTGTCTGGCCTATACCGGAATCACCGACATTTTTTCGAAAAAAATCGCCGCCCGGGTCAAGGGCAGCAAGCTGACGCTGTGCCTCATCATGTTCGCCATTGCGGTCATCTCCCAGACGTTTATCCCCATTCACACCGCGTTTATTCCCATTCTGATCCCGCCGCTGCTGGGCATGATGAACGAAATGAAGATGGATCGCCGCCTGATGGCCGGGGCGCTGATGCTTGGCATGATGCCCTATATTGCCGCACCGGTTGGCTATGGTCTGATTTTTATGAACATCGTGTCGGAAAACATGGTAGCCAACGGACTGAACGTTTCCACCAGTGACGTGATCCGTGTCAACTGGATGCTTATTCTCTGCTTTATTCCCACTGTTTTTTATCTGTGGTTCCGCTATAAAAAGCCCCGTGAGTATCAGGATGCTCAGGCCGACCTGACCGCCTATTCCAAGGTCACCTCCACCAAGCTGACAAAGTCCCACTACATTGCGATCGCGGCCATTCTGGTGGTTGCGGCGGTGGAGGTAAAGACGCAGTCTCTGACGATTTCCGCCGCCGTCGGCCTTCTGGTCATGTTCGTCACCGGGGCCATTCGCTGGAAGGATATTGAGGACCGCTTCACAGACGGTATTCACATGATGGGCGGCATCGCCTTCGTCATGCTGGTTGCCGGCGGCTTCGGCAAGGTCATGCGCGCGACCGGCGGCGTGGAAACGCTTGTGGATGCGGCGTCCGCCTCCATGTCCGGCAGCAAGCTGATCTCCGCCACGGTGATCGTTCTGATCGGTCTGATCGTTACCATGGGCATCGGCACCTCCTTTGGCACCGTACCTGTGATCGCCGTTATTTTCGTTCCCCTGTGTGTAAAGCTGGGGTTCTCTCCCCAGGCTACGATCCTGATGATCTCGGCTGCCGGTGCATTGGGCGATGCGGGCTCTCCCGCCTCCGATGCCACGCTTGGCCCCACCTGCGGTCTGAATGCCGATGGGCAGCACGACCACATCTGGGATACCTGCGTGCCCACCTTTGTGTCGTTTAATCTGCCCCTGATGCTCGGCACCATTCTGATCGCACAGTTCCTCTGAAGCTCCCCCCTCTCTTCCTGTGTTCCCCGCCTCCGCGCGGAGGCGGGGAACACGGCAGCTCGTCAAAAAAGTTCCTTCCTTTTGCGGGGAGCGCACCCGCTCGGAAGCCGTCTGTTCCAAGAATACCGTTCCCCTCGTCCGGTGGAACGAAGGAGGTGAACCCCATGTGGAGGGATTCCTCTGCACCGTTGGCAAAACAGCATCACATGGGCAGCGAGTCGATTTTTCGGCTCGTCCTTTCCATGTCCGTCCCGATCATGTTCTCTCTGCTCGTTCAGGCTATGTACAACATTGTGGACAGCATCTGTATTTCCGCTTACAGTGAACACGGCCTGGCCGCGCTGACCATCGCCTTTCCCCTTCAGGTATTTTTGACCGCGGTGGGAAACGGCGTGGGGACCGGCACGGGAATCCTGATTTCCAGGGCGCTTGGCGCCGGAAAGCGGGACTCGGCGGTGAATCTGGCGGAAAACGGTCTGGCCGCCGCCCTGATGGGTTGGGCGCTGACGGCCCTGCTCCTGCTGTCCGGCCTTTCTTTTTACTATCACTGTGTCTCCCGGACCCAGCAGGTCATCGCGATGGGGGTCGTCTATGGGCGGATCGTCATTTCCGCCTCTCTGTTTCTGATGGTAGAAAGCGTCTGCACCCGCATCATCCAGGCAAACGGCAATACCGTGTGGCCCATGCTGTATCAGGCGCTGGGCGCGGTGCTGAATATTGTGCTTGATCCGCTGCTGATCTTCGGCTTCGGTCCCATCCCCGCAATGGGCGTTCCCGGTGCGGCCCTGGCTACGGTTTTGGGGCAGTTGACCGCGATGTGCTGCGCTCTCTGGATGGTGATCGGCAAGCTGAACTGCAAACGGCTGCGGGTCCAGCTGCCCATTCAGCGGGACATCTGGCGGATGGGTCTTCCCACTCTGCTCACCAGCGCCCTGGTCTCCGCCTACATCACCGGGCTGGAGGGCGTCCTCGCCCGCTTCTCGGAGTACGCCGTTACCTCCCTGGGGATCTACTACAAAATTCAGACGTTTTTGCTGCTCCCCTCCTACGGTCTGGAGCAGGGAACGCTTCCCATCCTTGGCTTTAATCTCAGCGCAAAGAACCGGGCGCGCGTCTGGCAGACCTTCAAGCTCAGTCTGCTGATCTCCGAGTTCTCGCTGCTGGCAGGGACTGCGGCCGTGAATTTGTTCCTGCCGTCCATTCTTACCCTTTTCTCCGCCGGTCCTGAGCTGCGTGCCACGGCGACGCCCGCCCTGCGGATCATCAGCATGGCGTTTCCTCTGTTCTGTCCCACCATTTTAATTCCAACGCTGCTGCAGGCGGCGGGCCGGCTGAAGCAGAGCAGCGCGGTGGTGATCCTGCGCCAGGTGGTCCTGCTGGTCCCCTTGGCCATCTTCTTGTCCCGCTGGGGCCTTTTGTACACTTGGCTGACCTTTCCCATCTCCGAGGCGGTCTCCGCCCTGTTCTGTGCCGGCCTTTTGTGGCAGTATGCCCGCCAAGAGCGCCGCTCCGCACTGCCGGAGGCCGCATTTCAGGCGGAGACCCCTGGATAGGGATATTTTCGTGCTGACGGCCTTCCGCCGGAATTTCTCCACAATTTTTCCAGAAATGTGGAAAACCACCCGGAAAACAGCCGAAAAAACGACCGAACGCGCCGTTGGCGCGTTCGGTCGCGATTTTTTATCCACCGATGTGGGAAACTTTGTGAGGAATGGGGCTTAATAGGCCAGCTTCTCCTCCAGCCAAGCCTTCAGCTCGCTGATGGGCACACGGACCTGCTCCATGGTATCCCGGTCACGGATGGTGACGGCGTTGTC
>Ga0129311_1002531_pt1 | contig 10921 bp, 8 predicted proteins | sample Go1ome_FD_94435 | JGI IMG/M metagenome (GOLD analysis project Ga0129311, IMG submission 94435) | Western lowland gorrila individual fecal microbial communities from Wisconsin, USA - Go1022B metagenome | ecosystem: Host-associated > Mammals > Digestive system > Large intestine > Fecal | place... | reverse complement strand
GGAAATGACGGCGGTCTTGCGCTTGGACAGGCATATCTGGCAGGATGGCGATATCCTGCAGAGAAAGGACAGAACAATGTGTGTGGCATATCCCGGAACGGTGATTGAACTGAGAGAAAACGGGAAGAAGGCAATGGTGGATTTCTCGGGGACAAGAACGCTGGTGCAGACCGGTTTTATTCCCGTTCAGGAGAATGACCGTGTTCTGGTTCATGCAGGCTGTGTCCTCCAGGTTCTGAAGAAGGAGGATGCGGATGCGATGGATGAAATTTTTGCGGAGATCGCGAAGATGGAAAATGATTCCAGGCCTTCCATGGGAGGGAATCGATGAACCGGGAACAGCTCCTTGAATTTCTGAAGAAATACGACGGACCGGAGTGTACGCTGATGGAGGTCTGCGGAACACACACGGCATCCATTGTGAACAATGGGATTCCCTCCCTTTTATCGGACCGGATTCATCTGATTTCCGGTCCCGGGTGCCCTGTCTGCGTGACGGTAACTTCGTATATTGACCGTCTGGTGGAACTGTCGCTTGAGAAAGATACAACGGTCTTTGCATTCGGGGATCTTCTGCGGGTGTGCGGCTCGGACGTAAGCCTTGCAGGCGCCAGGGCGATCGGCGGAAGTGTCCGGATGGTATATTCGCCGATGGAAATTCTGGATATCGCCGAACAAAATCCCGGTACCAGATGTGTGTTTGCGGCGGTTGGCTTTGAAACGACAACACCGGTGTATGTCCTTCTTATCAAGGAGGCACTTCGAAGAGGTCTGACAAACGTTCAGCTTCTGACATCTCTGAAGACGATGCCGGAGGTCATCCGGTGGCTGTGCAGAAAGAGCGAAGGAAAGCGTATTACCGGATTTCTTGCCCCGGGACATGTGTGCGCCGTGACAGGACTTTCCGAATACCGGGAGCTGGCAGAAGAGTTTCAGCTTCCTTTTGTGGTATCCGGATTTGAGGGGGAAGAGCTGCTTGCCTCGATCTACGGACTTGTTCGTGAGCAGGGGCACGGAATCGCGAGAAATTTCTATCCGGAGGTTGTCCGGGAGGATGGAAATCCAAAAGCCAGGGAAGCTGTCGATGAGATCTTCTGCACAGCGGATGCTGCCTGGCGCGGCATGGGCGTGATTCCGGGCTCCGGGAAACTTCTGAGACCGGAGTACAGAAGGTTTGATGCGGGATCAGCGGGCCTTACGGAGGATCATGTTGCAAACGGCTGCTGCTGTCCGCAGATTCTGACAGGGGATCTTACCCCCTGTGACTGTCCGCTGTTCGGAAAGGTGTGTACGCCGTCTTCCCCACACGGCTCCTGCATGGTTTCGCAGGAGGGAAGCTGCTACAACTATTATGTCGGCGGAATGAGAAAATGACGGAGAGGCATATGAATACAACGGAATGCGTTACGATGGCCCATGGGAGCGGCGGAGAGTCCACCGAAAGGCTGATTGAAGAGATCTTTGCAAAGGAATTTCAGAATCCGTATCTGTCACAGATGGAGGATTCCACACTGGTTCCCGTGGATGGAGACGGCGAGCTTGCCATGACGACGGACTCCTTTGTCGTCACTCCGGTGGAATACCCGGGAGGAGACATCGGAAGACTGTGCGTGTGCGGTACGGTGAATGACCTCCTGATGAGCGGGGCAAAGCCGCGCTATCTGACCTGCGGATTTATTCTGGAAGAGGGATTGCCTCTTGCCCGCCTGCGCCGCATCGTGCATTCGATGGCAGAGACTGCAAAAGAGGCCGGAGTCTTTATCGTTGCCGGCGACACGAAGGTGGTGGAAAATCACTCCGGACCGGAGGGGGGACTTGTCATCAACACAGCGGGGGTTGGGTTTCTTGCCAGAGGGGAACGGCGGATGTCACCTTCTTCCATTGAGAACGGCGATGCCGTTATTGTGTCGGGGACGCTCGGAGATCATCATGCAGCCATACTTGGCAGGCGTCTGAATCTGGAAAACCGCATTCAGAGTGACAATGCGCCGCTTGGAGAAATGGTGACAAGGCTCCTTCAGGAGGGGGTCCGGGTTCATGAGATGCGCGACGTGACAAGGGGAGGCCTTGCGACCGTATTAAATGAGTTTGCGGTAAGCTCCGGGAAAATGATCACGCTCGAGGAAGCGGCTCTTCCCGTAAGTTCCGATGTCCGCGCCTTCTGCGGAATTCTTGGTCTTGACCCGCTTTATATGGGAAATGAAGGGAAGATGGTGTGCCTTGTGGACGGACGGGATGCGGAAAAGGCAGTTTCGCTGATCCGGGACAGCCGTTATGGCGAGGCAGCTTCGAGGATTGGAACGGTATCCGAACCGGATACCGCTCATAACGAAAAGCCTGCGCTTCTCATCCGGACCAGAATCGGCGGCAGGAGAATTGCAGGACCTCTTTACGGAGAAGGTCTTCCGAGAATTTGCTGAAGGCACGGGTATTTGCCGGGGTACGGGGATTTGCCGGAACGAGGATCCTCTGTGTCACGGACCTGTGACCCGCCGTTGAAACCGCGGAAAAATCAGTGTATGATCTATCTGTTCAGCACGCGTGCATGCTGATGCAATCGAATCAATTATCTACAGAGGACGGATATTATGGCATTGACGAAGAAACCTGTTACCGGAATGAAGGATGTGATGCCCGCGGAGATGGAAATCCGCGACTATTGCATTTCCGTGATTAAGAAGACGTATGCGGAGTTTGGTTTTCAGGGAATCGAGACTCCGTGCGTGGAGAACATCGAGAACCTGACGTCCAAGTCCGGCGGCGACAATGAGAAACTGATTTTCAAGATTTTAAAGCGCGGAGAGAAGCTTCGCCTGGAGAATGCAGGGAGCGAGGCAGATCTTGTGGACGGAGGCCTTCGCTATGATCTGACCGTTCCGCTTGTAAGATATTTCTCCAACCATGAGAATGAACTGCCGATGCCGTTCAAGGCGCTGCAGATGGGAAATGTCTGGAGAGCAGACCGGCCGCAGAAGGGGCGCTATCGCCAGTTCATGCAGTGCGACATTGACATCATCGGCGAGCCGACGAATCTCGCGGAAATTGAGCTGATTCTGGCGACCACAACAACGCTTGGACGGCTTGGCTTCCGAAACTTCCAGATCCGCATCAATGAGCGTCGTATTCTGAAGGCAATGGCGAAGCACTGCGGCTTCCCGGAGGAGCGCTTTGATGAGGTCTTCATCACGCTGGACAAGATGGACAAGATCGGACTTGACGGCGTTCAGAAGGAGCTGATTGAGCTCGGCTTCGGCGAAGAGTCTGCAGCGAAGTATACCGCTTTGTTCGAGGGACTGAATGCATCCGAGGATCCGCTCGGGTTCCTGGAAAAGGAGCTCTCCGGCGTCATCGAAGAGGATGTTATTCCGAATCTTCGCGAGACCATTCAGACCGTAGAAGCGACGAAGCAGGCGGACTTCAGAATGGTTTTTGATCCCACCATTGTCCGTGGAATGAGCTATTACACGGGGACGATTTTTGAAATTGCCATGCCGGAGCTTGGCATCAGCGCAGGAGGCGGCGGACGATATGACGGAATGGTCGGAAAGTTCACCGGAAAGGATGTTCCTGCCTGCGGATTTTCCATTGGCTTTGAGCGAATCATTCTGATTCTTCTGGAGCAGGGCTTTGAGGTCCCCGGAAAGGGAGAAAAGGTCGCATTCCTTCTGGAGAAGAATCTTCCTGCGGATCGCCTGAAGGAAGCCATTGAAAAGGCACAGAGTGAGCGTGCCTGCGGAAAGTCGGTCCTGGTTGTCCGCATGAACAAGAACAAGAAATTTCAGAAGCAGCAGCTGGAAGCACAGGGATATACAGCTTTTGAAGAGTTTTACGCAAACCCGATCCGGTAACATTACGGTCGGGATAAGATATCAGCTAAGAAGGAGAAAAACATGCAGTCACGTACTCATACCTGCGGAGAGCTCCGCATCGGTGACGCCGGCAAACAGGTTCAGCTGTCCGGCTGGCTGGAAAATCTTCGTGTGGTTTCCGCCAATCTCGGATTTGCCGTTCTTCGTGATTTCTACGGCACGACACAGATCGTGGTCGAGAACGAAGACATGATGAATCAGTTTAAGACGATCACCAAGGAATCTACCATTACCGTAAAGGGCATCGTTCGGGAGAGAAGTTCCAAGAATCCGAAGCAGCCGACCGGTGAGATCGAGGTGGTGCCGGACAGCGTAACGGTTCTCGGACGCTGCCGCTATGCGAACCTTCCGTTCGAAATCAATCACAGCCGCGAGGCAGATGAACAGGCCCGTCTGAAATATCGTTATCTGGATCTCCGCAATCCGGAGGTGAAGAAGAATATCATTCTCCGCTGCCAGGTGGTTGCAGCACTTCGTCAGTCGATGACGGAGCACGGCTTTATGGAGATCACGACACCGATTCTTACGGCATCCTCTCCGGAGGGAGCAAGAGACTATCTTGTGCCCGCAAGAAAGCATCCGGGCGAGTTCTATGCACTTCCGCAGGCACCGCAGCAGTTCAAGCAGCTGCTGATGACCGCCGGCTTTGACCGTTATTTCCAGATTGCTCCGTGCTTCCGCGATGAGGATGCAAGAGGAGACCGTTCTCCGGGAGAGTTCTATCAGCTCGATATGGAAATGGCCTTTGCAACACAGGAGGATGTCTTTGAGGTTCTGGAGGATGTTCTGCCCCCGATTTTTGCAAAATACGGCACCTACAACCGTGCGAGCAGCGCTCCGTTTGTGCGCATTCCGTATCTGGAGGCAATGGAGAAATATGGCTCAGACAAGCCGGATCTTCGTATTGATCTGACGGTTCAGGATGTTACGGCGGTTCTTACGGACTGCGGCTTCGGACCGTTTGCTTCGACCATTGAGAAGAAGGATGAGAACGGTGAGGTGATCGGCACCGAGGAATCCAAGGTGGTCATCAAGGCCGTTGTGGTTTCCGGCTTTGAAGGAACCCGTAAGTTCATTGACAAGACGCTTGCGGATGTAGAGGTCCAGGCGGGGAGTAAGCCGTACTGGTTCCGTGTGGATGAGAACGGTGAGCTTGTCGGCGGTATTTCCAAGTTTGCAGCACCTCTGAAGGACAAGCTTGTGGAGACGCTTGGCTTGAAGCCTGGTGATTTTGTCGGTGTTGCTGCCGGTAAGAAGACCGCTGCCCAGAAGACGGCAGGTGTTCTCGTCAAGACGCTTGGAGCAGCAGTTCCCGGCCACATGGACAAGGAGCAGTATGCCTTCTGCTGGATCGTGGACTTCCCGATGTATGAAATCGGCGAGGAGAGCGGCGAGCTCGAGTTCTGCCACAATCCTTTCTCCATGCCCTCCGGAGGTCTGGATACACTTCTTGCGGCAGAGCGCGGAGAGATTGATCCTCTTTCCATTACAGCGGATCAGTATGATCTTGTCTGCAACGGCGTAGAGCTGTCTTCCGGAGCAGTCCGGAACCATGACCCGGAAATCATGGTCAAGGCATTTGAGATGGTTCGCCTCGGAGAAGAGGATGTGAAGAAGAAATTCCCGGCAATGTACAATGCCTTCTGCTATGGCGCACCGCCGCATGCGGGAATTGCTCCCGGCGTGGATCGTATGGTGATGCTGCTTGCCGGTGAAGACTCCATTCGCGAGATCATTGCGTTCCCGATGAACAAGAATGCGCAGGATGTCATGATGGGGGCTCCTTCCGAGGTGACCGCACATCAGCTCGAGGAGCTTCACATTCAGGTGACCGGTGTGGAAGAGGAAAAAAGCGAGTAAGCCCTTTCTTAACAGAAACTTTGCAGAGAAATGTTCTCTGCGCGGTTGACGAACAGCACCCTGAAACGATAGGATAAGCATCGTAAAAGGGAGTAGCTGACTGCGCGGGCTTTACGTCCGGCAGGATGCGGTATCGTCAGTACGGCATTGGCCCGGTACCGCAGGTCGAAGTTTTTTCAGACAGCAAGACTTTTATTGCAGTCGCAGGACTGTAATGAAAGTCCTGCTGTTTTTTTTGTTTTTTCATGCCGGAGAGAAAGACGGCATGCCGTTGCGGGTCTCCGCGGAAAGGAAAACAACAATGGAACTACTTGCAGATTTGTTTGGGAATGTACAGAATCTGACCGTCCCGATGGTCCTGATGTGGATCATCGGTGCGGTTCTGATCTGGCTCGGAATTCGAAAGAAGATGGAGCCGGCGCTTCTGGTCCCGATGGGCTTTGGCGCGATCTTCGTGAATCTGCCGCTGTCCGGAGCAGTGACGCAGATGCTGGACGGGGTACTGACGGAGGGTCCGCTGGATATTCTGTTTCAGTCGGGAATTTCCAACGAGCTTTTTCTGCTTCTTTTGTTTATCGGAATCGGGGCAATGATTGATTTTACGCCGCTGCTTGCCAATCCGACGATGATGCTGTTCGGCGCAGCGGCGCAGTTCGGTATTTTCTTCACCTTAAGTCTGGCAACCCTGTTCGGCTTTTCCCTGCAGGATGCGGCATCCGTCGGAATCATCGGTGCGGCGGACGGCCCGACCTCTATTTTTGTCGCAGATTATTTCTCTTCCCGGTATCTGGGCGCGATCATCGTTGCAGCATATTCCTATATGGCACTTGTGCCGATCATTCAGCCTCCGGTGATCCGTCTGATTACAACCAGAGAGGAGCGCCGGATTCACATGGATTATCAGGGCGGAAGTGTTTCCAGAACCGCACGGATTCTGTTTCCGGTCTGCATTACGATCGTGGCGGGCCTGATTGCGCCGAGAAGCGTGGCGCTTGTAGGCTTTCTGATGTTCGGCAACCTGATCCGTGAGTGCGGTGTTCTGGACAGCCTTTCGGAAACGGCGCAGGGAACGCTGGCAAATCTGATCACCCTTCTTCTGGGAATCACGGTTGCTTCACAGATGCGGGCAGAGAACTTCCTGAATGTACAGACGATTTTTATTCTGCTCCTTGGTCTGGTGGCTTTTGTTTTCGATACGGTCGGCGGTGTTCTGTTTGCGAAGCTCCTGAATCTGTTCCGGAAGAACAAGATCAATCCGATGATCGGGGCCTGCGGCATTTCCGCTTTCCCGATGTCTGCACGTGTTATCACGCAGATGGGCCTGCAGGAGGATCCGACCAATGTGCTGATCATGCAGGCTACGGGAGTAAATGTCTCGGGACAGATCGCCTCGGTGATTGCGGGAGGACTTCTGCTCGGTCTGATTCCTCTGGTGTAAATGATGGATTGACAGAATCGTCAGGAGAAAAAGAAAGGAGATCTTTTCGATATGAGTCTTTTTATGGAATCCCTTCGTATTATGGGCACGGGAATGCTCGGAATTTTTGCAGTGGCAGGTATTCTGATTGCGGTGATGAAGGTGCTCACAACTTTATTTCCCGGAAAATAAAGCAGGCTGCAGAAAGAAGGCCCTGAAGCCAGGTCAGAGTGGAAGGCTGCTGACGGGAACCGACTCACAGACGCTCAGAACATAGCCGGACTCAGGAGAAGCCATTTCCAGAAACGGGAGTCCTCCGATTTGCGAGGTCGTAAAGCAGACAGGGAAGCGGTTCAGACCGCCGGACAGGCCTTCCCCGGTGCATTTCAGGCAGGCCTCCTTGATGGACCAGATGCGGAAGAACAGCTTCAGCTGCTCCTTTGCATCTTTTGTATTCCGGAGAAGTGCCAGATCCTCCGGATGAAAAAAACGCTCTGCCATGGGAATGACACCGGCGCGGACCGGTGTAAGCTTCTGGAGGTCCACACCGATTTCATGCTCCGGAGAGACGGCAAGCACCAGATAATCTCCGGAGTCGGAGAAGTTGTAATGAAAACCCGGACAGGAGGGAAGATAAGGCTTTCCTGCAGCTGTTCGCGCCTGAAACACAAGGGACTCTTTTCTGCTGCCGGAAAGAGTTTCAAAATCCGGAATGCCTGAAGAAGCGGGAAAATCCGCCAGCGCCGTCTTCAGCATGAGAGGCTGGAGACGGTGAATGGCGGATTTATTGTTTTCTCCCGGGGTTTGAATTTTCTTATAGTTTTCGATGTATATTCTCATGATCCTGCCGGTGAGGAGCGGGAAACCGGCATTTCCGTCTGATTAGTGCTCCTGTTCACCGCTTTCGGCATCGGCGTCGGTTTCCTCCGTTCCGGGAACCTCATGGAATCGCAGAAGAACCTTCATGATGCGGTTTCTTCGAATGCCCTTGGCCTGCAGGATGGTTCCATCCTCCAGGGTAACGGATTCGCCGTCCTGAGGAATACGCTCAAGCTTCTCAATGATGAGACCGCCAATGGAGTCGTAATCCTCGGAAGAGAAATTACACCCGAGGGCATCGTTCAGATCGATCAGCTTCATCGAGCCGTCAGCCAGGTAGGTTTTGTCGTCGTACTTGCGGAGCTGACTCTTTTCATCGTCATCATATTCATCGCGAATGTCACCGACAATCTCTTCCACCAGATCCTCCAGTGTAATCATGCCGACGGTGTTGCCGTATTCATCCAGAACGAACGCAACGCCGAAGGAGTGCTGCTGCATCTCCTTGAGCAGGTCGGCGGTTCTTTTGTACTCGTAGGTAAAATAAGAAGAGCGCAGCATCCTTCGCAGATTGAACCGGGAAGGGTCGGAGAGACTGACAAAATCCTTGATGTTCAGATGACCGATGATCTTGTCGGGGGCGTTCTTCTCATAAACCGGAATGCGCGTGAACATTTCCATCCGGAACACCGACATGACGTCGTTATAGGTGGCATCGTCCGGAACGCAGGACATGTCGATCCTCGGCACCATGATGTCCTTTGCAACCGCGTCGCCGAAATCAAACACGTTATAGATGATTTTCTTCTCGCGTCCCTCGATGGCGCCGTCCTCCTGTCCGACCTCCACGTAGGTTTTCAGCTCGGACTCGGTGAGCTTTTGCTTCGCATTGGGATCGGTTCCTGTCAGCTTCATGATCCAGCAGGAGAGATGATCAACAACAAAGATAACCGGGGTCATGACGGTCATCAGAAGCTGAATGACCGGAGCATTCCGCATGGAAATCTGAAGCGCGTTGGTCTTGGCACTGTTTTTCGGGGTGATTTCGCCAAAGAGAATGATCAGTATGGTTAATGCGGCTGTACCTGCGGAGACCATGCTCTCACCGAATATACGGATAATCAGTGAGGTGGCAAGTGCGGAAGCCGAAAGGTTGACTACATTGTTGCCGATCAGAATGGCGGAGAGCATTTTGCTGTAGTCATCCAGAATCTTCAGGGTCAGCGCAGCCCGCCTGTCGCCTCCATCTGCCATGGATTTCAACGTGATCCGGTTTACGCTGCTCAGCGCGGTTTCGGATGAAGAGAAATAACCGGACAATACAATGAGAACAATCAGAATTACGAGCTGAATCAAATCGGCCTGATGCATGGTTTCCTTTCCTGAAGCGGTAAGCTGTGCTGACTGCAAAGCAGAAATTATAACAGCTTTTACATAAGTATCCTGTCGGAATATCACAGTTTTTGATATCTGATGGCATTCTATCGTGTACAGAGCAGTTTTACAAGGGCACAGGATATGGTATAATGTGACAGTTTCGGGGCGCTTTATGCCCTACTATAGGATGGAGGAAGTTAACAGTATGAAGAAGAGCAAGGGAAAAGCACTTGCAGGACTGATCGTCCTGGCGGCCGTAATGGTCAGCCTGTTGTATCTGGCGGTTTACGGCGTAGACAGCTGGGGGACCGGTTCCGCTTCTGACATTAAGCTGGGTCTGGATCTGGCGGGCGGTGTCAGCATTACCTATCAGGCGGCGGGAGATACGGCACCCTCTGATGAGGATATGGATGATACGCGCTATAAGCTACAGCAGAGAGTCCAGCAGTACAGCACAGAGGCGCAGGTTTACCGCGAGGGAAGCGACCGGATCAACATCGAGATCCCCGGCGTTTCGGATGCCAACCAGATTCTGGAGGAGCTCGGACGTCCCGGATCCCTGTATTTTATCCGTCAGACCGACGACAACGGCAATGCCAATTACGAGTATGACTATACGAGCGGCGGCTATAAGCTGGACAAGGATCTGGATACTCTGATTGCGGACGGTGATGTTGTTCTGGAGGGTACGGATGTTGCGGATGCGCAGGGCGGCTACCAGAGCGACAACATGAACAACCAGCAGATTGTGGTTTCTCTTACTTTCACGGACGAGGGCAAGAAGAAGTTTGCCGATGCCACAACCAGAGCACACGAAAAGGGCGAGAGCATTGCCATCTATTACGATGGTGACTTTATCAGTGTTCCGACCGTACAGAGTGCCATCACCAACGGTCAGGCGGTCATCACCGGTGAGAAGACGATTGAGGATGCGAAGAACCTTGCGTCAACGATTCGAATCGGCGGACTTTCCGTAGAGCTGGAGGAGATTCGTTCCAACGTAGTCGGAGCGCAGCTTGGACAGGATGCGATCAAGACCTCTCTGTTTGCGGGATTGATCGGTCTGATTCTTGTGATCATTTTCATGATCGGAGTATATCGCCTTCCCGGTTTTGCAGCGAGCCTTGCACTTCTTACCTATATCGGACTGGAATGCATCATTCTGGTTGGCTTTGAAGTGACTCTGACTCTTCCCGGTATTGCAGGTATTCTGCTTTCCATCGGTATGGCGGTGGATGCAAACGTCATTGTGTTTGCCAGAATCCGTGAGGAGCTTCGTGACGGTAAGGCTGTGCACACGGCGATCGAGAACGGCTACAGCAAGGCACTGTCTGCAATCATCGACGGCAACGTGACAACGCTGATCGCAGCCGTAGTCCTGTATGCTCTCGGAACCGGCTCTGTCAAGGGCTTTGCGCAGACCCTGGCCATCGGTATTCTGCTTTCCATGTTTACAGCTCTGTTTATTACAAAGTGGTACATGAAGGCGTTCTATACGCTCTTTGCGAAGGACAAAAAGTGGTACGGTGTCGGAAGAGAGCTGAAGACGCTGCAGATCGGGCAGAAGAAAAAGGTGTTC
>Ga0129311_1002530_pt1 | contig 10930 bp, 8 predicted proteins | sample Go1ome_FD_94435 | JGI IMG/M metagenome (GOLD analysis project Ga0129311, IMG submission 94435) | Western lowland gorrila individual fecal microbial communities from Wisconsin, USA - Go1022B metagenome | ecosystem: Host-associated > Mammals > Digestive system > Large intestine > Fecal | place... | reverse complement strand
TGGATGAGCAGCGCCTGCGTGCTGGTCAAGCCGATATCCAGTTTGTCCACAAGCGTAAATTGTCCGTAATCCCGCAGGTTGACGATCGCCACGGATTCCTGCGCACGCAGGGCGTTTCCGGGGCAGAACAGATGCGCCGCCAGCTCCGCGCAGGCGATGGCAAACACCCCCACGGCAAACGGCGATATGTGTTTATCCCGCACGATGACCGCCGCGCCCAGAACCAGATGTGCGCCGAAAATCAGCGCAGCCGTCTGCTCCTGATTGGCGCCCAGCACCGCGCAGAGCATCGCAAAAACCGCCAGCACCGGCGGCGTCTTCCGCTTCCAGAGCGCATCCGCCAGAGGAATGCACGCCGTCATCGCGCAGGCAAGCGGCACATAGTAATTCATGCCCGTCGCCTGCCATCCCGTCGAGCGCAGGATGGCGAACGGAATGCCCGTCACCAGCAGCGCGGCAAGTTCCAGCATCTCCGGGCGCTTTTCCGCATTCGCCAGCCTGCAAAGCGAAAACGCCATCAGCACCATCGTCAGGCTGTCCAGCACGCGCCAGAGCCATATGCTCTTCGTCGTCACGCAGAGCAGCCCCTCGATGAGCAGACGGCTCGACCACGTCTGCCACCGCCTCGCCAGAAAGGACGCAATGGACACGCCACCCTCCGTCGCGCTGCGGAATACCCAGTCATCCAAAACCAGATTATCGCAATTCATGTGCATGACCAGCTGCACGGCAAAGAGCGCCAGCAGCACCGCCGCGCAGAGCATGTGCTTCTTCCCGCGTATCGCTTGGAGCTTATTCATCCGTGCTCACCCGCTTTCTGGTCACCGCCAAGCCGTCTCTCAGCAGCTTCAAGCCGACCACATCGGTATCAACCATACAGCCCGTTGTATCATCAATCAGCACGACGCGATACTGCCCGTCTTCACCCTGATGCGGCAGACGTTTCGGATCGACCGCCGCGTGAAAGCCGCAGTGGTCGTCCACCCCGAGCCGCTTGGCGTCGGCTTCCTCCAGCCGCACCATCTGCGTATTGAGCAGCGTGACAACGGTTTTCTCCTCGCCGTCCGTCGGTTTCCAGAGCAGACCGACATGCATCCTGACCGCGCCGATCGGCTGATCATGGCGATACAGAGCGCCGCGAATCTGCAAAATTCCGTCCTTGATGCATACGCCGTCCTCCGGAATATCCGGTTCAAGCCCCAGCGAATCGCCGCCGGCGACCGCTTCCAGCGAAATGGGGCGGTAATCCGCCGCGTTAACCGTGCCGCGCAGGCTCGTCGCGTTCAGCCAGAGCAGCCCATTGATCAGCAGTGCCAGCACGGCAAAAAGCGCCGCGCCCGCCGCCGCGACACGCCTGCGCACCGGTGCGGGTGTGCTTTTGATCCTCATCACCCGTTCCACCTTTCCAGAAGCGTTTTCGCCAAGGCGCTGTTTCCCTCGATTTTTCGCGCAAAGCAGCAGCCGGATGCGTCGATCTGCTTCAAATCGCCGCTGTCCAGCACGGCGGGAAGCCCGCGTTCCGGTTCATCCCAAATGGAAAAATGCAGCTGCCGGTTGACGATCCGCGCTTCAAACGGCGTTTCGTTAAACACGTTTTGGAAGAAGAATTCCTCGGGAATGTACGTCGTCCGCAGTTTCCGCAGGAAGCGCCGTGCATGCCGATCCTTCAGCACATATTCCGCCGCATCACGCGGCAGGCTGACATAGAGCAGCCCCTTATACGGCACGGAGAGCTTTCGCCTGACATGCAGCATATCCTGCCAGCGATCAAGGCGCCCGACCCAGTTCTGCGCCCAATCGGAGGGATCACGATAATTGAGCAGGTGCATGAAGTGATAATGCTCATAGCGATGGGCAAGCTCGGGGTGATCCGCCGTTTTTGAGCGCTGGATGAACAGGCGCGTTTCCCCGTCAAAGCGCCTTTCCATCTCTTTTCCGGAGAGGGTCGGGTAATCCTGTGCGCTCATCAGGTGCAGATACGTCGTCCGCTCATCCTCCAGCGCCATCCGGCACAGGTCAAGCATCGCATACAGATGCTCGATGCTGCCCCAATTGACCTTGCGCTTGCGGATTGCGCGGACATTGGGCATCGCGTTCAGCTCGTCGATCTGCGCCGGGGTAATCATGCCGCGCCGATCTGCGTGAACAAAACAAAGCCCATGGCGGCTCAGCGCCTCCGTCAGCGCTTTCAGCGAATCATAATCCTTATACGCGGTGATCACAAACGCCTGCATACCTGTATCCTTTCTGCCGAGGATGGAACGTCCGGAGCTTCGCTTCCCCAAAGTCTTATCGGAAGCCTGCGGTTTCCCGGCTCAAGCCCCGATCGTCCCTCCATACGCTAAAAGGGACTGTCAAGATTAAACCGAACATTTCAAGAAGCAATTATCTAAGCATTTTGGGATATGGGGCTTTGCCCCATCGCCCCACCAAAGGGCTTTCCGCTCGCCCTTTGGAAACCTTCGGGCTCAAATACTTGGTTTTTTCTTGAAATATCGGTCTTGTCAGCTTGACAGCCCCGTCGATTTCTATTCTATTTTACAGGATATACTGCCGCATGTCCATCTTTTTCGCATCCGTGCCGAGATGTTCCGCGACATATTCCCCGTTGATGGTCACATCGACATCCGGCATGTCGCCGCCCGCGTTGAAGGAGATGTCTTCCAGCATCTTTTCAAACAGCGTATGCAGCCGGCGTGCGCCGATATCCTCTTTCGTTTCGTTTTCCAAATGCGCCGCCTGCGCCAGCGCATCCAGCGCGGATTCCTCAAAGTGCAGATGCACATGATCCACAGCCAGCAGCGCCTCATACTGCCGGGTCAGCGCGTTATCCGTCTTACTGAGAATCGCCTTGAAATCCTCACAGGTCAGCGGCTTGAGATTCACGCGCACCGGAAAACGTCCCTGCAATTCCGGAATGAGATCCGTCACCTTGGCGACGTGGAACGCGCCAGCGGCGATGAAGAGCATGTAATCCGTCTTGACCACGCCGTACTTGGTGTTGACCGTGCTGCCCTCGACGATCGGCAGGATGTCGCGCTGCACGCCCTCGCGGCTCACGTCCGGTCCGTTTGTCGAGCGTCCGGCAACCTTGTCGATTTCGTCGATGAAGACGATGCCGTCCTGCTCGGCGCGGCGCAGGGCTTCCTCCGTCACGGCGTCCATGTCGATGAGCTTGCCCTCTTCCTCGGCAACCAGCAGTCGGCGTGCATCGGAAACCTTCATGCGGCGCATCTTGGTCTTCTTGGGCATCATATCGCCCATCATCGAGCCGATGTTCACGCTCGCGCCGTTGATTTCCACGTCCTTGGGCGCATCCTCGACCTCGACTTCGACCTCGAGATCCTCCAGCTCGCCGCGCATCAGCTGACCGCGCAGCTCGTCCGCCTTTTGGGCGATGCGCTGCTTTTCCTCCGCGGGCAGCTCCGGCTGTTTGGGTTTGTTGCCCAGCAGCACGTCAATGGGGTTGACCGGCTTGCGGTTCGGGTGCAGGATGAGGTCGATGATGCGGTCCTCGGCAAGCACGGTGGCGCGTGCCTTGACCTTCTGGCTCGCCTTCTCCTTGCAGATGCGGACGCTGGCTTCAACCAAATCGCGGATGATGCTCTCCACATCGCGTCCGACATAGCCGACCTCGGTGAACTTCGTCGCCTCGACCTTGATGAACGGCGCATCCACCAGCTTCGCCAGACGGCGTGCGATTTCCGTCTTGCCCACGCCGGTGGGTCCCACCATCAGGATGTTCTTGGGCACAATCTCCTCGCGAATCTCCTCAGGAAGCTGTGCGCGGCGATAACGGTTGCGCAGGGCGACCGCAACCGCACGCTTGGCGTCGTCCTGACCGATGATATAGCGATCCAGTTCGCGAACGATCTGTTTAGGCGTAAGTTCCATATCAGGCATCCTCCACGATCACGTTATGGTTGGTAAACACGCAGATATCCGCGGCGATATGCAGCGCCTTTTCGGCGATCTCGTGCGCGGAAAGATCGGTATTCTCCTTGAGCGCACGAGCGGCAGCCATCGCATAGTTTCCGCCAGAACCGACAGCCGCAATGCCGTCGTCCGGCTCGATGACCTCACCCGTTCCGGATACGATCATCAGCGTTTCGCCGCTGGCGACGATGAGCATCGCTTCCAGCTTGCGCATCGCCTTGTCGCTGCGCCATTCCTGCGCCAGCTCGACGGCGGCGCGTTCCAGATTGCCGGAGAACTGCTCCAGCTTGGCTTCAAAGCGGTCGCAGAGCGCGAACGCGTCGGAAACCGTTCCCGCAAATCCGGTGACGACCTTGCCGCCGTAGATGCGGCGCACCTTGTGCGCGGTCGCCTTAAAGATGGTGCTTTCGCCCATCGTCACCTGTCCGTCGCCCGCGACGGCAATCCTGCCGTCCTTTTTAACGGCGCAGATGGTTGTGCCTTTCAGTGTCATATATATTTACCTCCGATAAGTTGCGTTTGGGTTACGTCGGGGCTCTGCCCCGAACCCCGGCAGGAACCTGAGGTTCCTGCACTTCCCACTTCAGATTGCTTCGCAATCTGTCAGACGACTTTCTTGAAGCCGCCGCGAAGCGGACCGGAAGGTCAAGGGAACTCAGTTCCCTTGTGGGGTTTGGGGCAAAGCCCCATCGTTTTCTTATTATAACACGCCGCTCTGCTTTTGAACAGGGCGGCGTGCGATAGGTCAATTTTTGAACTTGGGGTCAAAATCGCAGGCAAGCGGATTGCTGCGAATCGCCTCGATGGTATCCAGTGCGCGTGCGGCGACATAGCCATAACGCTCCTGCTTGTTGCGGATGCGCTTTTCGCAGGGATCAATCAGACCGAAGTTCGCGTTCATCGGCTGGAAATCGCCCGTCGCGCCGGAGACATGGTGCGCCAACGCGCCGATGGCGGTGCGGGTCGTGAAATCCACCGGCGGCAGACCGAGCATGCGCCGGGCAAGCGAAAGCCCCGCAACCAGTCCGCTGGACGCGCTCTCCACATAGCCTTCCACGCCGGTCATCTGCCCCGCGAAATAGATGCCGGGGCGGGCAATCATGCCGTACTGCGCATCGAGGAAGCCCGGCGAATGGAGGAACGTGTTGCGGTGCATCACGCCGTAACGCAGGAACTCCGCGTTTTCAAGCCCGGGAATCATCGAAAAGACGCGCTTCTGTTCGCCCCACTTAAGCCGGGTCTGGAAGCCGACGAGGTTGTACATCGTGCCCGCCTCGTTTTCAGCACGCAGCTGCACGGCAGCGTAAGGCTCGCGCCCCGTCCGCGGATCGACCAGCCCGACGGGCTTCATCGGCCCGAACGCCATGACCATTTCTCCACGCGCCGCCATGACCTCGATGGGCATGCAGCCTTCAAAGACCTGCGTGCCGTCAAAGCCGTGTACATCCGCCTTTTCAGCCGTCAGCAGCGCCTGATAAAACGCTTCGTACTCCTCTTTGTTCATCGGGCAGTTGAGATAGTCGTCCCCGCGCCCATAGCGCCCCTGACGGAAAACCTTCGTCATATCCAGTGACTCACCGGAGACGATCGGCGCGGCGGCGTCAAAGAAATTCAGCGTCTTCAGACCGGAAAGCGCCGCAATCTTTTCGGCGAGCTTATCGCTGGTCAAAGGCCCGGTCGCAATGACGGCGTTCTCCTGCGGAAGCTCATCCACTTCGCCCTCGACGACCGTAATGAGCGGATGCTCACGGACGGCTTTCGTCACATATTCCGAAAACTTCTCCCGATCCACCGCGAGTGCGCCGCCCGCAGGCACGCGGTTGGCATCCGCCGCACGCAGAATCAGGCTGTCCAGCTGGCGCATCTCCTCCTTGAGCAGACCGACCGCGTTGGTCAGCTGGTCGCTGCGCAGGGAATTGGAGCAGACCAGTTCGGCAAAGCCCGCGCTGTGATGGGCGGGCGTAAAGGCATGGGGCTTCATCTCGCAAAGCGTCACCGGAATGCCCCGGCTGGCAAGCTGCCACGCCGCTTCGCATCCGGCAAGTCCCGCGCCGACAACAGTAGCTGTATTCATAATCTCCTTTTTGGAAAAACGATTGGGGCTTTGCCCCAAACCCCAGCAGGAACCTGAGGTTCCTGCACTTCCCACCTCACCGCTTCGCGGTGTGCCGCGAAGCGGATGTGGAAGGTGAAGGGAACTCAGTTCCCTTCCGGAAGTTTGAGGGCGGCGCCCTCAACGTATCTCATTCGTTTTCTTCCTTCTGCGGCGCGGCGATACGCTCGCGGCAGTTTTCATTCGCACAGACGTAGAAGTCGCCCTTCTTCGTGTGAGAAAGCGTCATGTAGCTTCCGCACTTCGGGCATTTTTCGCTGACCGGCATATCCCAAGAAACAAAGTCGCACTCCGGATAACGCTCACAGCCGTAGAACTTGCGCCCCTTGCGCGAGGTCTTCTGGAGGAGCTTGCCGCCGCACTTCGGGCAGGGCGCGTCGATTTCGACCTGAATCGCCTTCGTATTGCGGCATTCCGGGAAGTTCGGACACGCCAGGAAGCGTCCATAACGTCCCAGCTTGTAGACCATCATCGCGCCGCACTTGTCGCACGGAACATCCGAAACCTCGTCCTTGATTTCGACCTTTTCGATTTTGGATTCCGCGTTTTCCAGCGTCTTCTCAAACGGGCCGTAGAAGTCGGAAAGCACCTTGTGCCAATCCAGCTTGCCCTCTTCGACCTCGTCCAGCTGCTCTTCCATGCCCGCGGTAAAGGCGATATCCACGATATCCGCGAAATACTCCTTCATCATGTCCGTAATCATGATGCCCAGCTCGGTCGGGAAGAGCTGCTTCTTTTCGCGCATGACATAGCCACGCGCCAAAATGGTGGAGATGGTCGGCGCATAGGTGGACGGGCGGCCGATGCCCTTTTCCTCCAGCGCACGGACGAGCGACGCTTCCGTATAGCGGGCAGGCGCCTGCGTGAAATGCTGCGTCGCCTCGTCGGAGAGCAGCTCCGCATGGTCGCCCTCGCTGACGTCCGCCATCAGGCTGCTGCCGTGTTCATCCTGATTCGGCACGTCGTCCGTGCCCTCTTCATAGACGGCGGTAAAGCCGGCAAACTTGAGCCGCTCGGCACTTGAGCGAAGCACAACGCCCGAATCCGAAGCGATTTCAATCTGCTGGGTTTCATACAGCGCGTCCGCCATCTGGCAGGCGACAAAGCGCAGATAGACCAGCCGATAGAGGTTATATTGATCCTTGGTCAGCGACGCCTTGATATCCTCCGGACGCAGTTCGAGGTTCGTCGGGCGAATGGCTTCGTGCGCGTCCTGTGCGCTCTTGCGCCCCTTGTATACGTTCGGCTTTTCCGGTACGAACTGTTCGCCGTAACGCTCCGCGATCATCTCGCGTGCCGCGGCGACGGCTTCATCGCTCAGGCGCACGCTGTCGGTACGGATGTAGGAAATCAAGCCCAGCGTGCCGCGCCCCTCGATGTCTACGCCTTCGTAGAGCTGCTGCGCGACCTGCATCGTCTTCGCCGTCGTGAAGCCGAGCTTTCGGCTTGCCTCCTGCTGCAGGTTGGAGGTCGTAAACGGCGCGGCGGGATGCTTGCGGCGTTCGCCGCGCTTGACGCTGCGGATGACAAAACCGCCCTTTTCCACGCGTGCCTTCGCTTCGTTCGCCTGCTCCGCGTCGGAGAGGGTCACGCGCTCGCCATCCAGCGAGATGAGCCGCGCCTGAAGCTGCTTACCGCCCGCACGGAGCTGCGCATCGACATACCAGTATTCCTCCGGCTCGAACTGCTCGATCTCCTGCTCACGATCGACGACCATGCGCGTGGCGACCGACTGCACACGTCCCGCGGACAGACCCTTCTTGATCTTCACCCAGAGCAGCGGGCTGATCTTGTAGCCCACCAGACGGTCGAGCAGGCGGCGTGCCTGCTGCGCATTGACCAGCTGCATGTTGACCGCACGCGGCTCCTTGATGGCGTTCTTGACCGTCTTTTCCGTGATTTCGTTAAATTCCACGCGGCAGGCGCTCTCCGGATCAATGCCCAGAATGGTCGCCAAATGCCACGAGATGGCTTCTCCCTCGCGGTCAGGGTCCGTCGCGAGAATGATGGACTTGGCGCCCTTGGCTTCCTTGCGGATGCGCTCAAGCACTTCGCCGCGTCCGCGGATGGTGATATATTTCGGCTCAAAGTCATGCTCCACGTCTACGCCAAGCTGCGACTTGGGCAGATCGCGGACGTGTCCCTGCGAGGCTTCGACCTTATAGCTTCTTCCCAAAAACTTTGAAATGGTACGCGCCTTGGCAGGCGACTCCACGATAACCAGCTTATACGAGGGCTTATGAGTACTCAAAATAATTCCTCCAGAAAGCGGAAAAAACCGCCTTGATCTCCAAAAAAAGAATCCGTTAAACTTCAAAAAGGATACCAGCCCTTTTTGAATCTGTCAAGGACGTAATTTGAAATTCGCGGGAAGTTTCTACATTATTAGTCGATTTTATGCGTGCATCGCGTCCCCCGGCACATAGCTGTCTCCGGCTGTCTGGCGCAAAATGCCGTCCATTTCCAGCTCGATGAGCAGCGCCCCGGCTTCGTCGCTTTCAAGCCCGCTTGCCGCGCAGAGCGTGTCAAAATCCGCCTCGCCGCTCAGCAGCTTTTCGCAGATTGCCTGAGCCGGCGGCTCAAGCCCCGGCGGCACGCAGAGCCGCACTTCTTTGGTTTCCTTCGGCGGCTCTTCCTGCATTGGGGCGGGCAGAATTTCTGCCTGCGGCGCAGAATCCATCTCCTGTCGGGGAAGAGCCGCCCGCTCTTTCGGCTCGATGACCAAAGCGGAAAGGATGTCCCTCGCGCTCGTCACCAGCCGTGCGCCGTCCGCAATCAGCAGATGCGGAAGCACTGAGCCGGGGCTGTCCACGCTGCCCGGCAGGGCGAAGACCTCGCGCCCATCCTCCAGTGCGCACTGCGCCGTTCGGGACGCGCCGCTCCTGCGCGGCGCTTCCGTAACCAGCGTCCCCAGCGCGATGCCCGCAATGATGCGGTTGCGCTGCAAAAAGCTGTATTTCGTCGGCGCGGTTCCCGGCGGATATTCGCTGACGACGCTTCCGCCCGACGCCAGCATCCGCTCCATCAGCGCCCGATTTTCTTCCGGATAAAACTCATCCAGCGCACTGCCCAAAACGGCAAGCGTCCGTCCACCCGCATCCAGCGCACCTTCGTGTGCGGAGGCGTCAATGCCCAGCGCCAAACCGGATACGACGCAGACACCTGCCTGAGCCAGCTCACGCGCCATCTTACGCGTATGCGTCACGCCGTATGCGCTTGCGCGGCGCGTTCCGACTATCGCAACGGGAAACGGATCGGCGAGATCCGCACTTCCCCAGACATAGAGCAGATGCGGCGGCTGTTCAATCTGCTCAAGCAAGGGCGGATAGCCCTTTTCTCCGCGCAGAAGGATGTGCATCCGCTTTTCTTCCAGCGTGCCGAGCCGCTCTTCCCGTTCAAGCCACGCCCGCCGAACCTGCACGACGCCCTTGTCGCCCAGCTGCGCGGCATACCGCCCCGCATCCTGCAAAACCGCAAGGGCGCTTCCCGCCAGAGCCAGCGCCGCCTCTCTGTTTTTGTAGCTGAGTACGGCGCTCACCAAAAGCGCCATCGCTTCCGATTCCAGCATGGTCAAGCCCCCTTCCTAATTTTCCATTCTAGCCACGTTCACATCGCTTTGTCAATCCCAAAATAAAAAGCAGGCTGAACCTGCTTTTTCGGTTTACTTCCAGTAGTTTCCTTCCAGATTGCGATACCTGAGTGCTTCCAGCAGATGCGCTTTGGCGATTTGTTCCTCTCCGGCGAGATCAGCGATGGTTCGGGCGACCTTGCGCACGCGGCTGACCGCACGCATGGAGAGGTTGTACTTGTCGCAGGCGCGTCCGATCAATTCGCGGCACGCGTCATCCAGAGGACAGAACACTTCCAACTGGCGTGCGGAAAGCTCCGCATTGCTGGTGATTCCCTCGTCCCGATAGCGCTCCTGCTGGCGTTTTCTCGCCGCCTGCACACGGCTGTGGATGGCGGCGGACGGCTCTTCCGGCACGCTTTCCGTAATCTGACGGACGGGAACAGCCGTCACCTCCAGCTGCATGTCGATGCGATCAAGGAGCGGGCCTGATATGCGCCCCAGATAGCGGGCGATTTCCTTCTGCGAACAGCGGCAGGGCTGCGTTTTGCTGCCGTAGTTGCCGCAGGGACAGGGATTCATCGCCGCAATCAGCATCGCCCGGGCGGGATATCTCGCCTGCGCATTGGCGCGAACCACGTTGACAAAGCCATCCTCCAGCGGCTGGCGAAGCGCCTCCAGCGTGCCGCGGTCATACTCCGGCAGTTCATCCAGAAACAGCACGCCCGTCTCGCAGTTTTGAGCGTCCATGAGTCTTTTCCTCCAAAGGTATCATTAGATGAAGTCTTATGCCAGTACTCTCAACAATTTTACCCCTTTCTGGATGAATCTACTCTGCATGAGTTTTTCTTAAGAAAAACAGTATTTCTCTTGGAACAAAAAGAGCATAGCACAGGTTTGCAAAAAATTCAATGTACAAAGTGAAAACCATTATCGATATGCCCACGCCATGCAGCAATTTAACCGTATCGTAACCATAAATGACAAGTTATTTTGACCAGCATGTCCAATACGAAGCCGATTTGAGATACAATGTATAAGCACTTGTAGATTCATCGGCAGAAAGGAGGTATTGGCCAAGGTCTGTGTTGTCATTATTAAAATAAGGAAGGGGTATGATGAAAAGGAAACTTGATGCTGCTCGCATTGAGGAAGCACGGCGCACCACAATCAAGAGCGACACAAAGGAGGCTGAACGGCGACAGATACAGGAAACCATATCAAAGAACCGGCGGGGTGAGCGGAAGGTCAAGGTTATCTTACCTGATAAAAAGCCCTATGCCTATCAGGAATCTAAGCGCATCCGAGTGGCG
>Ga0129311_1002529_pt1 | contig 10934 bp, 14 predicted proteins | sample Go1ome_FD_94435 | JGI IMG/M metagenome (GOLD analysis project Ga0129311, IMG submission 94435) | Western lowland gorrila individual fecal microbial communities from Wisconsin, USA - Go1022B metagenome | ecosystem: Host-associated > Mammals > Digestive system > Large intestine > Fecal | place... | reverse complement strand
TGCGTCACATCAAGGCTCTTTCCACAAATGGTGTAATTTTGGTGTAGTAAGCGCCGTTTGAGCGATGAAAACCGTTGATATAGCAGGCTTTTTCGGGGCTTCTTAGGATACTGCCGTGGCAGACGAATAAAACTCGTATCATATTTTCTCTCCTTTTTCCCCATTCTGTGCAAAATACATCTTGCAATTCCCGCTCCATTCCAGTATGCTAGACTCTGAACGGGAGGGATCTCTATGAACAACAAACGCGGCCGCGGCGGGTTTACGCTGGTGGAGCTGATCGTTGTGCTGGTCATTCTGGCCATTTTAGCCGCACTGCTCATTCCGGCGCTGACCGGCTATATTGATAAATCGAAGAAAAGCCAGGTGATCGCGGAGACGCGGATGCTGCACCAGGCGATTCAGGCGGAATTGTCGGACTTTTACGGGAGCAGTAAATGGAGCCAATTCATTAAGAACGGCGACACCGCTTCCGCCGACGTTTCCAGACTGTACCTTGCAGATAAAAACGGTACAGCCAGTCAAAAGGAATATTACAACCAAATTCTGAAGCTTGCCGAACTTTCCTCCTTGGATAACTCATCTTCTACCGCTTCCTTCGGTGCATTTTTTACGGAGGATGGGAAAGCTGCGGTCGTCGTCTATGATGACGGCGAAGGAAAAGTTGGTATCTATTTCGGAGATACCGGCGAGACCCTTGCTTATGATAAGTCCGACTTTACAAATTTTGACTCTGACACCTACTACACCAGTATAAAGGGGAAGCTCTTTTACACCAAAAAAGATTATGGCCATGGTATGACGAATCCGATGATTTCTAAAGATGTCATCCTTAGTTCTTCTGGTCTTGGCTACAAAAACGCCTGAACCACCCCCGCCCCACCTGCCGCCTATGGCAGGTGGGGCGTTTTTTATGCCAACTTACTCCCCTCCACACAGATCCACGTCGTCCCCGCCTTGCGGTTGACGCGGATGTCGCGGAAGCCGGCGCGGTCCAGCAGGGCGAAGAACTCCTCCGGGGTGGGGTTGAACAGGTCGTAGCGGCGTATGCTCTCCCGGGCGGCTTCGTCCAGCTGGGGGCACTGGTAGACGTCGGCCACCAGCAGGAAGCGGCCGCCGGGGGCCAGGACGCGGAGGACCTCCCGGAGATTTTCCTGGGGGTCGGGCCAGAAGTAGAAGCTCTCCACCGTCAGCACCTTGTCAAAGCTGCCGTTGGGGAAGGGCAGGCGCTCCACCGACGCCTCCAGAATGTCCATCTGTCCCGCTGCGATGGCCGGGGCGTTGGTCTCCCGGGCGGTGGCCACGGAGACGGGGGAATAGTCCACCCCGGTGAGATGGCCCTCCGGCGCCAGCGGGGCCAGGCGGGCCAGGGCGCCGCCTCCGCCGCAGCCCACGTCCAGAATACGGTCCTTGGGGGAGACGTGCCAGTGGCTCAAGGCCCAGGCGGTCACGTCCCGGTGGCTCTCGTTCATGCGGCGGAGCATGGCCGCGCCGTCCGCCCCCTGGGGGCAGCGGGGGTTGCCCGCCTGGGTGATCTCCTGCTGGGTCCTGGGCTCCATGGTGCTCTCTCCTCTCATCCTAATACCTCGAACAGACTGCCCCACAGGCGGTCCAGGTCCTCAAAGCGCACGCCGTCGTGCAGACAGACGGCGGCTCCGTTCTCTGTCCGGGCCAGGAAAATGCCCTGCCGGGCCAGGGCGGACAGCACCCCGTCCAGCGCCCGGCCGGGGAAGCGGAGGGTCACCCGTCCTGTGCTCTGGTCCGCCGACTGCACCTGGGGGCCGCCGGGGCCGAAGTCCTCCATCCGGGCCTTGCAGTGCCGGACCAGGCGGGCCAGCCGGGCGGGGTCGTGGGGTGTGTTTGTCATCCGGTCAAAATACAGCTCATTCATAGTCTTGTCTCCAGGGGAATTCCCACCGAAAAGTGTTTGTTTACCAGCTGCCGCAGCAGCACAGGCAGGACCCGGGCGGTGTCCGCCCCGCCGGGCAGGGTCAGATAGGTGCTCCGGGTGCGCCCCGCCAGGCGACGGGCGGTCCGGGCGGCGAAGGTGCTTGCGCCCACCCCCGCCGGGTCCAGGGACAGGGTCTCCCGCCAGCACACCCAGCCCGCGGCCTCCAGCGTCTCCCGCTGATTTTCGGGCACACAGGCCACGGTGGTCCGGGTCAGCGTCTCCCGCTCCAGGGTGCGCTGCCCCGCGCTGAGCTGGCGGCGGGTCTCCTGCACGTCGTCCCCCTGGGCCAGGATGCCCACGGTGTGCCCCTGCCCCACCAGCTGGCGCAGCAGGTCCCCCTGCCCCTCCATGTCCTCCGGGGAGAACAGAAACAGGCCGTAGTGCCCCGTGTTGGTCAGCACGGTGAGCAGGGCGGTGAGATCGTCCCCCGCCTGGCAGCGGAAGGCCAGATAGGTCTGCACCTCGGCGCTGCCGTCCTCGCTCTCATCGCTCTGGGTGGGCTTGGTATTGCTTCCGGTGCTGTCTCCGCCGGAGGGGGTCTGACTCTGGTTGTAGTCCCGGAGACGGCGGTTGATGAGATCCCCCGCCGCGTCGATGAACTTGGCGTCGGACAGGACCACGGCGTCGCTCTTGATGCGGACCAGGTAGGCCTGGTCCAGGTCGGTGAGCTGGTTATAGGTATAGCTCAGCCCGAAAAACTCGCACACCTTGCCCAGGGAGACGTAGGGCCGGCCGTTCCGCAGAATGGCCCGGGCGGAGTAGGCCTCGCCGGTGATGTCGTTCCGGCAGGTGCCCTCGTTCAGGTCAAACAGCAGCACCTGGCGCATCCGGTAAAAGCTCAGCGTCCCCCCGCTGCGGGAGTAGCTGCACTCAACGTCCAGGTCCACCCCGGTGGTCCCGCTGTCGAACACCGAGTAGGGCACATAGAGCACCCCGCCGGACCACAGGGGCATGGTGTCCCGGGTCAGGGGGAGCACCGTGTCGTTGATGGACGTAAAATACAGATTGGCCGCCGAGGCCGGCAGGGGCAGCAGCACCCCCAGCAGCAGCGTCACCGTCAGCAGCCAGCTGAGCCACGATTTTCTTGTCTTCACGGGGTGCGTCCCCTCCTTCGCTGGATTTTGTGTCGGAATGATTATAGCATAGCGGGCCGGGCGGGGCAAGGGGCGGAGCGTATCCGGACGCCCCCCGGCGCTGCGGTCAAGTTTACAAATTGTTCACGCAGGGGTCACGATTCTGCCGTAATTTTCTACTATCATATCACTTGTAACAAGCGAGTAGTTCATAAGCTTTTTCATTTCTCTCTCTCCTTTTATAACACACACAGGAAAGGCCCCGATTTTATCGGGGCCTTTCCTGTGTCCAAAAAAATTCCCGGAACCTTCGGTTCCGGGAATTTTTTTACAGCTTCTTCTTCTGCCCCTTATAGGTGACATAAAGCGTCATGCTCTTGAAGTAGTTGATGGGGTCGGTGCGGCTGCCGTTGACGCGGACCTCAAAGTGGAGGTGGTTGCCGGTGGAGGAGCCGGTGGTGCCCACCTCGCCCAGCTTGCCGCCCTGGCTGACCTTCTGCCCCTCAGAGACGCTGCGGCGGCTCATGTGGGCATAGAGGGTGCTGGTCCCGTCGCTGTGGGAGACCACCACATAGTTGCCGTAGGAATTATTATAGGTGGATTTGGTGACCACACCGGACTTGGCGGCCTTGATGGTGGTGCCCCGGGGGGCGGGGATGTCGATGCCCGTGTGGTTGTTGGCCTTGCCGGTGATGGGGTGGATGCGGCTGCCGAACAGGGAGGACAGGGTGTTATACCCGGACAGGGGCCACAGGAAGCCGGACTCGCTGGGCACGTTGGCGATCTGGGCGGCCAGCTCCTTCTCCTTCCGGCGGATCTCCGCGTCGGCCGCGGCGGCGGCGGAGCGGAGGGCGGCCTCCTGCTTTTGCAGGTCGGCCTCGGTGGCGCTGATCTGGGTGATCAGCTTGTCCACCTCAGACTGCTGGCTGGCAAGCTCCTGTTTGGCGGCCACCTGCTGCTGGCGGGCCGCCTCCTGCTGGGCCTTGGCGTCCTCCAGCTCGGACTTTTCCGCCTCGATCTTGGCCTGGAGGGCCAGGAGCTGGTCCATGACGCTGTTGTCGTATTGGATGATCTCCTCTACCATCATAAAGTTGTCCAGCAGGTCAGAGAAGCTGTCGGAGGAGAACAGGATGGACCAATAGGACACCTGGCCCTCCTCCTCCATCACCCGGATGCGCTTGCAGAACAGCTCATACTGGGCCTTCTCCTTGGCCTCGGTCTCGGCCAGCTCGGTGGTCTTCTCGTTGATGAGGCCCTGATACTGATTGATCTGCTGGGCGATGTTGTCGATCTCCGACTGGATCACGTTCATCTGCCGCTCCAGCAGGTCCTTCTGGGACTGGGCGTCGGCCTTTTTGGCCCGGACGTCCTTCAGCTGATTTTGCAGTTCCTTTTTCTGGCCGGCCAGCTTGTTGGCGTTGCTTTTCAGGGCGTTGATCTCCGCCTGGGTGACGGCGGAGGCGTCCACCACGGCCATCTGCCCCACGGCGGGCACCAGCAGCACCGCCGCCAGCACCAGGGAGAGCACCCGGCGCAGCCAGATGCTGGGATGTTTCTTCATTGCGATCTCCCCTCCGTCAGCGGATGAAAATGTCCGCCACCAGGGGCAGCAGCAGGGCCAGCACCATCACGCCGGCCAGCAGTCCCATTAAAATGCGCTGGGTCTTCTGTCGTTTCATACCGCGCCCCTCCTTACACTTGCAGGAATTTGTGAATGGCGATGAGCGAGCCGCCCACGCCGATGAGCATACCTGTGCCGCAGAACACCGCCAGGATGGTGCCCGCCATAGAGCCGTAGCTCAGCATGGTCAGCAGAGACAGGCCGTTGCCCTGGACAATGACCTTGCCCACCATCTCGTAAATGCCCCACTGGGCGAAAAAGGCGAAGAGCGCACCGGTAAGCCCCAGCAGGAAGCCCTCCACCACGAAGGGCCACTGGACAAAGGCGTTGGTGGCGCCGCACATCTTCATAATGGCGATTTCCTCCCGCCGGTAGAAGGTGGCCAGCTTGATGGTGTTGGCGATGATGAACAGAGACACCACCACCAGAATGGCGATCAGCACCACGGCCACGCCGGTGGCGATGTTCCGCACCAGGACAAAGCCCTGGGCGATCTCATAGGCCACGGAGATGTCGGCAATGCCCTCCACCTGGGCCACCTGGTCAGAGGTCTCCTTCAGCTGCTCAATGTCGTCCACATGGATGCGGTAGCGGTCCCGCAGAACGGTGGCGGGCAGGTCGTCCAGCAGGGGATTCTCCTCCCGGCCGGCCTTGAACTCGTCCAGCGCCTCCGCCCGGGTAACAAAGGTCACCTGGGCCACGTTGGGGATGGCCTCCAGCTTTGTCTGCAGGGCCCGGGCGTCCTCCTCAGAGTAGCTGTCGTCCACATAGGCCAAAAACTCGTTTTCCTTTTCCAGGTCTCCCAGCATATGGTCCAGATTCACGGCCACCAGGGAGAAGGAACCCATGATCAGCAGACAGGCCACGATCATACACACGGCGGCAAAGGACATAAAGCCGTGAGTAAAGATGGAGTGGAACCCCTCGCTGAAATAATATCCTGCGTCAAACCTTCTCTTCTTCATTGTAATATCCACCTGTCTCGTCGCTAATGATCCGCCCGTTCTCGATGGCGACCACGCGCTTGGAGAACAGGTTGACCAGGTTTTTCTCGTGGGTGACCACCAGCACGGTGGTGCCCAGCTCGTTGATGCGCTCCAGAAGACTCATGATCTCCAGGGAGCGCTGGGGGTCCAGGTTGCCGGTGGGCTCGTCGGCGATGATCATGCTGGGGTTGTTCACCAGCGCCCGGGCGATGGCCACACGCTGCTGCTCGCCGCCGGAGAGCTGGCCGGGGTAGCGGTCGGCCTTCTGCTCCAGACCCACCAGCTGGAGCACATAGGGGATGCGCCGCCGGACCTCCCGGGGGGAGGCCCCAATGGCCCGCATGGCGAAGGAGAGATTTTCGTACACGGTCTTCTTTTCAATGAGCCGGAAATCCTGGAAAATAATGCCCAGGGTGCGGCGCATATAGGGGATCTGCCGGGGGCTGATGTTGCTCAGACTGTATCCGTTGACCATCAGGCGGCCCTCGGTGGCGGCGATCTCGCCGGTGATCAGCTTAATGACGGTGGATTTTCCCGAACCGGAGGGACCCACCAGAAAGACGAACTCCCCGTCGTCGATCCGGAGATTGACCCCCTTCAGGGCCTTGGTCCCGTTGTCGTATTCCTTAAAAACATCAATCAGACGTATCATTTGGTCCTCCGAACCATATCGCCCAAGGGAAAAGGGCGTCCGCTCCCGGACGGGCCGGGAGAATCTATATTTCTCAAATAAAGCTGCCGCGTCTCTCCGGGAGAGACTGCGCTACCATTAAGTGTATCACAGCCGTGACCCGATGTAAATGACAAAATCACAGGAAAAGCCCCCGGACTGCGGCGGATTTTTCCCGGCGGCGGGAATTGTTATGTTACCTCTTTGTTTCTTTTGTAACTATATTGTAACCTTTTGCGGGCGCGGCGGCAAGAGGGGAAAACTACCAAAAATCCTCCGCGTTTTTTGGTCGATCTGCCGCAAAAAACGCTGCCCCGGCCGGTGAGCCAGGGCAGCGTGAGCAGGGACGGGCTTGTCTTAGGATTCGATCCCCCGGGAGATGAGGTACTTCTTGACCATCAGGGCGACCTTGAAGGTGATGGCGTCGTCGAAATCCCGCAGGTCCAGACCGGTGAGCTTCTTGATCTTCTCCAGGCGGTACACCAGGGTGTTCCGGTGGACAAAGAGCTTCCGGGCGGTCTCAGACACGTTCAGATTGTTTTCGAAGAACTTGTTGATGGTGAGCAGGGTCTCCTGATCCAGGGCGTCGATGGGGTTCTTCTTGAACACCTCCTGGAGGAACATCTGGCACAGGATGGTGGGCAGCTGATAGATCAGACGGCCGATGCCCAGATTTTCGTAGTTAATGACGGTCTTCTCCGTGTCGAACACCTTGCCCACGTCGATGGCCACGCCGGCCTCTTTATAGGCCCGGGCCAGGTCGCGGATGTGGTTGACCACCGTGCCGATGCCGATGACCACCTTCACGCCCAGCTCCTGGGTGACGGTGGCGGAGATCTGCTTGGCGATCTTCTGCAGGTCCCGGCTGTCCGCCCCCTCGGGGAGCTGCTTGATGAGGGCCACGTCGTTCTCGTTGATAGAGATGACGAAATCGCTCTGCCGGTCGGGGAACAGGTTCTGGATCACGTCGATGGTGGACACGTCGGTGGGACCCAGCTGACGGATCAGGAAGGCCGCCCGGGGCGCCTCAGAGACGAAGTGCAGCTCCTTGGCCTGGGTATAGATGTCACCCAGCAGAATATTGTCGGAGATGATATTTTTGACAAAGGTGGCCTTGTCGTGCTTCTCCTCGTAATAGGTCTTGGCGCCGTTGAAGGCCACCACGGCCATGGCGCACAGGGAAGCGGCGATGTCATCCTCGCCCTTGACGAAGGCAGCATAATCAAACTGGGAGCCCCATCCGGCCAGCGGCTTAAAGGTCTTGCCCTCGAAGTAGGCGACGCCGTTCTCCGCGTCATTCACCGCAGCCACAGCTCCGGACCAGTGCTCTCCAATACAGGTCAACTCACTACAGGCGACGACCACGCCGTCTGAATCAACAACGCCAACCATACGGTTGACACTGTCTTTCATTTGGAGCACGACTCCCTGGAACATCCTGCTTGACACATTGATCCCTCCCAAATTTCGTGAAGAAAAGAACTTCCATTGCTGTTTATTATAACGGGTCGAGCCGGGTTTTGGCAAGAGGTTTTCCGAATTTTTTTGTGTAAATCGCCCAAATTAAGTCAAATTTTTTCTCGCTCTGTTCAGACTGGCCCGCTCCTCCTCGGTCAGACTTCTCCACTCCCCCGGTTTCAGGGCGGGGTCCAGCGTCAGCTCGCCCATGGAAAGCCGCTGTAAAAACAGCACCGGCTTGCCCCGGGCGGCCAGCATCCGCTTCACCTGGTGGTACTTGCCCTCCCGCAGGGTGACCCGGCACTGAGAGCCGTCTCCCAATGGTTCCAGCCCGGCGGGGAGGCAGTGCAGCCCGTCCCCCAGCACCATGCCCTGGGCCAGGGCGGACACATCGTCGGCGTTCAGCGTGCCGTCCACCCGGGCGTAGTAGACCTTGTCCACGTGCTTTTTGGGGGAGAGCAGTTCATGGGCCAAGGCCCCGTCGTCGGTGAGGAGGAGCAGACCCACGGTGTCCTTGTCCAGCCGCCCCACGGGGAACAGCCCCCGGCGCTGAAGGTGCTGGGGCAGCAGGTCCACCACCGTGGGCTGCTTTTTATCCTCTGTGGCGGAGAGAAGCCCCGCCGGCTTGTTCATCATCAGATAGACGAAGGGGGCCGTGTCCACCGGCTGGCCGTCCACCGTCAGGGCGGCGGCCGCGGGGTCGAATTTTTCCTCCGGCTTCTGCACCGGCGCGCCGTCGGCCCATACCCGGCCCTGGCGCACCAGGTCCTTGACCTCCTTCCGGCTCCAGTGGCCGGTGGAGGCCAGCAGCTTATCCAGCCGTTCCATTGCCATTGCGTTCTTCCTTTCTGGTCGCTCCGCCCCCGCCGGCAGGCGGGGGCGGCAGGCTCATAAGAAACGCTCCCGGCGCATAGGCTGAGACCGAGCAACCGATCACGCGGCGAAAGGAGCGAATACAGGTGTTTCTTTTTACGGCGAAGGTCCCCCGGCGCAGCGTGGCCGCCCTGTGGGCCCTGGCGGCGCTGGTGGGCTGCTGCGCCCTGGCCATCTCCCTGGGACAGGCCCGCCCGGCGGGGGCCTCTGTCCTGCCCGACGGGCGGGGCATCCGCACCAACCGGGACCGGGTGGACTATCTGGCCGCCTGCGGCTGGGAGGTACAGCCAGAGCCTCTGGCCGTTGTGGACTTGCGGGTGCCGGAGACGCTGGAGGGCCGCTGCGGGGATTACTTGGCCTTACAGCAGAGCCAGGGCTTCGACCTGGCCTGCTGCCGGGGCAAGCGGGTGCGGCGCTATACCTATGCAGTCACCAACTACCCCACCGGCGAGACCGGCGTGCGGGCCGACCTCCTCCTCCGGCGGGGCCGGGTGGTGGGGGGCGAGGTGTTCTCCCTCCGGGCGGACGGGTTCCTCCACGGGCTGCTGGGGCCGTAGCAGCAGCTTGTCAAAAAAGTGGCTTCGCCGCTTTTTTGACAAGCTGCAAACATTTTCGCTGCGTTAAAATTGTGAGGATTTTAACGCAGTGAAAATGTTGTTGATTTCAAGGAAAGGGGACCCTGATGGTCCCCTTTCCAACTATCCCTCCTTCCGACTCCTTTGGCTGGAAGGACTTTTTCGACAGCCTGAGCATTTTTATTGCCTGTCCACCAGGTGGACGTTCAGGTGGTCGTAGGTCATTTCCACCCCGTGGCGGTCGAAGGTATCCCGCACGCCCTCCAGAAGGTCATAGTATACGCTCCAGTAGTCGGCGGCGTCGGTCCACACCCGGACCACATACTGGATGCTGCTGGACTGATACTCCGACAGACGGACCACCGGCGCCGGGTCCTTGTGGACCTGGGGGATGGCGGCCACCGCCTCCAGAATGGCGTCCTTCACCACCTGGGTGGGCGCGTCGTAGGACGCGGTGAGGTTCAGGTCCACCCGGCGGCGGCCCTGGGCGGTGTAGTTGATGATCTTAGAGGCCGCCATCTGGCTGTTGGGCAGGAACACCGTCTTGTTGTCGATGGTGATGAGCTTGCTGTAAGACAGGCCGGACTCGGCCACCGTTCCGCTGACCCCCTCGGTCTCTACAAAGTCCCCCACGGAGAAGGGCTTGGACACCAGGATCATCAGTCCCCCCGCCAGATTGGACAGGGTATTCTGCAGGGCCAGCGACACCGCCAGGCCCGCCACGCTGAACAGGGCGATGAGAGAGGTGGTGTGGATGCCCAGGGATTCGGCCACCACCAGGATCAGCACGAACCACAGGCCGGTGCGGACGATGGAGTGGAGATACCCCCGGATGGGGGCGGCCAGCCGGCTGCGCTTCAGCAGCCGGTCCAGCAGGGTGGTAAGAATACGAATGATGATGATCCCCACCAGGACCATCGCAATGATCTTGGCCGCAGAGGCCCAGGTCAGGGCCTTCAGATTGACGCCGCTGACCACGTCTTTGACTACTTCATCGGTGGACACGGGGCCCGCCTCCTCTCGGTCCGATCAGGATCAGACCTCACCCAGGCGCTCCAGGTGGGTCTTCATGCACTGAAAGGTCTCCTCGCTGATGTCGTGCTCAATGCGGCAGGCATCCTCCGCCGCCACCTCCGGGGTGACTCCCAGATGGATCAGCCAGCGGGTGAGCAGCTGGTGCCGCTCGTAAATGCTCCGGGCCACCTGCTCGCCGGACTCGGTCAGCTCTAAGCGGCCGTCCCGCTCCATGGTAACATAGCCGTCGCTCCGCAGGATGGACATCGCGCGGCTGATAGACGGCTTGGAGAAGCCCAGCCGCTGGGCCACATCGATGGAACGGACAAAGCCCTTCTCCTGGCGCAGCGCCAGAATGGCCTCTAAATAATCCTCGCCGGACTCATGGATCGCCATGTCTCCGCCTCCTTGTTCGTTCTTGTTCCGCGCCGTGTCCTGCCGGGAGCGGGAGAACGACCGGTGCGTAGGTTGTGAAACACCGGCCAGCACCCCAGGGGGAGCTGGCCGGTGTTGGTTTGTCTGCGCTTAATAATTCATCTGTCTGCGGCGGGACAGGTTCATGGTGCCGTCCTGCATCTGGTCCAGACTGTCCAGGCTCTGGCCGGTGCCCAGGGCCACGCAGGAGATGGCGTCGTCGGCCACCCGGGTCTCGATGCCGGTGTGGGACTCGATGAGCTTGTCAAAGCCCCAGATGAGGCTGCCGCCGCCGGTCA
>Ga0129311_1002525_pt1 | contig 10943 bp, 9 predicted proteins | sample Go1ome_FD_94435 | JGI IMG/M metagenome (GOLD analysis project Ga0129311, IMG submission 94435) | Western lowland gorrila individual fecal microbial communities from Wisconsin, USA - Go1022B metagenome | ecosystem: Host-associated > Mammals > Digestive system > Large intestine > Fecal | place... | reverse complement strand
CCCGCGTGCGCAGGAGCTTCAACGTTCCACTGACTTCGGCGGAAGTGCGGGCGGGCTCAGCCCGCAAAAAGCCGCCCGCTTTCCTCCTTTTAAGAAGAAAACGGGCGGCTCGTGGCTGCTACATGATTCAGTTCTTCGCCTTGGCGAGCAATGCCTCGTGAACACCGGAAACCATGTCCAGTGTCTGATCCTTGCTGTAAGACGTGCGTCCCGACGCCTGCATCGACGCCAGACCATGCACGAAGATGTACAGCTCCTCGCTCACTGTCTTCGCCTTGTTCTTGTCCAGACCGGACTGCGCAGCTTCCGCCTCGACAATCGGGTCGCGGACGAGCAGATTGCCAAACGTCGTCACGCCGCCGTCGGCATTCATGAACATATGGGCGAAAAGGCGCGGCTGCTCATTGGCAAAACGGATATACGCTTCACAGCTGCTCTCGAGTACATGATCTTTATCGTAATTCTGCGCCGCCACCTGCTCAAATTCGTCGTGAGCCTTCTGGTCGAGCGCATTTTTCAGGTCATCCATGCCCGAGAAATAACTGAAGATCGGCTGCGTGGAGCAATTCAGCGCTTTCGCAACAGAGCGTGCGTTGACCGCTCTCATGCCCTCCTGGCAAAACATCGCAAACGATCTCTCCAAAATCATCTCTCGAGTGATCCTCTGTTTGGGTGGCATAATTACACTTCCTGTCGTTTTTTAAAGAATTTTGATTTATGGTAACATATTCTTTTTGTTTCGTCAACAGTGCCGATTCCACCGCTCAGCCCCGAATTTTCATGATGAATCATCACGTTTTGTACACAAATTTTTGTGTGCAAACGCTTGTTTTTATTGATTTTTTTGACACGAATTTCGGCGATTCTGAATCAAAAAATTCTCAAAAAACGGGCAATGAAAAATTTTTTCACGCCAATAAAAATATTTATTTTACAAAATACAGCCGTCATCTTTCGTCTTTTCTACAACGGATGCCCTGTTTTTCCTTCAAAAATTCCATACTTGATATTCAATATTCCTTTTGCTGCCCGCTTTCCTTTTTCAGTCGGTTGCGTATCTTGCCCCTTCGTGATACAATGAGGCTTAACAACGCAAGCATTGTGAGGTTACCGATTATGAAACGTCTTTTCGCGTTCTTTCTTTTCCTGCTTCTTCTCCCCTGCGCGGCGCTGGGTGAATCGCTCTCTCTCGATGACCTGAGCGACGCGCCGGAGGCGCAGACCATCGACTATATCCCCGACACGCAGGACGCCGCCGTAACGGGCGACAGCGCCGCACGCGAGGATTGGATCGACCGCATCATTGCGCTCGCGCAGACGCTTTATACGCAGGCAAACGGACGCGCCCAGCGTGCGCAGTACAGCGGCGACATCTACGTCTGCAAGAACTTCACCGTTCATCTCTTCCGCGAAACCTGCGGGGATTTCCGCATGGCGGAGTATCCCGATGTACCGCTCGTCATCCCCAACAACCAGACAAAGGCGGACTGTGCGCCCTATGTCTACGGCGTAGAATGGCAGGATATCCCCGCCAGCGAGGGCAATCCGTTTTACGCGGCGGCAACTTTCCGCTACGACGACAGCCTGAGCAAGGAAGAAAACCGCGAAAAAGCTCGCGAGTTTCTCCGGCAGGTCAAGCGCGGCGATTACTTCCAGATGGCGGCGAATTACTACTACGGCGTCGGCGCACACAGCATGATCTTCATCGCCGATTACGACCCGCAGACGGATACCGTTCACTGGGCAGATTCCAACATGAAGGGAAAGAGCGTAAGCGGCGTTCGCTACGCCTACGTTCAGTTTGACGCCGAAAAGAACATCGACTGGTTTGTCGATGCGTTTTGCCGAAAGAAATACGGCGCAACAATCTACCGTCTGCGCGATGACATCATCTACGCAAACTAAATGGGCTGAGCCCATCTTCACCTCCGCCGACTGTTTGCTAACCTTCAAAGCTCCGCTCACGCGGGCAATGGTATGCAATCTCCCACGGGAGCTAAATGGGCTGAGCCCATCTTCACTTCGCCGAAATAATTCAAAAAAGAGGTCTGGGACAATTCCCAAACCTCTTTTTCTCTTTAGCGGATGACTCATTCCGTATAGCTATGCTCCAGCGTTGCAACGCAGCAATACCCCGGGTATTCCTTCTCCATCTCCGAGGCAATCCGCCGCTGAATCTCCGCTTCGCTCAGCTTCACATCAAACGGCACAATGCAGTCAAACACGACATTCACCCGCAGCTTGCCCGGCACAATGCGCAGATCATGGATCGTCATCTTCGGATCAATGCCCCTGCAAATCGCGCTGACCGCTTCCTTCAACGCAGGCACACGCGGGTCGTCCGTCGCAATCGGGTCATAATGCACGACCAGATGCAGTTTTTCGTCCTTCAAAAAGTCCCGCTCAATGGCGTCGAGGATATCATGGCTGGCAATCGGATCTTCCCGGGCAGACATTTCCACATGCACGCTGGCGAACTGCCGCCCCGGGCCGTAATCGTGAATCATCAAATCATGCACACCCAGCACGCCCGGATACGCCATAATCTTATCCCGGATATGGCGCACGGTTTCCGGCGAAGGCGCTTTGCCGAGCAGCGGATCGAGCGTATCCTTAACCAGCGAAAAGCCGCTGACCAGAATAAACACCGCGACTGCCGCGCCGACATAGCCATCCAGATCAAGCCCGGTTTTCTTCGCCAAGATCGTGCAGATCAATACCGCGCTGGTCGTAATCACGTCGTTTCGGCTGTCGCTCGCCGTCGCCTCCAGCGTGGTCGAACTGATCCGCCTGCCGATATTTCGATTAAAGAACATCATCCAGAGCTTCACCAAGATGGATGCCGCCAGAATGAGGACGGTCAGCAGGCTGAACGCCACCGGCTCAGGCGAAAAAATCTTCTGCACGCTGCTCTTGAGCAGTTCAACGCCGATGACGAGAATCATCACCGCGACCATCAGTCCGGAAAGGTATTCATACCGTCCGTGTCCGTAGGGATGTTCGGCGTCCGCGGGCTTATCCGCCAGCTTAAAGCCGATCAGGCTGATCAGGCTCGATGACGCATCCGACAGGTTATTGACCGCGTCCGCCATGATCGCGACCGAGCCGCTGAGCAATCCCGCCAGCAGCTTTCCCGCAAACAAAAGCACATTGCAGCTTATTCCGACGATGCTCGCCGTCATGCCGTATGCGCCGCGCACGCGCTCATCCTTCACGTTTTCATAATCCGGTATCCGTTTGACAATAGCATCCGTCAACATGAAACAAACACTTCCTTATCCCCGCCGCGGCAGAGCGCTCGCCATGGATCGGAACATTCCGCCCGGCTGAATAAACGCCTTTTGTCCATCCGCATTTTGCCGATGGATTTTTCTTTTCGCCGCGGTTTCATTGTACTCCGGGGAGAATCAAGCGTCCGCCCCTGCCGTAATGGCTATTCTGTATAAAATTCTCCGTCTTGCCGGTTTTTCCTTCTATGTTAGTAGAACCTATTTCAAATTCATTTCGAAGGTTCTCTGCATCGTTCGAAATGAAATGGATACCGATGCTTTCTGCATCAAAAACAGCCCTGCCGAGAAACGGGGCTGTGGATAAAAACAACGTTACCTGTCAACACTGGAATAGACTCATTTAAAACTCAAAGCGGCAATTCAAAAGTGATTACTCAATCAAGCCAAACTTGATCGTCTGCTCATGATTTCTTCGCTTTTATCAGCAAAAAATCCGGTTTATGAAGCAAATCCTTGTAATGCGGATACTTTTCAAGCAGTTCATCCGTCGGCAGCGGCTCAATCATTTTTTCAATCGTAAAGCCTTCTTCTATCAAAGTATTCACGATCGTAGAGAATGTTCGATGATACTTTTTAACATTCTCAATAAACCACTCCGACTCTCTTTCCCCTTCAACGCTGTAATACGCAAGGTTTAAATGCACTTTATTCCCATTTTCATCCTTCGTCCATCGGTTGCCGCCCGAATGGCATGTGCATAGCGGATTTTCTTGCGAGAAAATAAGCACGCCTTTCTCCTCCAGCAAGTTATGCACATCTCGGATACCTCCCCTAAAATCCTCAACATAATGAAACGCCAGTGAACTGACCACAACATCAAACGTTTCCTGTAACTGCGCTATTTCCTCGATCGGCATATGAATATATCTTATTTTTGAATCAGAATTTTCAGCCCTTGCCACTTCCAGCATCTTCTGAGACATGTCAATCCCAACGACTTTTTCTGCTCCATAATCAACGATCTTTTTACAATGCTCTCCGAATCCGCATCCCAAATCCAGAACTCTTTTTCCTTTCAATTCGGGCATCATGGAAAACAACGCAGGGATTTCAAACAAATTGTTTGCATTGACCTGATTATCCCTTATTTTCTTATACCCTGAGAAAAACACTTCATCGTCGTATATATTCTGCCGAGCCATTTCAAGCCTCCGTAAAATCCCGATTCCTTGCCATCAACTAAATATAGCACACATCAAACGCCGATGACAATACGCAATCTCGCGCACATTCACAGACGCCACCCTTTTTTCTGTCAACTTGCGGATTCACGCATTCGTTCGAAGCAGCTCCATCCGCTCGATGAGCCTCCGCCCCTGTCCTGCGGGCGCGGTCATCGCCAGAACAGTATCCACCCTCGCGATATTGGGCGCAAGCCTCGTCACAATGCCTGCGCATTGGTCAAATCGTTCCGGCGCTTTCAGCGGCGCAAATCGAAGCGGAACGACCGCGTCATATTGCGGCAGTCCGTCCGCCGCATGCGGCTCCATGAGCAGCGCCGCCGCATCCGTGTCGCCCGCCAGCCGCATGGAAAGATAGCGCAGCAGCACAGTCTGCGCCGCCCGTTCCTGCGCCTGCTCATCGGGCTGTTCGTCGGTTTCCGGACGGATTTCAAGCTGGATGACGCCGTCTGCCCACAGGAGCGCATAGCCGACCGTTTCCGGCTCAAGCCGCGCAATGCTGCCGTTTTGAAGCACCATTTCCAGCGCCACGGGTTTTGTTTTTCCATCCAGCGGAAAGAACTGGATGAACACTTCGGCGTTTTCTGAGGCGGGGAACGTCTGCCCTTCCCCGTCCACCGGACCGCAAAACTGCCCATTGACCCAGAGCAGCCCGCGCACGGCGCTCTCCATTTCGATCATACAGCGCACATACCCACCCTCTCTCGGAAGATGGGTATGCAAAAAGAGGGAGCGTCTATGCGCTCCCCCCTTCAAAAACAATCCTTCTCTTTTAGCCGCCGATTTTCAAAGCGCCGCTGATGCCCATTTTCGCGGAAATCTCACGCGGAACGGCAATCGCGCCCTCGTGCCCCAACGCACCCAGCACGTCGATCATCGCCTGCTGCACAGGCGCTTTTCCCGCGACATAGATTCTCGGCAGAAGAATGTCGTGCATCGGCTCAACCGTCGGCGGAACGCCGAGTGCCGCGCCTATGCCAAGCGACTGAATCACCGTGCCCGTCGGAAGCGGAACCTCCTCCGGCTCATCGGGAAGGAAATCCTCCATCGCCTGCACGTCCAGCGCCAGCGCCGCGCCGAGCAGATAGCTCTGAATCTCTGCCTTGCTTCGCTTGCCCAGCGTCCGCAGGATTCGCCCGGAGAATGCCGCACGCCCCAGCCCGCTTTGCGAGCATGCCCATGCGCCCTCCATCGCCATCTCGCTGACATAGTCTTCCGGCGTCACAAACGCGCTTCCGACCGCATCGGCAAGAATGGTATGATGGGTCATCGCGTCCAGAAGCTCACCGGATATGGACGTCATGCAGCCGAGAATCTTTCCCTCTTCGCTCATCGCAACGAATTTGTTGTGCGAACCGGGCAGGACAAGCATCGCCTTCTCCTTCAGCCCCAGCAGGTCATACAGTCCGATGGCTTCCGTTTCCTCTCCGCGCATCATATCCATCATGCTGAAGTTTTCCAGATCCACGGGCGCGGCAAAGTTGCGCACGCCGGGGATGAACGTGATGGGGAACGGCGCGATTTCCGGGAAGACCTGCTCACGCATCGCGTTTTTCAGATCCTGCGCCGACGCGGGCGCGGATACATGCGGGATTTCAAGCAGACCCATGTCGCTGGTAATCATGCCGTAGGCGATGCAGCGGCGCACGTCGCCCGCTTCAAGCCCGTTCCTGCCGAGCAGCTGCGCGATGCATTCCGCAAGCGTCGTTTTCAGATAGCTGTTGTTTCCGTCTACTGCAGTATGGCGGACGCCGCCGTCCCTCGCTATGCTGTCCAGCGGTTTGCGCTCGTCGCTGAGCAGCGTCACACGCAGGTTCGTCGTTCCGCCGTCAATGATAAGGATCATTTTGCCGCCTCCCATTCCGCGATTGCCTGCGTGAACGCCTTCGCCCGCGCTTCAACCGCCGCGTAATCTCCCTCTCGCACAGCCTTTGCTGGCACGAGCTGACCGCCCACGCCAAAGCCGCACACGCCCGCGTTCAGGAATTCACTCACGTTTTCCGGCTTGACTCCGCCGACCGCCGTCATCGGGATATGCGCCAGCGGCGCACGAACCGCCTTGATATATCCCACGCCAAGTTCCCCTGCCGGGAACAGCTTCACGATATCCGCGCCCGCGTTATGCGCCGCAACGATCTCCGTCGGCGTAAGCGCACCGGGCATGGAGACCATGCCGAGCTGACGCGTTCGGCGGATGACGCCGTAATCCACGTTCGGCGAAATGACCAGGCAGGCGCCCGCGTCGTATGCGGCTTCAACCTCCGAAACGGTCAGCGCCGTGCCGCAGCCGACCAGCATGCTGCTGCCGTATTTTTCAACCGTGTGGCGAATCTTCGCCGCGTTCTCGCGGAGGCAATCCTCGCCGTCGTGGTCAAACGTAAATTCCAGAATGCGCACGCCGCCAGCCGCCAGCGCTTCCACCACGCCGTCCAGCTTTTCCATCGGAACGCCGCGCAGAATCGCAATCAGCTTCTCCCGGCGAATCGCCGTCAAAACCTCATGATGAGAAAGCATGCTTTTTCCCTCCCTGTTTACGCGCAGAGCGCAAGGATTGCGTAAGCGTAAATCCGCGCCGCTTTGACAAAGTTGGCAACGTCAATGCTCTCATTTGCCTGATGCTCAAGCTCCAGTTCGCCCGGGAAGAGCATGCCGTAAGCCACGCCTTCCTTCAGGTGACGCGCATACGTGCCGCCGCCGATGGCAAACGGCTTCGCGTCCGCGCCCGTGATGGTGTTGTAAACATCCATCAGCTTGACGACCAGCTCGCTGCTTTCCGGAACATGATGCGGCTGGCTCGCATGCGTCGGCTCAAGCACAAAGCCCGCGGGCGCAAGGCGCTTGGCGACCGTTTCGCTGATGGTGCGGTCATTGAAGAACACCGGGAAACGGCAGTCAAACGTCACATTCAGCTTGCCTTCCTTCGCAGAGAGCAGACCGAGATTGATGGTCAGCTTGCCGGAAACCGCGTCGCTGCCCGCAATGCCCAGGTTCGCACCCTCCGAGCCTTCGCCCGCCGCTTCATCCAGCAGCGCGATCGGCGCACCGCCGATGCCCAGCTTGTTCAGCACGGCAATGAGCATCTTCGCGGCGTTCTTGCCCTTCTCCGGGCAGGACGCGTGCGCGGCAACACCGGTCACCGCCAAGCGGGTGTTTCCGTCCACCAGTTCAGTTTCCAGCTGGCAATCCTCGTCATCGACATCAAACGCATCGGCAGCCGCTTCGCGCCAGTCGCCCGCCAGCAGCGCCGTCGCCAGATTCGGAACGATGTTGCAGCGCGTGCCGGATGCGATTTCAAGCAGACGATCATCCGCCACCGGCGCATGGAGGGTGAGCTGCATGATGCCCTTTTCGGTATTGATGAGCGGGAAATTGGCGTCCGGAGAGAAGCCCATATCCGGCAGACCGACCTTCTTCTCGTAATACTTCAGATCTTCCATGCCGCATTCCTCGTCGCAGCCCAGAATCAGGCGGCAGCGGCGGCGCAGCGGAATACCCGCATCCATAATCGCCTTCATGCCAAAGAGCGCGGCAACGCCGGGTCCCTTGTCATCGCTGGTTCCGCGTCCGATCATGCGTCCGTCGATGATCTCCGCGCCGTAAGGATCATGGTTCCAGCCGTCGCCCTCGGGCACGACATCCAAATGCGCCAGCACCGCCACGACGTCATCGCCCGAACCGATTTCCGTGTCGCAGCAATATCCGTCCACGTCGCGGGGTTCAAATCCCAGACGCTTCAAATCCGCCATCGCGGTATCCAGCGCACGGCGCACGTCCGCGCCAAACGGCGCATTCTCCGCGCTTCTCTCGGCACGCACGCTCGGCACGCGCACCCAGCGCTGAAGGGTCTGCACCATATCGCCTTTAAGAGCGGCGAGCGCCGCATCCAGCTTTTCATTGTACTGCATCAGAATTTTCCTCCTTTTTATCCCAACACTGTTTTCAAGTGTTCAAGCGCCGTTTCCAGCTGCGCACGCGGGCAGCCGATGTTCAGGCGGATAAATCCGCGTCCACCCTCGCCAAAGACCAAACCGTCGTTTACCTTGATGTGCGCGGCAAGCAGCCGACGCATCAGCTCCTCCTGCTCAAGCCCCAGTGCGCGGCAGTCCAGCCACATCAGATACGTCGCCTCCAGCGGCGTCACGACAACCTTCGGGAAGTTTTCCCTGGCATACTGCATCACGAAATCACGGTTCTCCATCAGGTATGCCTTCAAGCCGTCGAGCCACGCGTCGCAGTCCGTATAGGCGGCGCGGGTCGCCGCCAACGCAAACACATTGCCGCTCTTCACGCCGCAGGCGTTGATCTCCTGACAAATCCGTTCGCGCATCGTTTCGTTTTCGCAGACGATGGCGCTCTGCTGAAGCCCTGCGACATTGTAAGTCTTGCTCGCCGCGCAGAGCATGACGGCAAATTCGCGTGCATGCGGCGCTTCCAGCACGCTGTGGTGCTTCGCGGGCTGGTAGACGAAATCCGCATGGATCTCAGCGCACGCCAGCGGCACACCGTATTTGTAGCAAAGCGCCGCCACACTCGCCAATTCCTCTTCCGACCATGCGCGTCCGCACGGGTTATGCGGCGAACACATCATGACCATCCTGGCTTCCCGCGAGGCGAGTTTTCCCTCCGCGTCGGCGAGATTCAGCGTATAGCGTCCCTTTTCGTCGCGCACCAGCGGACTGGCGACAACCTTTCTGCCGTTCTCGCGGATGGACGCATAGAACGGTCCGTATACCGGCGTAAAGATCAGCACGCCGTCGTTCGGCTCGGTCAGCGCACGAACGCACATGCGCAAGCCGGACACGACGCACGGAAGCATCAACACCGCTTGGGGATCAATGGCGACCTGATGGCGCCGCTTCCAATAGTCGCACAGGGCGCGGGCATCTTTTTCGCCTGCGTGCGTATAGCCCCACGTTCCCTGCGCGGCGACCTTGGCGAGCGCCTGCGCGATCGCGGGCGGCGACGGGAAATCCATATCCGCAACCCACATCGGAACCAGATCCGGATCGTTGTTTTCCGCCATCATTTCGTCCCATTTTACGCAGTCCGTGCCGATGCGCGAAATGCCGGCATCAAAGTAAGCCTTGTCAAATATCAATTTTCTCGACCTCCTCAGTCTTTGGTATCGCAAGAAGCAGCGGCAGCACACAGACAAACGGATAGAGATACCGCCCCTGCATCACAGGTCCTAACAGATAGGGCAGCCACAGCAGTAAAACCAGCCCGATCAAGGTAAACCGTTTCCCTCGTCCGCTGTACAGGGCATAGGCTGCGCACAGCAGCATCACCCAAATCAGCAGCCCCGCATTGAGCAGCCATCGCAAGACGGGAATCCCGCTTGCGCCGTTTGAAGCAACATGGCGATCCAGCCACGCTCTTGCCGCCTCAAAGCGCTGCGGCTGCGTCGGCGGCGTCTGCCCGAAGGGGTCGCCCAGCACGCGGGGATTGAGCCCCAGCTCGATATATTGAACCGTTCCATGATAGCTTCGATAGGGATACAAGAACGGAAGCGCGAGATTCCAGAACGCATCGTGATAGATACCCGGGCACTTTTTGCCGATCGACGCCCACAGCTTCAGCGCACCACGCGGGTTTGCCATGACGGCAGGCGTGTTGATGAAATTCTTCACCGGATCGGCAAACTTTTCATCGTATCGTGTATAACATTCCTGCTTGAAGAACTCGTCCATTGCCGCACGCTCTTCCGGGGTAAAGCTCTCCGGCGATTCCCGATAAGCACGGGCGAGCTGCTGCGCCGGAACGCTGAACATTTCCTTGGCGTCGCCGCCCTCGGCATTCGTCAGCGCGGCAAGCCCTGCGCCTGCTCCTGCGCCAAGCAGCGCCGCCGCCAGCGCGAAGCAGACGGTTCTGCGCATGCCCTTTCCCCAGATCATCGCCAGCACAATCCAAACCGCCAGCGAATAGATCATGTTGTTGCGGAACAGACAGGCAAGCGTGCCGGACAGAATCAGCACGATTCGTCTGCCAAGCGTCAGCCCGGTTTGCGTTTCTTCCATCAAATACGCCACGAACAGCGCAAAGAACGCTCCAAAAAGCACGTCCTTGGTATAATTGCCCGCGAAAAGCATGTGATACGGAAAAAGCCCAAAGTACACCGCAGACAGCCGCGCCGCTCTGCGCGAACATGTGCGGGATATGGATGCGCAGATCAGGGCAAAGCATCCCGCGATCAGCGCCGATTGCAGCACGCTGTAAAGGAAGGCACAGCGCTCAATCGACTGAAAGACATCGTAAAAGCTCAGGCAGAATCCCAGCAGAAGCGTATGCGCCAGCGGATGTGCCGCGTTATATTGTCCGGAAGCAACCTGCCAAATCTGCGCACTCGTATCGTAGACAAACGATCCGGGATACTCAATCAGCAGCATCGGCACATAGCAAAGCCCGATCCCTATGAATGCCGCAAACGCATGAAACGGACGCCCCGCCTGTTTGGGCGTGCAGACCATTTTGG
>Ga0129311_1002523_pt1 | contig 10952 bp, 11 predicted proteins | sample Go1ome_FD_94435 | JGI IMG/M metagenome (GOLD analysis project Ga0129311, IMG submission 94435) | Western lowland gorrila individual fecal microbial communities from Wisconsin, USA - Go1022B metagenome | ecosystem: Host-associated > Mammals > Digestive system > Large intestine > Fecal | place... | reverse complement strand
CGTAGCCCATACGAAACATTCAGCTTTTACTATGGAGAAGAGGTACTTAAGAAACTGGGATGCTCACCGGTTGCCGCCGAGAACATCATCTTAAAGCCTAAACTTCTCAAAAAGTAACAAATAAATTTGCTAAGTGCCGCCAGAATAGAACAACTCTATCCAAGCAAAACAGGGATGGATTCTCCGAATACAAAAATTTCGAGAGGGAATTGATCTCTAGTTGTCGTATGCAAATTTATTGCTGAACGTATTATATCATATCGCAATAGAAATGAAAATTCAGGAATCTTGCTTACAACCCGGGACTTTCATTTACAACCCGGGAATCTTGGTTACAAAACAGGACTTTCATTTACAAATGGGGAGTCTTGGGTTACAAATGGGATTCTCGGCTTACTATTCACCGTGGCAGTTTGCAGAAGTTTGGTTTGGCTACATTTACGTGTAAGTTTTTAAATTTTAGATTTAGAAAGTTACACTTTGAGTGGATGTGCTTTGAATAATGTGATATACTATGTAATAGTGAGTGGTATTAGTATTCAAAGGAAGGTACAAAAAAATGACAATCTCATATAATGGCTTATGGAAAATTTTAATTGATAAAAATTTGCAGAGAAAAGATTTGAAAGAAACTCTCAAAATTAGTTCATCTACTTTTGCTAAAATGGGTAGAGGTGAACCTGTTTCTATGGATGTATTGATGAGATTATGTGAATATTTGAATTGTAATATTGGAGATATAGTTAGCTTTGTTAAGGACAATGAAGCATAAATCGTAAAACAAAAAAAGAATAATGCAATTGGGGAAACAGTGTTTCCCTAATTCAAAAAATGCTGGAGGTATCTTATGCAGAATGAATTTTTTGAAAAAGTTGGGCAGATATTAGAGCAGGCTCGTGCTAATGCAAAAACTGCGGTAAATCTTTCAATGGTATATGCTTATTATGAAATAGGAAAAAATATTATTGAAGAAGAGCAAAATGGAAAAGAAAGAGCCGATTATGGAAAATATATATTAAAGGGCTTATCAGAGTATCTGACAGAAAATTATGGAAAAGGATTTTCGGTTGATAATTTGAAATTGATGCGTAGATTTTATAATGTTTACTCAAAAGACATGATTGGAGAAACAGTGTTTCCCCAATTTAAAAATTTGCCGGCAACAGAAACAGGGAGAAAGTTTTTCCTAAGTTGGTCACATTATATCAAGTTGATGAGAATTGAAAATTTGGATGAAAGACATTTCTACGAAATAGAAGCTGCTAGGAATGACTGGAGCCTTACAGAGTTTAAACGACAGTTTGATACTTCTTTGTATGAAAGGCTTGCGCTGAGCCGTGATAAAGAAGGCGTAAAAAAGTTGTCTACGCATGGACAGGTTATAGAGGAACCGTCAGATTTGATAAAAGATCCATATGTGCTTGAATTTTTAGGATTACCGGAGTTGGTGCAGTACTCGGAAACTGAGTTGGAAAAACATATTATTGATAATCTGCAACAATTTCTTCTTGAATTGGGTAAAGGCTTTACATTTGTGGGAAGACAGGTTCGATTAACATTTGATGAGGAGCATTTTAGATGTGACCTTGTATTTTATAATCGTCTGTTGAAATGTTTTGTATTGTTTGACTTAAAAATCGGAGAACTGAAACACCAAGACATCGGGCAAATGCAGATGTATGTAAATTACTATGATAGAAAAGTTAAATTGCCGGACGAAAACAATACAATTGGTGTGATTCTGTGTAAAGATAAGAATAATGCTATTGTAGAAATGACCTTGCCGGAAGATAATACACAGATTTTTGCAAGTAAATATCAGACGGTATTACCAAGTAAAGAAGAGTTGCAGAGACTCTTAAATGCTACGAATTAAAGAATGTCCACGGAGGTTGTAGATGGTGAAAAAATATAAAATGGGCTTTGATGTGTGGGCTTTGGTTCTTTTTATAGCCATTATGATACCTAATATCATTTGGTTTGCTGTTCCGACGCCAAATGATATTTTAAGAACAGAATCAATTACAAAAATTCCAGATGCGATAGCATCCATAAGTCAGGTAGTGATGTTGGTTGCTTTGTGCGTATTCATAAATACAGGGCGGGAAAAACGGAATGTAACTCGCTTTATTAGGGCTGTAATAATCAACTGTGTACTGTATTTTGTATGTTGGATATTTTATTACATAGGTATAAGTAATGCAGTTGTAATATTAGGGATGACGATATTTCCTTGTTTAGCATTTTTATTCTTTGCTATGGACAGAAAGAATAATATTGCAATCATCCCGATAATTATATTTACGATATGCCATTTGATATACGGAATTGTGAACTATATTATTTGAAATAGATTGAAAGGGTGAGAATATGTATTCGTCGGAATATTACGAAGTGAAATATGAGGAAAAGCTGAATGGCGATAAGTCAGAGGGAGAATCAGTTGTTGTTGAGAGATAGCTAAGTGACAAGGTGTGTACTTATGAAGAAGATAGAAGTGTACGAACCATATTTTTTCTTGTTTTTTGGATTATTTCATTTACATAGAATATGGGGACTTGTAGATAGAAAATCCTATGCTTCATTTTGGGTAGGCGTTATGGAAAACAAAGGAATATTCTATTTTGTGTTGATGGGGATATTGGCGGTGCTGTGTATACTTGGTATCCGTACTTTTTTTACGAATCTGCATAATAACTATTGGTGGAGATGGATATATCTGTTTGGCGGAAGTTATGTGTTGTTTGATTTGTTTGCCATAGCTATGGGTTGGACTTTCTGGAAGAATTTGATACTTGCTATGTATGACACAGATGCTTGGTATTGGACTGTGTTGTGGGGAGCGTTTATTACATTGGGAGCATTGGTTTCTTGCTTGGGCGTGAAGTTATTAAAACAATACATAAATTTAATAAAGTTAAATTGCTGAATGGAGAGGAGTGAAAAATCGTGGCAGTAGGTCAGATTACATGGGAAAAATTTATTACGACTAACAATGATGCTCGAGGTGTTAGATATAAATTTGAAGATTTAAGCAGACAATTATTTACATACGAATTCCTTTCGGGAAACAAGGTATATAAATATGTTCATAGTAATCCCAATAATCCAGGGATTGAATCAGAACCGATATTGGATGAAGCGAACAATAGATATATTGGTTATCAAGCAAAGTTTTTTGATAATGATGCTGATTACAATCAAATCAAAGAGTCAGCAGAAAAAGCTGTTAAGCATTATAAAGGAAAATTGGAGCTTATCTATCTGTTTTCGAATAAGGCACTTACCACAACTTGTGACAGCTATAAGACTATTGAAAAAATATTGAATGATGCTGGTATAGCATTACAACCCATAACCGACACGACTATATTGGATCTTGTTCGCAAATACCCACTTTTGGGTAAATATTACTTTGATGATCATGGTATTTCACATGAGTGGTTTGAAAATAAAGCAGCTGTAACAATTAATATTCTTGGAGAGCGTTTTAATGCTGATTTTAATGTGGATACAGAGGCATCCAAAAATTTATCGATTTTTTTACAAAATCAGAGTGCATCAGATTACTACAACAATAGAAAAAGAGAACTTGTTGATGAAATTGCTTCATTACGATGGGAACTTGATGATTTATATGAATATGCGCACAAGCTTTCTAAATTTATTGATACAATACCTGATGTAAATATCGATACTATTCACGATGTTGAAAGTTGGCAATCGAATATTTCTAATGAATTCGAAACAGATTTAGTTGAAATAGAAGAACGAATTGGAAAGATACAACGTGATTATGAGGAAATAGAAGGTAGCGACAAAAAGAAGGCGGAATTAGGAAGTTATTTGGATAAGCTAAATAAACTCAAGAATTTGTTTTATCGGTTGGAGTTGCCTAAAATTGAACAAAATTTGCTTAACAATAAAATATTGATAGTTGAGGGTAAGGCGGGTATTGGAAAAACACAACTCTTTGCTAATGAAGCTATTTCATTACTTAATAAAAAAGAGAATGCTTTATTTATTATTGGAAGTGATTGTCTTTCTGACATTAATATGTTTGAACAGTTAAAGAATAATTTGAGGTTGGATTTTGAATTTGAAAATCTTATTGATATTTTAGAAGTAATAGGAGAAGCAAAAGGAAAAATCGTACCAATTCTCATTGATGCATTAAATGAAAGCTGGAAGCCGCAATTATGGAAATCAGTTTTACCTATATTGTACCAAAAAGTAAGTGATAAGAATTATGTTCGTTTAGCTATTTCGTTTAGAAGTGAATATCAGAATTCAATTCTTCCAGAGCGTTTTCTTGAATTGGATAATGTTATGAAAATGGAACATAGAGGATTTAGAGACAATCCGTTTGAGGCTGCAAAAAAATTTCTTGGTTATTATGGAATACCATTTACTCCGTTACATATGTTTAATGCCAATATAGATAATCCACTATTCTTAACACTCTACTGCAAAACATATCAAGGCGATGAAGTGGAACTACCAATATTGTATGAGCGCCTTTTGGAAAAAGCAAACGACAAAATGCATATAAAATTAGCAAAGGCAATTGAAACAGCGGGTTGTGACCAATCTGATAATCTGGTCTTGCCAATAGTACAAGCCATTGCAAAACAAACTTTAATCACAGGAAAGCGTCATTTTGAAAAAAATGAGATAGAGTCAATGTCAGTTTGGAATTCATTGGGATTGGTAGCCAGACCATTTATTACGCAACTTATACAGGAAAATATTCTTCATGATTATGAATCAGATGGGAAGAACTATGTGTATTTTTCATTTGATCAGATGAATGACTATTTTTCTGCAAAAGCAATTCTCGCTATGTATCAGACAGAAACGGAAATTAGAAAATATATTTCTGAAAAGGTATTATGTATCGTAGATGGAGAATATCAAAACTGGGGAAGCAGAGATTTGTTCGTACATGTTTGTGCTTTATATGCCGATAAATTCAGAAAAGAATGCATTGATGTTATACAAGATATAAAAGATGTATTTGATAGAGAGGATTTATTTAGAGCATATATTGAATCTTTTGAGTGGAGAAGAAAAATCTATTTATCTATTTCGGAGGTACTAAAATTATGTAACGAATATTCCGTAGAACCATCTGTTTTATGGAATGTGTTCATAAATAATTCAGTAAAATCCAACCATATGTTGAATGCAGATGGTTTACACGATGTGCTTAAAAAATATTCTCTTTCCAATAGAGATTATCTTTGGACAATGTTTATTAATGGAAGAAATTCAGATGATGATCGTGTTGCTCAGCTTATTGAGCTATATAACAAAGGAGAAGTACTGGAACTTGCAGACAATGAGCAAATCAGACTGTTACTGATTCTTTTTTCGTGGGTACTTACGGCTTCAAATCGTTGGCTTCGTGATACAACATCGAAAGCTATGGTTGAAATACTGAAAGAACATTTTGAGTATATCGAATATCTCTTAAATTTGTTTTCTGATGTAAATGATCCTTATGTTATACAGAGACTCTATGGAATTGCATTTGGAGCATGTGCAAAACGAAATTGTGATAATAAGGAATCATTTAAATCATTGGTTTTCTTTGTGTATGAAAATGTCTTTAATAAGGATATTATATATCCGGACATTTTATTACGAGATTATGCAAGGTTGATTATTGAACGGTATTTGATGGAGTATCCGGATGAATTACCAGGATATGAATTAGGAAAAATTAAACCACAGTATAAATCAATACCTATTCCCAATATAGATGATCAAAAATATTTCAATAAAGATTTTAAGAATGGATTATTTTATATTCAGCATTCTATGCGATTTGATGGAATGGGGATGTATGGTGATTTCGGTAGATATGTTTTCCAAAGCGCAATACGAAATTTTGAGGTAGATGAGTACAAAATATTCAATTACGCTATGCACTATATTATTAATGACCTAGGATATGAGGGAGAGTTGTTTGATAATTATGACAGATTTGTGAATAGCTTTGTATATGACAGACACCATGTATTAAAGACAGAACGTATTGGAAAGAAGTATCAGTGGATTGCTATGTACAACATTTTGGCACGAATTTCAGATTATTATCCAATGAAGAATCGGTTTTCAATGGAAGAGGAGATTATTTTATTTGATGGCCCGTGGGAACCATATGTAAGGGATTTTGATCCAACTCTAAATGGGCATAATCTCTTATGTGATGATGCTCCATTTTTTCCGCAAGTTAATGAGCATATTAGGGAGACAATACAAGAGAATGCTTGTGCTAAGGAGGACTCTTCATATGATGAGGAAAAATGGACGAAAACTAATTCATTATTCTTTAAATATCAGAAAGAGGATTTATTATTAACGGATGATAAAGGAATTCAATGGGTTGTTTTATCTAAATATGCTCATACTGGAAGAAGTAATCTTGCAAGTGATAAATTGATGGTGTGGAATTGGTTGTATGGATATTTTGTTACAGATGAACAATTGACCATATTAAAAGAGTATGCAAGTAAAAAAGTAAATCTGCTTAATAGTGATATTACTACAATTCCAGAAACCTATACTTTATATAGTCGCGAATATCCATGGTCAAGTGGTAGTAAATCAATATTAGAATGGCAATGGAGAAATATAGAATTAAATACCGGCGAAACAAAATTGGTTACTAAAACAGTAGAAGAACCGCAGCTTTCTTTTATAGATGCATTATTAAAGAGGTATTCTGGCGAAGCAGATGATGAGGGAGTAGATTTTGAGTCCGAAAGGGATTTCGATGAAGATTTTGAGATTCCAACTGTTACCAGAACATATACAAGGGAAGAACAAGTGACAATAGATGTTGGGAGAGTGCTAAATGCTACACAAGATATATTATGGGAGGAAGAATTTGATGCTTCTAAAGAAGATGCCCTTTCATATTCTCATCCGTGTGCAGAAATCATTAATACTTTGGCCCTTAGGCAAAAGAAGTATGATGGGTATTATTATAATGAAGCAGGAGTACTTATAGCTTTTGATACTGATTTAACAAAACAAAAAGCTGGATTGGTTATTCGGAAAGATGCGTTAGACAAATTCTTAGATATTAAGAAATTGCACCTTGTTTGGTTTGTAAATGCAGCTAAAGAGATACATGGTAAAACGCTTATGATTACTAGGTACACAGATTGGACAGGATTATTAGAATATACCGGCAATATCGTGCAGGGGGAATATTACATCATAGAGTCGCATTAGCGAGAAAGACAAGGAGAGTTCCACCTTGAGATGAAAATTAGAAGTATTAAGGGGAGAATCGAAAGAGTTATTGTAGATGAAGGCGGATAAGTATCCGTCTTTTTCTATTGACAAATATTAGGTAATGTGTTACTTTAAATAAAGTAATATATTACCTAATGGAGGGCGAAATGAACATTAAAGACGTTATTAACAGCGATAAAGTAGATTTTACAGGAATTGAATTATCATATTTTTTGTTAGGGTTATTAAGTGCATTTGAGAACAGATTTCAAGCTGTTGCTGACAGTACGATGAAAGAAATTAGTTGGAAACAGTTTTTTGCTATTATATGTATTAATTTGTGCAAGGATAGTCCGACTGTAAAAGAACTAGCAGAGATAATGGGAAGTTCTCATCAGAATGTGAAGCAAATTTTGTTGAAATTGGAAAAGAAGGGATTCGTTTCTGTAATCATTGATGAGAAAGATAAAAGAAAGCAGCGTATTTATCTTACTGATTATTGTAGACAATTTTGCTCTGAAAATGATGAGATGACTATAAATATTATGAAAAAAATGTTTGCAGGCGTTTCGGAGGAACAATTACAAGTAACAATACAGACAATTATACAGATAGAAGATAATCTAAAGGAGATTGCAAAATATGAGTAAAGGCATTATTTTATACCAATCAAAATATGGAGCAACTAAGAAGTATGCGGAATGGCTGGTAGAAAAAACAGGTTATGACTGCGTTGAAACAAAATGTGTTAAAGGGGTAGAGTTGCAGAAATACGATGTAATAGTTCTGGGAGGGGGTGTTTATGCTTCAGGAATAGCAGGACTACATTTTCTAAAGAAGAATATCAATAGTATTTTGGATAAAAAAGTGGCTGTATTTGCAGTTGGTGCATCTCCATATAATGAGAAAGCTATAATGCAGATAAGAGAAATACATTTTAAGGATGAATTAAGTAAAGTTCCGTTGTTTTATTGTCGTGGAGCATGGGATGAAGAAAGAATGAGTTTTGGAGATAGAACCCTATGCAAAATGTTACAAAAGGCAGTAGCGAAACAGAATCCGGAAGAGTATGAATTTTGGCAAAAAGCATTGATGTGTGCAGTAGGTCAGAAGTGCGATTGGACGGATAAAAAGTATTTGGAACCGATGTTAAAATTTATAGAAGAGGAATAGTGGCAAGGTATTTATGAAGAAATATATTATGGCAATTTTAATATGGATTATAATTATCCCCATAGCAATACTAAATGGTGGATTCCGGGAATATGTTCTTGTAAAACTAGGAATAATGGCATGCCCATTAAGTGGTATTATTTTAAGCGTTTGCATATTGGCAGTTGCGTATCTTCTTGTACCGAAAATAAAAAATTGCGTTAAAAGGGATTATATTATTTTTGGTGTGATATGGTTTGCATTAACCAATTTATTTGACTTGGTTTCATGCATACAAGATGGTGGTGGATTTGCTGACTTGCTTCAAGCATATAATATTTTAACAGGAAACACATGGTTGATTGTGGTTTTAACAGTATTATTTGCTTCTAGTGTGGTTATGAGAATAAAAGTTGTTAAAAATAGAAGTTTCGAAACATAAGAATTATGTTGATATAACAATTAGAGTACATATAAAATCATATAGGGAGCCGCAGCTCCCTATATGTTCAAGTGAATGATTTCACAACAAATTTTGAGGAGTTATAAGAAGTGGTTGAGAACTCAAAAAAATAATGATATAATTACGATTGTTCAGAAGGTAATAATTCATCAAATGAGTTATTATCATGGGCACCAAATGTGTTGATAGCGTTTGGAACCTTCTCTTCTTAATGAAATTCTCCATAATTTTATTCCTTTTCTGCAGTTGGTAAGCCGTCAGGATAATCTGATTTTTTGAAAAAATGCTCTTCGCCGATATAGAATACTCTTCTCTTCGAGAGCTCATTTTCAATCATGTCAATATTTACATCGTGCACATAGCACTGACACCCTGCAGAGTAATTGCTATCGTTGTCATAAAACAACTTGTAAGCATCGGCAAATTCAGTGTTGTAAAGTTCCATTACATTGGAAGGTGTAAGCCTGCAAACTTCGCTGATTTTCATATAAATAGCATGTTCTTTTCCTACGGAATCGACACGATATTTTACAAGATAATCACCTTCTTTTCTGAATACGGCGAATCCGTCAAAGCCGAGAGTCATATTAAGTAATGCGGAGAAATTTAATTCATTATTTCTCATGTCAGTTATTTTGTACCAGCCCCAAATAGCAGTACGATTTTTTAGCATCTCATGGAGTGCCACTGGATTCATTTTTTCAGAAGGAATTTCAGGTAAAGGAATAGGATTCCGTTCTGCAGGTTGTTGTTGTGTTTTTCTTTTGAAAAAATCGAACATAACCGTTTGCTCCTTTCTAAAGTCTAATAATTCTGGTTTCCATTGGTGGTTTGTAGTTGCTTGGATAGCGAGAATCACCCTGAATGTAAATTGAAAAATGTCCGATTTGAGGAGCTTCATTTACTTCCTTTGCATTGAGATATTGCCATTTGTGTTCGGCGGTAGGGTCTGGGATTGGCTCTACCAAGCTATCCATAATTTCCTTGAAGCGTGGCCATTCTCTGACACAAGCTTTTTCAATCATTTCTGTGTCTGTGTCGTTATAGGCGTTTGCTTCTTTTGAATGAAAGTAAATAAAGTGTGGTACGCCAAATTTGGCATTTCTTACTTCTACGACAGATGCGTATTCGCAATATTCGGCTTCTTCTTTGTTGAGGATAATGTAATCACTCGGACAAATGAGAACACTGTTAAACATTTCGATTTTCTGCATCTTCGGCTTACTTTCAATGGAATCAATGCTGATTCTGTGACCTCTGTTTAAAAACATAGCCAAGTTCTGATAGGTCTGGCTCTTGTTCATAAGAGTTTGAGCTTCATATTCCCCTGCTCTGTCCATTTCCGTATAAAGCTCTTTGATTTTTTCTTTACAGAAAGCAAGCAATTCTGCATTTACATCAGCAGGGATTCTGCAGAAAAGCTCAATCAGAGAGTTTATAGTCTGCCCAAATGGAACGCGGCTCTCATTCTTAATCGCTTCGAGTGTTTCGGCGTTTTCGTCCGTCAGGTCAAAAGATAATTTCTTTCCCATATAGTTCGTTCTCCTTTTCATCCTGATAATATTATTATAGCTTCTAAAATAATATTTTGCAAGCCAAAATAATAATATTTATCGAAAAGATGAAAACTTTTTGCGATTTTTTAGAAGAAACGAGATTATATTATTCTCAGCTTACTATTCACCGATGCACAACGAATAACAATAAAAACATATTGAAAAACGATAAATAAATATTGACATACAATATAATCAAGAGTATTATAATGTATGTCAATTTTTATTTGTATTTTTAATTTATTTAAGAAATATGCTTGATTAAAAATCATATTCATTTAAGGAGGTTGTTAGAGAAATGAAGGGTAACAGTATCACAGGGGCGACAAAGATATTGCTTGATATTATGTTTTATGTAGGGATTGTGGTCACATTGACATTGCCGGTTTCGTTTTATTTTTACGGTAAGTATAATGAGTTTTTCAAAATCTATTATATACAGATGGTAGTTATATTTATGATAGCCGGAGTATTTGCAGTTTTGATATTGTATGAGTTAAGAAGAATATTTAAGACAGTGCTTAATGATGACT
>Ga0129311_1002522_pt1 | contig 10959 bp, 10 predicted proteins | sample Go1ome_FD_94435 | JGI IMG/M metagenome (GOLD analysis project Ga0129311, IMG submission 94435) | Western lowland gorrila individual fecal microbial communities from Wisconsin, USA - Go1022B metagenome | ecosystem: Host-associated > Mammals > Digestive system > Large intestine > Fecal | place... | reverse complement strand
CTCTTCGGTATGCTCATGACGAGGAAGAATCCGGTCACGAAGGCACTGAGCCGCGTGTACCTCGATTTCATCCGTATCATGCCGCAGCTGGTGCTGCTCTTCATCGTGTACTTCGGTACGACCCGAGCCTTCGGAATCAATCTCTCCGGTGAGCTCAGTGCCGTCATCGTCTTCGTCCTCTGGGGCACCGCGGAGATGGGAGACCTCGTACGAGGTGCCCTCATCAGTATCCCGAAGCATCAGTACGAGAGCGCAGCGGCCCTCGGGATGACTCCGCTGCAGACCAGCCTCTACGTTATCATCCCACAGACGCTTCGCCGCCTGATCCCGCTGGCGATCAACCTGATCACCCGTATGATCAAGACCACCTCCCTGATCGTCCTGATCGGCGTCGTGGAGGTCCTGAAGACCGGACAGCAGATCATCGACGCGAACCGCTTCGCCTACCCGACCGCGGCGCTCCCGATCTACGGCGTCGTCTTCTTCCTCTACTTTTTCTCCTGCTGGCCGATCACGATGCTGGCCCGATATCTCGAGAAGCGCTGGAAAAATTAGAAGTTATAGTTGCGGTGCCATTCGTATTCCGCTTCGCTTCATACTCATGTCGCGCTGTCGCGCTATGCGTCTGAGCTGATACATGTGCATTTGCGAGCAAGCTCACATGCACATGTATCAGCCATCCGCGCACCGCTTGTAGAAACGCGCATAAACTCCCGTAGAAAGGAAACAGGTGATATGGCTGACATACAGCTTTCAATTAAAGATCTGCATAAATCGTTCGGTGAGCTCGAGATCCTCCGGGGGATCGATCTCGACGTAAGGAAGGGCGAGGTCGTCGTCCTGCTCGGACCATCCGGCTGCGGAAAGTCAACACTGCTCCGCTGCATCAACGGTCTCGAGACGATTCAGCATGGAAGCATTGCCCTCGACGGAGAGGAAATCTCGGGAAAGAGCAGTGCGGAGATGTCGAAGTACCGGCAGAAGATCGGCATGGTGTTCCAGAGCTATGATCTTTTTCCGCATAAAACGATCCTTGATAACATCACGATGGCACCGCAGAAGGTGCAGAAGCGTTCGAAGGCGGATGCGGAGAAAGAGGCCAGAGAGCTTCTTCGGCGCGTCGGACTCGCCGATAAGGAAAACGCCTATCCGCGTATGCTGTCCGGTGGACAGAAGCAGCGTGTCGCGATCGTGCGGGCCCTCGAGATGCACCCGGAGATGATGCTGTTTGATGAGGTCACCGCGGCGCTGGACCCGGAGATGGTTCGTGAGGTACTCAACGTTATGCTCGAGCTCGCGGAGCAGGGTCTGACCATGCTGATCGTCACACATGAGATGGCCTTCGCGAGAGCCATCGCCGACCGGATCATCTTCCTGGATGACGGTCATATCGTCGAGGAGGCGACGCCGGAAGATTTCTTCACGCATCCGAAGAGTGAACGTGCGAAGGAGTTCCTCGAGAACTTCGAGTTCGTCGCGAAGAAGCGGAAGAACGACGTGGAGTGAGGTGGTTTATCCTGCGGTAGCTGTCCGGAAAGCGAACGCAGATGAACATATATACATTTATACATTTACATAACATTCTAATCAGCCGTTCAGCGCATGGAGAACTCGAAAAGGATGGTCGACGCTCAGGAGAAGCCTGTCACAGGTCGCCTGGCGTAGCGAATCCGAAAGATCGACATGAAGATGCTGAACAACACTAAAAAAGGAGAAAAATTATGAAAAAGTCAGTATTTGCAGCATTTACCGCCATCGTAGCAGCAGCGAGTCTGGCTGCATGCGGCACTTCCTCTACACCGGACGCAACCACTGCCGCGGCGACGACCGCTGCCGCAACGAAGGCTGCCACAGAGGCTGCGTCAGACGCTACTACCGCTGCCGCAACAGAAGCAGCGGAGACCAGCGCAACTGCAAGCGGTAATTTCCGTACACTTGACGAGATCAAGCAGTCCGGAACCGTAAAGATCGGCGTTTTCTCAGATAAGGCACCTTTCGGCTATGTCGATGATAAGGGTGAGTACCAGGGCTATGATGTGTACTATGCACACAGAATCGCAGATGACCTCGGCGTAAACGTAGAGTTCACCTCCCTCGACCCTGCGTCTCGCGTAGAGTACGTGGCGACCGGCAAGGTAGACATTGTCCTCGCAAACTTCACCGTGACACCGGAAAGAAAGGAGCAGGTCGACTTCGCACTGCCGTACATGAAGGTCGCACTCGGTGTCGTTTCACCGGACAGCGCCGTGATCAGCTCCATCGATGAGCTGAAGGATAAGACCCTCATCGTCGCAAAGGGAACCACGGCAGAGACCTACTTCGAGAAGAATTACCCGGAGGTGAAGCTCCAGAAGTATGATGCGTATGCCGATGCGTACAACGCGCTCCTCGATGGCAGAGGCGATGCATTCTCCACCGATAACACAGAGGTCATCGCATGGGCGAAGGCAAATCCTGGTTTCACGGTCGGCATAGAGACCCTCGGCGATTATGACACCATCGCAGCCGCAGTCGCAAAGGGCAACAGCACCGTGCTCGATTTCCTGAACGATGAAATCAAGACCCTCGGTGAGGAGAATTTCTTCCACAAGGATTACGATGAGACCCTGAAGGCCGTGTTCGGTGAGGATACCAACCCGGATTCCATGGTCGTTGAGGGAGGTGTCGTAGACTGAACAAAAGGAGCCGCAATCTGCGGCTCCTTTTTTGTTGTCAGATTGTCAGCCAGATTCAGTTCGAGTCGTGCATGGATAGACAGGGGGCAGACCCCTTTCTGCCAGGCGCCAGGGGATGAAAAAATCTCAGCGGGGATCTGCACCCGTGGCTGCCCGGAAATGAGCGGGCCGATCGTTAATTCGTCTTCTTCGACGCTTCGATCTGCTGGATGAGCGTCTGGATCGTCGCCTGGTAGACCATCGATATCTTATAGATGATCTCCTCCTGCGAGTCCTTCATGCCCTCCTGCAGCCAGCGGAGGATACTGCCGACCATCGAACAGCTGTAGAAGCGGGTGATGAAGTGAATATCGTCTTCACTTAAGTGGTGCCCACGGACCTCGTTCCGTACGTACTTCTCGACAAAATCATCCGTGATGTCATAGAGATACCGGAGGATCATGTCGCGGTTTTTCGAATTGTACAGATGATAGACCGCGTTCTTATACTCCAGTACGAGATGATACTTCTGAAGATACTCATCATACAGACTGTCGAACTCCTGCTGCTCGGAAAGAGACTTGTCCTTCTCGAATTTCAGAAGCTCCTCCACCACCTCATAGATATCACTGAAATAGTAGTAAAACGTATTTCGTGTAAGCTCACACTGATCACAGATGTCCCGCACCGTGATCTTATCGATCGGTTTTACCTGCAAGAGCTTCAGCGTGCTGTACATGATCGCCTGCCTGGTGAATTTCGCCATTCTGTCACTCCTTTACCTCGCCGGATACTGCATATTCCATGCGGAAAAGCAGCGTTTATATCCCTTTTATAATACAATAGTTTGCGTTTTAAAGGAATGAGAAAATGGGCGTGGGAGGTCTCCTCCCACCTTGCTGTGTTGCTGTCCCTCCGGCCCATGTCTGAGCAGGTACCCATCTTGAAAAATCTTCAAAAAATCGAAAAAAATTCTTCTGTTTATCTGCCGCTGTCTGGTATTACACTATAAGCTCATAGAAATATCCATTAAGAAACAGAGGACTCTTATGAAGAAAATCATCGATTATATCCTGCTCGTTCTATATACGCTGTGCTTCTACACACTCTGGCAGCTCTGCCAGTGGGGCGGTGTGCGCTCGCATCTCCGGCGTCTCCTGCCGCTGGCGGTGCTCCTGCTGATCACGCTGATCGTGAAGCTCGTGCTCCGTCATAAAGGCTTCCGTGCGCCACATGCCCGCGCCCGCGTCGCAGCCTTCGCAGGCATCACTGCCCTTTTCGGAGGGCTCATCGTGTATTCCGCCGTTCCGTATCACGGGCAGCTTTCCTGGAAAATCGATGACCTGCTGCACCATAAGAAGGTCGAGTTCACGCACACAAATCTCTACACCGACGGTGTGGAGGGTATCCTTACGGATGTGAAAACAAAGCTGGCGCTACCGGAGAAGCTTTACATTTCGAACAGCTTTTCCGCAGAGTTCACTGCAGACGGCACCATCACGAGCGTGGATACCATGCTGTATGGTGAGAATGAACAGGGCGAGATGGAGACCTATCTTATTTCCTATAATGCAAAACACGGGACAAAGCTCGATGTATGGACGGACGGTGCGGCGCATACCTCGTTCGACCCTGCGCTGTTGTGGTCGCCGCTTCCGGATATTCTCTCAAAAGCGGATACCGAAGCGACGGTGCGCAGCTGGGCGGTGGCGGACGCGGATGCTACGTTCGAAATTCTTTATTATGGAAAGCGTAGCTTCCAGACGGAGGAGGGACTCCGTTTCATCGAGGGCGATGCCGATGGAGACGGCGTTCCGGGTACCGCCGATGCCATCTACATGGTAAATGCCGGCGGTGAAGTGAGCGGCTATGAGATGTCGCTTTACATGCCGGATCATCCGGAAATCACACCGGAGCGTTATATCATGGAGCCGGAGTACATCCCGCAGAGCACGCTGAATGCGCAGCACGAGGATGACATCGTCGCGACAGCGCAAAGTGCGACCGGCTGGACCGTGGATCAGGCCGACGGTTCAGTCTATACCTTCGCACAGTCCGACGCCAATGCAGGCTACCGGCTGGTGGTGACGGATGCCGCACTGGGGTCTCGCTTCTACAGTCTTGAGAAGTCAACGGATGCCGGAAATCAGTGGACCAGTATCAATGCGGACCCATTTGCTGGAAACAGCGGTGTTGTAGAAGGTATCGAATTCTTCACAGAAGACTTCGGCTTTATCGGACTTACGGGAGCATCGGGCGAATACTCCAGCATCTTCATGACAGAAGATGGTGGTCTCAGTTTTGCGGAAATCCAGCTTCCGATGGACCAGATCACAGAGGTTCCGGAACCTGGAAAATCCTATGGACTGACGCTTGACGACTACCATTATCTCACGATGCCGACTTATGACGGCACCACCCTCCGTATGACCGTCACCTCCGGATCTGCAGAAAGTGACGGCATCACATTCTGTTCGAAAGATCACGGAAAGACGTGGACGGCGGAAGCGTGATCTGCCCGCCGATGACGATCCCATATGCTGGCGCGAACTTTGCCGGATGACGGACATAAGCATGTGGAAAGACGCTGCCCGCCGATGACGATCCCGTATGATGCTGCGTGTTTTGCAGATGGCGTATATAACCATTGGGAATGAGAAATGCACTTCACTATTGTTTGACTTCATCAAGTTAGTGTGGGATAATTTAAACTGCTGATTTTTATACGGCACATAGGGGGATTGACTATATGAATGGACTTAGTCTCGGAAAAAAGATACAGGAAATCCGCTCGGCGAAGGGCTTTTCCGTGCGTAAAACGGCAAATCTCGCAGAGATTACACCGTCGATGCTGAGCCAGATCGAGAACGACCTGGTCAATCCATCGATCAATACACTTCGCTGCATCGCCACTGCGCTGGACACACCGATCTACATGTTTTTCCGCGAAGAAGACCATGAATCTCCGGTCGTTCACCCGGAGGACCGCCTTTCCCTCGGCTTTAAAAGCGCTCCGGATGTGCGCTATGAATTGCTGACACCGGACACGAAGGGCAGCATCGAGTTCTGCATGATGATCATCCCGGCCGGCATGAGCTCCTACCGCGACGCCCGCAGTCATGAAGGTGAGGAAGTCGCCTATCTGATTTCCGGCGACAACGTCGTCCTGGAGATGAACAGTGCCGAGTTTCCACTCACCGCAGACGACAGCGTGCGCATCCCGCCGTATGCCGCGCACGTATGGCACAACCGCGGCACCATCGACGCCCGCGTCATCTTCGCCATCACCCCGCCATCGTTCTGATCGAAACGCGAAGGTGTCGTCCTGGGCACGGAGGCCCTCGGCTGAAAGGTGCCATCTGAAACAACATATAAAATTATACGTACAGAGTCATGCCCGCGCATGGCTCTTTTTGTATACACGAGATGTGCAGAAATATGTCCCGGCACCTGGTATAATCAGAATTACAGTGAAGATCAGGCCAATGCTGACGGAACTGAAGAAGGAGATCGTCTCTACAGATCGGATCGATATGCTCGTATCCTTCATCAAGTGGAGCGGACTCCGAGAGCTGCTGAAATAATTATTATGAAAAAGAGGAATTATGGCAGATGCGATTTATTTTTCCAAAATTGAATACAGGGAAGTAATTGGCTACGGCAATACATCAAGTATTATGCTTCTAAATATCCCTGAGAGAGAACTGTCATATCAGGTTTATAATTGGAAAAGACGAATGCCTGCAATAGAAGGCATTCAGACAGAGCAGTGTGGCAATCATACATGGACGTACAGTATTACTGCTCCAGCTAAGCGAATCAGAAACGAGAAAACAGGATTTGAGCCTCAGATGATTAAGGATGAGCCGTATGAATCGGAAATTGCTTTTTCTTATGCAATTAAATTGACTGAAGAGCAAATGGAGCACTTGCTACCATATTGTAACGCCTTAGATTTTGAACCTTATCGAGATCGGGAAATGAAGATGGGTGAGGAAGGATACATAGGTTATCGTGATGAAGTACATTTGTATTTCAAAGCAATAACCGATTCATACATTCCGCTATTAGAACTACCAATGTATTATTATTATGATGAAGAACACATCTGGCCAAGCGAAAGGTTATACAGATATTTGGTGAAAACATTCTTTGAAGGAAAAAAGAAACTTCGAGGATGGGGCCCAACTTATGGCTGCTTGTCATTGTTCATCTGATTGAAGGGAGTGCTAGTGCATATTGCTATGTAATATTTGGCGACAGTGAAGATAGTCATACATGATGTTATTCAAAAATGGATTAGCGCCTGGAGCTGATGAGATGAAGAAGGCGTGACAAAAAGGTGATATCACGCATTGGCAGATTAGGGATTAAAAACTTATTATTGATAAGAGGATGTAAATATGTTTGATAAGAACATGATTTTATATGGCCCTCCGGGAACCGGAAAGACCTATCATACAGCAATTTATGCCGTTGCGATCTGTGACGGGCTTAGTCTGAAGGAGGCTGAAAACCACGAATATGCTGAGGTGATGAAGCGATACGAGGAGTTAAAGAAGGAAGGACGCGTCAAATTCACCACCTTCCATCAGTCCTACGGGTATGAGGAGTTTATCGAGGGTATTAAGCCACTTGTTAATGAAGATGAGTCATCCCTTGGCTATACCATTGAGCCAGGTGTATTTAAACAATTCTGCGATGATGCGCGAAAGCCAGAATCAGTGGATGTGCCAAATGCAGTTCATCAGGTATGGGCTATTCGAAACCGAAATAATGACGCGGATGTCAAGTTCAATTTAGAGAAGTATTTATACGAGAATGGCGTAATCATGGTAGAAGACATTAATGATTGTAAGCGCCAGTGCGATAAGCTCTCGCGTATTGAATACGGAGATTGGGTGATCTTAGGCAGAAATTCACGTATTGACGCGATTGGTATCGTAGAAGACTATGAGCCGGATCAAATCGATATGGCGCCATTCTTCTGGCAGCGTAAAGTAAATTGGATTGCAAAAGATCTGAATGCTAGCTTTAGCGACATCGAAATGCCAGATAAGAGTGTCTCAAATTTCGCGGTTGCAAAGGCAAGAGTGAAGGTTGCGGACCTGTATCCACTGCTTGATAAAAGTAATGGCGAAACTGTGCCGTATGTATTTATCATCGACGAAATTAACCGTGGTAACATTTCGAAGATTTTCGGTGAGCTTATTACGCTTATCGAGGACACGAAGCGAGACGGCATGGAAGAGCAGACATCGGCTATTCTGCCATATTCAGGGGAACCATTTAGCGTTCCATCGAATGTCTATATCCTTGGTACGATGAATACAGCAGATCGGTCCATCGCTCTAATGGATACAGCGCTTCGTCGTCGTTTCCAGTTTATCGAAATGATGCCGGATGCAGATATACTTAGAGAAATTGGAGCTGATAGTGTGGAAGACCTTGATGTGGCGGACATGCTGGAAACGATCAATGAAAGAATCACCTTCCTCTATGACCGAGAACATACCATCGGGCACGCATTCTTTACGAAGCTTGCAAAGTCACCAACGATTGAGACGCTTGGAGCCATCTTTGAGAAATCGGTGATTCCGCTTCTACAGGAGTACTTTTACGAGGACTATCAGAAGATCCAGTTTGTGTTGGGGGATAACGGAAAAGACGATCCGGGCACGAAGTTTATCCTTGATGAAGCGGTAAAGGTAAAGAACATCTTTAGAGGAAACGCCGAGGATGTGATCGATCTTCCAGAAAAGAAGTACTCGGTAAATAGAGACGCCTTCTATAACCTGGAAAGCTATAGAGAGATTATGTAATACGTGAGGATGAAATGGATAGATTACTAGAGGTACGCGAGTTTGACTCGATTACCGGAAATACTGAATTTAAAGGAGATCCGAATTATAAATACCTGGAAAAGAAGGCGTTTCAGGACCTCGTAGAATTTATCCATGAATTCTCAGGGGATGCTGAAAACGCAGACGCGCTGGATTTCATGCGTATCTCCTATAAGCGTAACGTGGGCGATATCGTCACCATTAAAAACTACGTAGGCCTGATTCAAATGAAAAACGGGTATCAGGTCCAGGTGCTTCCGAAGATTAGCTTTGCGGAAGGGGAGGACGCAGGAAACAATCAGACCAAGCGTATATTCCTTAGGATGCTGAGAAGCATGAAGGACTTTCCAAGTAAGGTATTTAACGATGCCAGCCTGAAAGTCGATCGAATGAATCTCTATGAGATTTTCATCAACATGTATCTTCAGGCGGCGCGGCAGCTAGTGAAACGCGGCATCAAGTCGGATTATGTCCGGAAGGAGGACAACCTTAATTTTTATAAGGGAAAGCTTCTCACGAGTGAACACATTAAAAGGAATCTCGCGCATGGCGAGCGCTTTTACGTAGCCTATGATGAGTTTCATCCAGACCGTGCGGAGAACCGACTTGTGAAGGCTACACTAATAAAGCTGCAGCGATTAACGAGTAGTTCGGAGAACTCAAAAGAGATCCGACAGCTGCTTACTGCATTTGAGATGGTGGAGCCTTCGAAAAACTATGAGAAAGACTTCGCGCATGTGGTCATCAATCGGAATACGAAAGACTACGAAATGCTGATGCAGTGGTCAAAGGTGTTTTTACAGAATAAGAGCTTTACGACGTTTAGCGGAAATAGTAACTCAAGAGCTTTACTATTTCCGATGGAAGCCATGTACGAGAGCTACGTCGCGCAGCAGATAAAAAAAGTGTTTGAGCCGTCAGGATGGGAAATTTTTTGTCAGGACAAGGGTTATTATTTATTTAATGAACCAAGACCTCAATTTGCGCTACGGCCGGATATCGTTTGTGCCCGTGGTGCGCGAGTCGTCATCATGGATACAAAGTGGAAGAGTCTCTTCGATGACGAGCGAAAGAACTACGGTATTTCGCAAGCGGATATGTACCAGATGTATGCCTACTCGAAGAAGTACAACACTTCTGAAATCTGGCTTTTGTATCCCATGAATGATGAGATGCGCGGGCATGGTGAAATCAAATTCATGTCAGGCGATGGAACGACCGTGAGACTGCATTTTGTAGACGTAGCGCATATTGAGGAAAGCTTACAGGAACTCTTAGAGAAGGTGGATACGGAGAGTAAAAAACAATGGGCGTAGTTCTTTCCTGCAATTGTAAAAAGTGTGGGTATCATTTTGGCGCTTCTGTAGGTGTAGGTATGTTGTATCCGAAGGTATATTCTGAGATGGTTATGACTACACTTCATTTAGTGAATTGGAAGAACATTATCAACTGTTTGAGCTCGAAGTTTGATACACCGAACATGGTTTTGATACCAGAGGTTCGGGGGACACGACGTGCAAATAGGGTACCCCGGACCTTCTTTCTTTTTAATCTCATGACAGTATACAGATCAATCTCGTGACACGCAAGCAGATCAGCCCGAAGTCAATCTAGGTAGTCGACAACAAATTAAAACAAGTTAAAACGAATTAAAAACGAGTTAAGATGAGTTAAAAGCGTTAGAAGTCTACATGAGCAACCAGACTTAGTGTCGCTAACAGGCGAAGGTGGATTCCGCGGAGGCATCACGGGTGCTTGCGACCTACGCGGCGGAGCTCATGAAGCGGAAGATGAATGCGATTTATGAAGCCTCGGGCAATCAGGCGCTGAAAAGCGTGCACAGCATGTGATTGCCAATGTTGAAAAGTACACCACGTCGGTGGCGGATATGAAGGCGCTCTGCTTTTGTGTGTCGAAGGAGCATGCGAAGTTCATGGCAGACTTCTTCTATCGGCATGCGATCCCGGCGAAGTACATCCGGCAGACGAATAAGCTGATCGTGAGCTGATTTTTTAGAGACGACGTAACCGGTCGTCTCTTTTCAATTGTGCGCCTGGCGGCGCACGTTTCTAACCGGTGCAAGTCCGGAGTCCGCCCGGTAGCGGGAAGGACATAGCCGAAGGCAAGGGTGTCTGTCGCGAGGCAGAATCTGAAGGAAGCTGGATTCGGGGAACCTACTAACCCGAGGGCAAAGCTCTGGCCTGACGAACAGAAATCTCATATAAGGTCTCATACGAGGATAAGTCTGCAATGCAAGATAAAGTCCGATAGCTACACGGAATCGTATGGGATAAATGAGGCAGGTAGATGGAGTGAAAGAAACGTGTGGTACCCAGGGAGGTCTGTGTGGTAAGCGTCGAAAGACGTAACCACTGCCGAAAGCAGTGCTGAACGCACAGAAGTCAGCCGAGGCCATAGTAATCGAAAGATGAAGGGCCGAATCAACAGGAGTCTTAAGTACG
>Ga0129311_1002521_pt1 | contig 10966 bp, 10 predicted proteins | sample Go1ome_FD_94435 | JGI IMG/M metagenome (GOLD analysis project Ga0129311, IMG submission 94435) | Western lowland gorrila individual fecal microbial communities from Wisconsin, USA - Go1022B metagenome | ecosystem: Host-associated > Mammals > Digestive system > Large intestine > Fecal | place... | reverse complement strand
GACTCACCGCATCCAGCTTGGCACACCGCTCTTCATTTCTTTGTCTGATTTCTTCCTCCGTCATAGCCGGTAAACCTCCCGTGTTTTGTGGAAGGTCTCCCATCCCAGCTATGTAAGGACAGTTATGATTAATTTGACCGGATAATTAAAAACAATATATTTTGGGACTTTATTGGTTCCAAATCTCAGTTATTCACAGTATAATAGTGCTATAATCCCTTCAAAATGGAGGTTAAACACTATGAAATCAACTACACGCGGAAACAATAACGATATTCTGCTTCGAGAAAAAAGCATTACCGTAGATGGCGCTGATCAAATCAGCTTTTCAGACTACATTAAGGAAAAGCGGAAACTGGAGACAAGTCCTTCAGGGAAAAAGAATTTATCTACCAGAGAACTGGCTGAACGACTTGATATTGACTACGAACAATTTCGTAAAATCCTTAATATGAATAAGCCCACTAAGAAGCGTGATTGCATCATTGCAATCTGTGCTGCTCTAAGGCTAAATTCTGAAGAAACTGATGAGGCGTTAATTCTCTATCAATATATGCCTGTTTTGGATCCTAACAACCCTCGTGATGATCTACTGATCGAAATACTCGAAGAGCAGTTTTCAAACCCATTAACTATTTCTGCAATAAACCAGCGTTTAGTTCGGAATGGCTATCCCGAACTGGATATCATTGATCATCGGCCTTCGATAAAACCTGCCTCAGAGAAAAATGATGAACCGTACAAGCTGTTGAAAAAACAAGCAAGAACCTTTTCTGACGATTTGATATTTGGTGACCAGTATGAGTCTCTTGATTCAGAGTACAATCTTTACAGATATCGATGTATCGCCGAGATGTGGCTCGACGATATAAAAGCAAAGAAGGTATATCATTTAACTGCCGACACTAACCATGACTACTTTATGGAAATTCACGGTAAAGACCCTTTTGAAATCAAATCATTCAAGACTCTTGAAGAATCCGGAATTTTACAAGACTATTTTTTAGAGCTTGAAGGAATGGCAAACCATGAATTAAAGAAAATGTACGCCATACTAGATGATACCAAGAACTACCAAACGCGAATCAGTGCTGGAATCCTTAACGATACCCTTCATGTATATGCAGAGACTTATAATTATACTGTCCCTGAACTGGCAGAATATTATATGTTTGAATATCTGGATGGAAAGCCGTTATTATCAGTATATCGAAGCAGTGAGTTTATGCGCCGTTATCTCAGTTCGGATGTATATACATCAACATTCGGGACAAGTTCAAACCCCCTGCTTGCTCAATACAGCTCAGTCGAAGAACTTAAAAACCACAAAGAACCAGGCACCAGTGAATATCTTCTTAGGTGTCGATCTCGATACTTCAAGCGATTACAGGAACAGGCAGATGCTCTGATTGCTGATCTTAAAGCGAAAAAGCGTTTCATCCGCCATCTGGATTATATTTATGATGATCAGGATCGGGTATGCCAGTTTTTCAAGGTGGATAAAGAATTCCAATGTAGCTTAGATGATGAATATGGAGATATGATGACCGCAGGAGTTGATGCCGTTGATTTTCAGTTTGATGATTGCGGGAAAGTACACATCACTCTTAAAGATTTATACACAGCTTTTGAATTAGGCTTCACCAACATAAATGAGATATGTCGAGTCAAGAAAAAGTTTGGCTCCATAGAAAAAATTATATAGCAATCTTTGAAACGGGACTTATTTAGTCCCGTTTTTTAATGTCGTAAAAAAATCCGTTGTATACTCCAACTGTAAACATTAATCCGGCACCGCAGAAAGGAGTTACACATGATTATTTCAAGACTGAGAATGGTTCTTACGAATGATGAGCTCGACAGAATTACAGTAAAAGAAAGAGAATCAGGGAAAATCCGTATCACTGCTGACGTACACGGCATGAAGTGCTACGAAGCCAGACGGTTCATCAACAATATCATCAATATTGTCCGAACAGCCTTCCAGCTTGTCATAATCCACGGATACAATCACGGAACCGCCATAAAGAAGATGCTGGCACAGAACTTCAGCAACGATCATATCTATGAACAGTTCCCTGATCCTCGTAACCAAGGTGTAACACACATGCTGATCGCCGCATAAAGGAAGGAGTAAACAGACATGGCAAAAGCTACAAGAAACAACAACACTACTACCAAGGAGGAAACAAAAATGGCAAAGTATATCGTTGAAGCTCCGGAACCCAAGAAAAATCAGAAAGTAAGCACAGGTGGCATTCGTGAAAACGGAAAGCTCGCTTCACAATTCAAGAATCCTGTCCCTTATAAAGAGCAGACACTGCCACCCAACGTCGTTACCCAAAAGGCAGGCTCTGAGCTTATTCGTAAAGAGCAGGCAAGAGCCCTAAGAAATGAGGCTGGGATGTATCTGCTTGGCTTAGCCTGGCAAGAATTCGGAAAACCACTTCTCCGCTCCAGTTTTCGTAAACTTGGAAATACGATCATCAATAAAATTGAATGTCCTTCCGAGCAGCCCGCACCGCACATTGTTTCACCGAATCCTGTCGTTATTGATGTAGAAGCGGATGAAATAGAAACCGTTTATGACGATGATAAGATCATCCGCTTCCCCAACAGAAAAGCCATTTAAAGCTTTCTGACATAATCAAGGTTAATCCAACCCTCACCGCTCTTCAGTCTGCCCCAGCCGGCTGAAGAGCCTTTTCCGCTCCAGACTTCCATGATCGTGTACACCCCGATTGGAATAAACTGAACCCTGTCATAATCAGTTCCGGGACCTTTCCTGATGCCATTTGAAAAAGGGGCATCGTCATAATAGGATTTTTTTAGCCCTTAGTGTTACAAAAAAGCTTAACCACAACACAGTATATCGCAAGCCACATGGACTACTCTGGTTGTTCCCAGGAGGTATTTACAACCAAGGCGTTGGATGAGATCCATAAAGCGTCGGCCGGAATCCCACGCATGATCAACCGGTTCTGCGAAAAGGCTCTTATGTATGCATTTCAAAATCAGAAACGTCTAATCGATGACTATATGATCAAGTATGTTGTAGAGCATGAAATGCTTGGAACCATGACAACGTAAACCTTATTGCCGCCTGAAGTCAGGCGGCAGTCCTGCAAGGGCTGATGACAGAAAGTTAATCAATCCGGTGACAATTCGTGTGAGCAAGTCGGTGACAGCTCATGAGGTCAGTAACATGAACTGATGCAGGTGTTCCTGGAGGATGTATATAAGCATTTGCGTAGTGATTAACCTTATGCCAATTAACAGCGCCCACTGACTACAATGTCGATGGGCGCTATTATATTGGTTACAACTCAAAATTTTCTATCTGCCTGTTGCAAATGTCCTAAAACAAATCTTATTCACTTTTCTCGCTTTGTGTCAAGGAATTGTACTCCTTTAATTTGTTTTCTCGTATCCTTGTCTCGTATTGATTTGCCTTTTTTTCCAGAAACTGTACGAGAAAACGCTTTCCAACCGATACGGTATCAATCGTAGAAATTATTGCTAATATAGTTGCAATAATTAATGCAATTGTAAATAGCGTGTTTGAATGTGTAGTAAAGGAAAAAACTGTGCCCAAAACACCTAAAACCGATAATGCAAACATGACAACGGATAACAGTTTCTTACGAGGAGAAATCCATTTTTCACGAGCTTGTTTCGCATATGAATCGGCTGACTTTCGATTCTTCTCAGCTTGCATTTTCCGCTGTTGTTCCTCAGATTCTTTTTGATTGCGAAGTTCACAAGTGATATTTGACAATTCCTGAGTATGTTTTTGCGAAGCTCTTTCCATTTCTTTGTTTAGTTGGTTCAATTCGATTTGATGCCGTTTTTCTCTTTCGTTTAGTTCAGTTTGGTGGCGGGCTGTTTCTTCAGCTATTAATTGTTTTTCATATTTCCTTTGAGCTTCTTGTACAGATGTTTCGGTGATGCTATCAACCTCCCCAAAAGAGCCTAACCAGATTTCATTCCGAAATACCCGGTCAGCACGTAAAGCCACAACTTGTTCTGGTGTCAACTTGCCAGATAGCTTAAGTTTTTGGAGAACCTCATCGACTTTTTTCATTATTTCTGGGATGGGTTGTAATGCACAATACGCATTCTTTAGTAATTCGCTTTCTGGCAAATTATTTACCTCACCACATTTTATCCAAGTAATTGCTGATAAATTACTATCCGAAATAATTAACTGAAAGGTTCTCTTGCTTATGTTCTCTTTATAGTATGTGTTAAAAGCTCTTGTAAAATCATAATTATTTGTGACAAAAATAAAACGGCATGTTTCGATATCGTTACTTGTATAATCTCCTCTAAGGCGATGAATGGCCAGTGCGGATTTTACGTCATTTTCCAAATTGGCTTCTGTATAATGCGGAGTATTATCTTTAATAAACTGCTTGAGTTCTGTCTCTCCTAACATTTTTTGTTCATCTACGGAACCATCGTCTTTTGTGTCATATAGAGGAATATCGTGTTCAACTATTCCAAAACGGCTTTCCAATTTACTTGGTAGTAATTTAATCTCTCTATCGACGTCATTGGAGTTGTAGTTGTAAGCGTTTAAACCGTCTAGAGTACGATAGCCATTGGATATTGCCGTTGGACTCAAAGAGTACTTATATGCAGATAAAATATCAATTATTTCCTGTCTTATATGGGGAAAGTAGCAAAATTTTCCATTTTGCCGTTGCAGCATATTATGAAGCAATAGGGCGTTATGTTCTCTTTCGCTGCCGTTATATCCCAGTAAGTCTATTAAAAATGGTGTATCATAAAAGAACGTTGTATTTGAATAGTTGGCTGATTTTATATCTCCATTCTCTGGTTGAATATAGAGCGCTAAACGTAAAAAGTATCCTTTAATTAAATCGTTTAGATACTCAAATTCTTCATTACTCGCATCTTTGCACTCGAAAATGAATCTTGCGATATAGTAATCTGTTTCATAATCTTTTGGTGAGATACTGACACTTGCCAGATCATTTGTGCCTATCTGAAGACCGTATCGAGAAAAAAAGGTATGTAAACAGTTAATCGCCCGGCTGTCGGTAAAATTCCCTGCTCTTTTACAATGTGAATTTAGGTATACTGATAATTTTTCGCCTAAAACATGTAAGTAACGTTCACAATCTTTCCGTCGAGAATCCATTTGCGAAATCTCCGAATCGATTGGAGAAACAAGATAATAATTGTAATTTCTTCTTTCAATAGATGAATAAGGTTTACGTGCAAACACTTTCTTTATGATGACTTCTGGCATATCTGTATACGCAAAATTATGTTGCACATAATTTTGCACCTTTTGTATGTCTACTTTTTCGCCTGGAGATGTGAAAGTAGCGGTCGCATACATTACAAAAGGGGTAATAAGGTCGATCATGTCTTTTTTGCGACTTTGCCATACGGCTTCTAGCATTGCAGCACTAATCATTGTTTGATTATTGTTCATTTTCTGTCTCTCGTCCCTTTCTTTTTGAATTATCTCGTATGTAAACTAGCCGGCAAATATAAATTTGCTTAAATTATTTTCGCTTTTTCTTTTTAGATGGATAATACGGCTTTGGCCTTGCTTTTTCTCGCATATTATTTGGACTTTTGAGCATCTTGGACAGGCTCAGTATCCGTAGGAACACTGAGAAATCCTCCGAGGAAATCTTCTCAAAGGGTATCTGCAACTTATCGCAGAATTCGTGGATCAGCATCTCTATATCGCTGCCCTGCTGGATGGACTGCTCAAATTTTTCCTTCACGTCATCCAGCGTGGGCTGTGGGTCGGCGGTGGTCTTGTCTTTCAGATGTGCCTCCCGTATATCCTGGACAATGCTGTCCAGATCATCGTGCATGACGTGGCTGTAAAAATCGCTTTCCTGCACCTGCCCTAGTTCCAGCGTCCGCATATAGAGGTCATCTTCTCCGGGCGCATACTTACTCATGACGGTCTGCCGGGTGGCCTCCATCACCAGATTCATCTGCTCCACCCGCATATTGGCGATCTGGTCGATGCAGATTTCCATATCTACCATCAGCCGCTGGAAGTTCGGGTGCGTGGCAAGTTCGCAGAGAAGCCGGGTGTTGATTTTTCCGCTGCTCAAAAGTTCTACCATATCATCACTCAGATGCAAAGCTTGAAGTTCTGTGTTTGGGTGATTTTTATTTTCTGAAAGCCCCATCAGATAGTCTGTGGACACACCGTAAAACTCCGCCAGCGTTGCAATCGCAAACGGGCTGATATCCTTATAATCATCGCTTTCATATTTTCCCAGCGCAGATTTTGACAGGCCGGTCTGCTCCGCCAGCTGTTCCAGTGTTAGGTGTTTGTCTACCACCCGCAGGCCTTTGAGCCGCTCCGGGATTGTTAGCTTTGTGTACATCCAAAGCCCCCTCTCGTCATTGATTTTTCAGTGATTACATCTATTATAGCACGATTCCATAAGCGTGGAAATATGCGGCTTTTACGGATTTTTCCGACGTTTTGGACATACGGGAAAGGGCCTCTTTTTTCGGTAAAATGGTTCTTGTAAACAAGCACTGAACCTTGAAAATCGAATGACCGACTGCAAGGGGTATGACCTCCGGGGAAGTGACGCCAAGACTAAAAGGGCTCCCACAAAATCAAAGATTTTGTGGGAAAAGGAGGAGTAGCAAAATGAACGAGCTTTGGGGCTTGCCCGGAAGCGAGCGATATGGAGCTTGCGACGACGAGAGCGCACCAAAGAGGCCGATACGCCGGGAAAAAATCCGGGCAGGAGCAGCTTGCAGGTAGACCGGCGGACAGAAACAAGTTTATCATACGGGGCGCATGGCTCCGCAGCAAAGAAATGGAGGAAATCATTATGAAACTGAGCATGAAAGAAAAGAAGATTTTCCGCCTGTCCCAGCCACGACAATACGGTGACACGGCTGAAATGGCTGACGGCCCTGACCGTTGACCCGGAGGCCAAACGCTGGATGCTGGGGCTGGCCCGGAAGGTGGAGACGGAGGTGAATGAAAGCTGGTACGAGGCAATTATAGACGAACCTGCTGCCGCAAAACTCCGACAGCTTTATAAAAATTATCTGAGTGGCATGTCATTATCAAAGGCTGCTGCGGAAGCTGGGATACCAACCTATCACGGAACAGCAAAGCGATTGATGGGAACTGACCATTATCTTGGCGACAGTTTCTACCCTACCATCATCGATAAGGAAACCTACCAGAAAGCACAAGAAGAACGTAAACGCCGAGCCACAAAACTCGGACGAAATAATAAGCAAACACAGATGAGGACAATACAGATACCTACCCGTTTTCATATGGACGAGGGCACCGCCCTGCATGACAATCCTATGAAGCAGGCAGAGTATCTGTACAGCCTCATAGAAAGCGAGAGTCAATAATGGGAAATGTAATGTTGATTCCTGCAAGGCGACAAGTTGGAAACAACGCTCGTAAGCAGGAAGAAGAAAAGCCAAAGCTCCGAGTCGCAGCGTACTGTCGTGTCAGTACAGACAGCGATGAGCAGGCTACCAGCTATGAAGCTCAGGTAGAACACTATACAGAATATATTCAGAAGAACCCGGATTGGGAATTCACCGGAATCTATGCCGATGACGGCATCTCCGGCACCAACACCAAAAAGCGTGAAGAATTCAACCGCATGATTGATGACTGCAAAGCCGGTAAAATTGATATGATTATTACCAAATCCATCAGCCGATTTGCCCGAAACACTCTGGACTGTCTGAAATACATCAGAGAACTCAAGGACATGAATATTCCGGTCATATTCGAAAAGGAGTCCATAAACACGATGGATGCCAAAGGAGAAATCCTAATCACCATCATGGCATCGCTGGCCCAGCAGGAATCGCAATCCTTGAGCCAGAATGTAAAGATGGGCATCCAGTTCCGCTATCAGCAAGGAAAAGTTCAAATCAATCATAACCGCTTCCTCGGTTACACAAAGGATGCGGACGGCAACCTTGTCATCGACCCGGAACAAGCGGAAATTGTAAAGCGCATTTATCTAGAATACTTGGAAGGCCTCAGCATGGATAAGATTGCAGCCGGTCTGGAGCGTGACGGCATTCTCACCGGAGCAGGCAAAGCTAAGTGGCATACCAGCACCATCAACAAGATTCTCCGAAATGAGAAATACATCGGTGATGCTCTTCTCCAGAAGACTTACACCACCGACTTCTTGAATAAAACCAGAGTTAAGAACAACGGCCTCATGCCTCAGTACTATGTGGAAGGTAACCACGAAGCCATTATTCCGAAGGAAATCTACCTGCAGGTTCAGGAAAAACTGGTTCGCAGGCGAGTAGTCAAGACCAGCGCCAACGGCAAGAAACGTAGCTACAGCTGCAACCACTGCTTCTCCCAAATTGTCATCTGCGGCGAATGTGGTGAAATGTTCCGCAGGCTCCACTGGAATAACCGAGGTGTCAAGTCCATCGTCTGGCGCTGCATCAGTAGGCTGGAATCCACCGGACTGGAATGCCACGCCCGAACCATCAATGAGCTGGTCCTTCAGGATGCCGTCGTCAAGGCAATCAACCAGATGCTTGGAGACAAAAGTAGCTATCAGGCACAGCTGCAGCTTAACATCGCTTCGGTTATCCGAACTTCGCAGGCCACTTCCGTTGAGAACATCGACGAGAAGCTGATGTCCCTGCAACAAGAGCTCATCCAGAAAGCCCAGAGCAAAGAAGCCTACGACGAGATTGCTGATGAGATTTTCAGACTCCGAGAGCTCCGCCAGCAGACAACAGTCGATACTGCTGCAAGGGATGAGCAAATAAAACGAATCAACGACCTGCAGGATTACATCTCCCAGCAGACCACCCACCTCACCGACTTTGATGAGTCACTGGTACGACGCTGGGTCAAGCAGATAACCATTTGGGATGACCGTATCACGGTTGAACTGAAATCCGGTGTCAGCATCGATGTTAATGCATAACTCCATAGACGCACGAAGGCTCCTCATCACTGGATAATCTCCGGTGATGGGGAGCCTTTATCTGTCTACGACAAATTATATTTTGATACAAAAGTTAGCACCATTTTCTTATAAAGCTCATCTATAAGAGATACTTTATTCTTATCAAACCAGCCCAGCATATACGCATCTAATGCTTTTATTGTATCTGCGCCTAAGAAAGATGCAATAGTACTCGTGTCGCTATCATCAGCATAATTGTCAGCATACATTTTACATATAGAACGTCTACCATAATAATTAAAAATAGTTGCCATAGTCGTTGCAAGAGTCTCAATATTTGCTGGAAAATCTGAACGTGTTATTAGTTCCGTTGCCAGATTTAATGGCATTTCAACAAAATCTTTTGCCTTTTTGGTTCCACCGAATGTTTCTATTCTTTGGCCCATGTCAAAAGAAAATGGTTCATATATATTACGAGCACCTAGTATTCTCATAAAATCAACTTGTGCAGCATGAAACTCAGTATATCCCTTGTTTGACATATGCTTTACTTTATCTTTTAAAGAATATACTTCTGCATCCCAAATATGAGTGAACTCATGAAAAACTAAATATTGCGCATTCATTTGTGGAAGATATAATTTTGACCAAATCTCAAGAGAATGCTTTCCTGTGGGAACGTCATAAAATACTGCAGCAGGCGCATCAAATCCCTGTGTTGTAGATTTTTCTAATGTCATTTCCTTTGACTTGATAGTAAAATCAGGGAAAGCACTTATCCCAACAAACTTCTTGTAGTCCTCCACACAGGACTGTACATAATTTTTAATATCTATCGTAATCGCTTCCTTTCTTAAATATTATTTATATCATCTGTTCTACTGCCAAGTCTACCTCATAGTATCGAGTGGCTTAAACTGCGGTCGGTTCTGACAACAATCCCAGTGCCACAACCTATGACATCTAATCCACAGCCTAAACCCTACCGCTATTCTCTGGCTACTCAATTTTTCTCCAGTCAGCCCCTAAAGTAGATATGTTTCCATATAAGAAAACCGAGCTTTCCGCAAGGCTTCTCTGATAATGCCAACCTTACAAAAAGCCCGGAAATACGCCACTTTTCAGCCTTTATTTATCTTTTCTTGACAGCAAACAGACTGTTTCACAATGGCACGATACGTCCTGATTGATGTCAGTTTTCGGGAACATATCCGGACTAATGTAGACTGTAACAAAATATCTCCGTTTGTTCACGGAAACTGTCAACTCAACCCCTTGATTTTCATTGAAAACAAAGTGTATAAGCAAGTATTTCCGAGAGCCGGAAGAACACCTCCATCTCTCGGAAATGCTTTATCTTAAGGCTATTTACACGATTTACTTCTGTACCTTTGACAGCAATACTACTGACTCGACTGTGTTTTCGTTGAGCAACCGAATTGCTTCGCCTTCAAAGCCTTCATAATACACCGGAAATGCCAGACCACTAATTCCGATGATGTTCTCACTGTTTTTTATCTGTTTTCTTCTCCAATATTTTTATTGAATTCAGGTAGTCTTCTTCCACCGTGCTGAGTGTTCGCGCTTTATATTTTTTATATTCACCCGTTGCTTTATCAACAGCCTGTTTGTGTGATATACTTCCGTTTCCCTGTAAAAGCTGTTCACCGCTCATCGTCAGAATCCGATCCAGATGCTCTGCCCAGTCCCTCATTGTCATAGCCTGTTCTCGTTCTGCCTGACGTTCTGCGAAATCAAGATATCCCGATACCAGTTGTCCCATTGCACGCAGTTCTTTTTCAGATAAGTAATTCTTGGCAACTACAGCTTCTTTTAATGTTGGTTGATTTCCTTTAAAAGTAGTAAGTCCCATAAATTCTTTTTCTGCATCGACTCTGCTATAAATTACTTCTGCTGCAGTTTGTCCATGAATTGCGTAATGAATTTTGTTTTGCACTTTTTTGAAAAATACAATGGATATTTCCGCTTTCGGATCATAATCTATGCTCGTTGCATAAATT
>Ga0129311_1002519_pt1 | contig 10976 bp, 9 predicted proteins | sample Go1ome_FD_94435 | JGI IMG/M metagenome (GOLD analysis project Ga0129311, IMG submission 94435) | Western lowland gorrila individual fecal microbial communities from Wisconsin, USA - Go1022B metagenome | ecosystem: Host-associated > Mammals > Digestive system > Large intestine > Fecal | place... | reverse complement strand
TTACCTAAAATAAAAAGAAACTATACTATAGGTATTCGTACTTCATGGGCATTAAATAGTGATGAGAACTGGTCACGTACACATAGATTTTCTGGTTATGTGTTTGTGATAACTGGAATGTTGTATATTATCTTTAGTATGTTAGGTTATATGTATATAGGGTTAGGTATTTTATTGATATCTAGTTTACTATGTTTTGGATATAGCTATAGCTTGTACAGAAAGGGGATTTAGTAATTATCGGGTATGAGAATCAACTCATACCTTCTTTTTTATCATTTTTTTATTTAGGTTTATAAAAACCTATTGACATATCGATGGTTAAGAGTAGAATTGTAAGTGTAGAAGAGATAAGGTTTATAAAAACCTAAGGAGGAAAAGATATGGTAAGCAAAATAGAATTAATTTATCGTGCAAAAACAAAAAATATGGACAATAGTGCAGTACGTTATTACATGAAGCTTCAAAGCTATCTTATTTATATGCAAAGACATGGAAAGATTAAACATACTCATTTTGATTTTGAAGATTACAGAGTGTTTGAAGAAAAAATGAAAAGAGCGATTGAATCTTGTCAATCTAGCACTACTAAAAAAGTGCTTGTTAGTATATTAAATAATAATTTCACTTATATTAGAGATGGGGCTAACGACATTTATAAACAGTTGTTGGAATGTGAAGATAAAGAACTTCTTGAGGCATTCAAAATAGAATCTATAATGGGTCCTATTTTATCAAGTTCTCCCTCTATAACAGAGGATTGTCTTTCTGAGTTGGTAATAAAACTTCATGAAGGAAGAAGCAACAAGAAAATCATTGATTTATGTTCTGGGAAAGGTCAATTTTTATCAATGGCAGCAAACTTATACAAGAATAGTGAACTATTTGGAGTTGAAATAGCAATGCCCAATGTGATTGAGTCCAGAATGCTTTTAGATATGATGTCTGTAAAAAACTCTATTCTTACTGAAGATTTATTTTCTATTCCATGTGCTCCAGATTATGATTTGGTTTTTTCAGATTTTCCTTGGCGCATGAGTATTTATCAAGATATTCGTGAGGATAAAGATAGTACATTTAGTTATGAAAATATCAAAAAAAATGTAGATTGGGCATTTGCGGGAAAAGCGATTAATTCGATAAATGAAAACGGGCGTGCCTATGTTTTGATGCCAACAGGTGCATTAAACAGTACATTGGACGAAAAAAATCGTAAACAGGTTATTGATAAAGGATTGTTAGAAATGTCAATATCTTTACCAGCGGGTACACGTTTCTTTACAAATATTGATTATTCACTTTTGGTATTTTCTAAAGGAAATGAAAATGTAAAAATGGTGGATGCGACTAGTTTTTATACAAAGGGTAGAAAGAAACTTAAGGTGGATAATATTATCAATGCTATTAATAATAATTCTAGTGAGTATGTGAAGATTATTGATAATAGTACAATTATTGAAAATTCCTATAAACTAAATAGTCAGCCATATTTTATGGAAAAGATTATTGTACCACATGCAAAACAACTTCGAACAGTTGCAAGAACATTTAGAGGTATTCAATACAGTTCTAAACAATATACTGATCTAGGTCCTGGTGAAGGAAAGTATAGTATTGTAAAAATCAGTGATATAAATGATGATTTTCTAGATTGTTCAGGATTATCTACTGTTGATATGCCAGAAGATAAAGTACAAAAGTACTTATTAAAGGTCAATGATATTCTTATTGTTTCTAAAGGGTATGGGTTAAAGCTAGCATATGTAAAAGATTTATGTGGAAAGCAAGTAATACCAACAGGGAATTTAAATGTTATCAGAGTAAAGAATAGTGATGTTCTTCCGTTGTATTTATACATCTTTTTAATGAGTAGCAAAGGTAAAGCTTTATTAGAACAAAATTTAGCAGGTGCATCAATCAAATCATTATCTAAAAAGGCATTAGACGAAATGGATATACCAGCTATTGATCTAGATACTCAAGAAGTAATTGAAAACAGATATCTCACACTTCAGGAAAAGATAGTAAAGTTGAAGAAAGATTTACAGGATTCAGAAGAGAAACAAAGTAACATTTTTGAAAGTGAGGTGGAATCATAATATGGTTTTATCGACTACAGAACTCGACAGAGTTATAACTTATGTATATGCTAAGTTATCATCAGAATTAACAATTGCGAATCGAAGTAATGAGCTAGAAGAATATTTATGTAAGATTGGATGCAAAGACTGTATAGAGAACCACAATACTAGTTATCTTGCTCATGATGCGAAAATATTGGTGATTGGTGATATGAATATCAATTGTAAAAGCATTAAGAAAATAGCTAAGAAATGTGGAATTAAAGCAGATAGAATTGAAGTCATTAGTGAGTATGAGAAGTTAACTAATCTGAATTTTGAGAAGTATAGAAACAATACAAATTATTCAGACATTATAATCGGACCTACTCCACATAAAGTAAAAGGAATTGGTGGTTATTCGAGCGCTATATCAATGATGGAACATAATCCTGAGGAATATCCAAAACTGATTAGAGCAGAAACAGCTGCTGGGAAATTAAAACTAACAGCAACATCATTCGAAGCAGCATTAAGACAAACACAGCAATATCTAGGTAAAATCAACTAAATATAACACCTTCTATATAAGTGATCATGGATAAGGAAAAATATTTCAGTTTATTTTTTTAACACCTAAATTATGTTGCTCTCAAGCGACAATTTAGTGCATAAAAAGTAAAACTAGTGTATAGTAGAGGATGGGTAAGGGAATAGCTCATACCAAAATCCGATTTCCTTATTCATGATCACCGAAGGTGATCTTTTTTATACTTAAAAACAGGAAAAATTTTTAAAATATTTTTTTTGACACCTAATAAAAGGTATTGTCAGAAGGTTACTTGAGAAATTTTGTTTTTAAAAGAGTATAATAAGAGTAGATGAAAAAACGCATATGAAAACGATTGCGATGTATAATGTATTTATAACCGTTTATATTATTTTATAGAGAATAGGTGATGACGATGGATAAGGAGTATTTAGCGCATATATCTGAAAATAGGGAACAGACAGTGTATGAGCATTGTGAAAATGTATCTCGTTATGCTGAGTTAGAAGCAAAATGTATATGTCTAGGCAGTACTTTGAAAATTGCAGGATTATTACATGATATAGGTAAGTTAACGGATGAGTTTAATGATTATATTCATAAGGCTGTTGAGAATCCGGATTCTGTAAGAAGAGGTAGTATTAACCATTCTAGTGCAGGTGCAAAGTATATTATGGATTATGGGATGAAGCATAATATAAAGTATTCACCTGAACTTATTGCATATTCTGTTTTTTCACATCATGGATTGAATGATTGTATTGATGAAAATGGCGAAGATAAGTTTACACCTAGATTAAAGGTGGACGAGGATAGTTATAAGAACGTATTAAATAATATAGGGCCTTTGATCAATACAGTTGATTTAAAAAATCTATTAAATGAGTCAGAAAAAGAATTTAATGATTTTGTTGAAAAGATAAATACAGTAAGTGTAAATATGAAATCAAAAGATAATGATAATAGTTATTTTTTATTAGGCTGTTTAGAACGATTGATATTATCTTATTTGATTGATGCAGATAGAAGAGATACTGCAGAATTTATGCAAGGTAAGGTTAATAGTAGAAAAAGCCAAGAAGAAATCAATGAGTTATGGATAGATTATCAAAAGAAGTTAAATCAGAAATTAGATAGTTTTAAAACTGTTACGAAGATTGATAAATTGCGTAAACAGATGTCTGATTATTGTTTTGATTTCACTAAAAATGGGAATGGGATATATAGACTCTCTATTCCTACTGGTGGTGGAAAGACACTTTCAAGTATGCGTTATGCATTAGAATTAGCAAAAAAAGAAAAAAAGGAACATATCATATATGTTGCGCCTTTCCTATCAATTCTAGAGCAGAATGCAAATGAGATAAGAACCATTTTAAATGATGATGACAATATTCTAGAACATCATTCAAATGTATGTATTGATGAAAATAATGTTGAGCAATTGAATAGACATGAATTACTTGCAGATGATTGGAGTGCGCCTATCATTATGACAACTACAGTTCAGTTCTTAAATACACTATTTGATGGAAGTATGCAGTCAGTCAGACGTCTTCATCAATTAACAAATGCGGTCATTATTATAGATGAAGCACAATCAATCCCTATTAAGTGTTTGAATCTATTTACTACATTCATGAATTTCTTATGTTATTGTGGGAATTCTACGATTGTTATGTGTACAGCAACTCAGCCATTGTTTGAGACACTTAATAGACCACTACTATATAATGATAAGTGTAAGGATATGATTCCTAATATTGAATTTTTCTCTAATGAATTTAAGAGAGTTCACATAGAAAGACCTGATAAGAAAGAATATGATTATGAGTCTTTAGCGCAGTTTATATTGGACAAGATGGATCAGAATATACTGGTTGTTCTTAATACAAAAGGTGCTGTAAGAGGAGTATATGACGCGATAAAAGAATTAGTAGGTGATGATATTGATGTTATTCAGTTGACTACTTATATGTGTGCACAGCATAGATTAGATATCATTAAGAAGATGAAGCAGTCATTATCAAGCCGAAAAACTATTTGTATTAGTACACAGTTGATTGAAGCAGGGGTAGATATTTCATTCCAAACTGTTATAAGATCTTTAGCTGGTTTAGACAGTATTACGCAGACAGCTGGAAGATGTAATAGAAATGGAGAAACCAGTGAAGGAATTGTCTATATGGTTGATGTGAAAGAGAATCTGAATCAATTGCCTGATATAAGGGAATCTGTAAAAGCAACTAAGCGTGTTCTAGATGATTATGATGGTGATTTGTTGATGCCAGATGCTATTAAGAGATACTATAAAAGATATTACTACCCTAAGATATCTGATAACAATATGAATTGTCCAATGGATTATTGTATTGTGAATCATAGAACTGTTTTGAATTTGTTTAATTGTTTAGCAATGAATGATAAAAATGGATGGCCATCAGGATATAATCATTTACAATACCAAGCATATAAATATGCTGGAAAAAACTTCAATGTAATTGAAAAAGGAAATACAGTGGGACTCATTACGCAGTATGGTGAAGCAAAAGATATTGTAGAGGAAATGGTGAGTAATCCTTATGATTTAGCATTTGTGAAACAGTGTTTAAAGAAATTGCAGAGATATACAGTAAACGTTTATCAGACGGATATGAGATTAAAGGAAGTTGAAAATCGTCAAGGTATCACAAGATTTAATGAAGATATTTTAATCTTAGATGAAGGGTTCTATACAGATGAAGAAGGATTAAGTACGGAATTATCATTGGAAATATTCTAAAGAGGAGGATGAAGGATGGAACATAAGAATAGTATTGAATTTAAAGTATATGGGAGATATGCCTTATTTACAGATCCACTTACAAAAACAGGTGGTGAAAAATATACATATCAGATTCCTACGTATCAAGCGTTAAAAGGAATATGTGAGAGTATTTATTGGAAGCCAACATTTCAATGGGTAATTGATGATGTGAGAATTATGAATCCAATTAGAACACAAAGCCAGGGAATTAGACCAATACATTATCAGGATTCAAAGAATGATTTGTCTATTTATACCTATTTAAAAGATGTTGAATATCAAGTGAGAGCACATTTTGTCTGGAATGAAAATAGAAAAGACTTGATAGGAGACAGAAATGAAAATAAGCACTGGTTAATTGCGAAAAGAATGGTTGAACGTGGAGGAAGAAGAGATATTTTTCTTGGTACAAGAGAATGCCAGGCTTATGTTGAACCATGTGAGTTTGGTGAATCAAAAGGCTACTATGATGATAGCAATATGTCATTTGGAATAATGGTTCATGGCATTACATATCCTGATGAATCAAAAGTAGAAGAAGGTAAAGGTGAAATGAGTATTAGATTATGGAAACCAGTGATGCAGGATGGAATTATTCATTTTATTACTCCGGATGAATGTCCTATTGTGAAAGATGTAGGTAAGCAGGAAATTAAAGTATTTGAAAAGGGTATTAATTTTTCTGGATTAGATGAGTTTGTGAAAGGAGGAGTATTTGACAATGAGCTGGATAAGCAATTTGAGTAACACATATGATCAATGTGAGTCATTAATTGGTAAGGTGAGTGGAGATGATAACTCAGTAATTTTATTACCTTTGTTTCATCTACAGTTGAAAGCACAGTTAGAGATTTATATTGATCAAAATGGAAATTTTATTAGAGCCGAAAGGATATCAAAGGATGATCAGGTAACTGTATTTCCTGTGACTGAAGATAGTGCTAGTAGAAGTAGTGGTATAACCCCTATGCCTCTATTTGATAAATTATGTTATATTGCAGGAGATTATGATCAATACAGTAATGACTCAAAGAATAAAAGACAATGTTTTGAGGCTTATATCAAACAATTAGGAGATTGGGTTAATTCTGATTATTCTTGTTCAAAAATCAAAGCAATTTATACATATTTAAAAAAAGAGCATGTGATGCAAGATTTAATTGCTGCTGATAGATTTGATAAAGATTCTTTAGATGATGTTGTGAGATTTATAGTAGAATCTCCTGATTCAATGGATGAAAAAGTATGGGAAGACAGCGTAGTGCATGATTGTTTCATAGCTTATACTTTAAATAAGTCTAGTGATTTAGGAATTTGTTATGCGACAGGAGAATTGACGCAATTAACAACAAAGTTGCCTGCAAAAATTCGTAATGCCGGGGATAAAGCAAAATTAATATCCTCAAATGATACTTCAGGATATACGTTTAGAGGTAGATTCAAAAATGCCGAGCAGGCAGTTGGTATAGGATATGTAACATCTCAAAAAGCACACAATGCATTGCGTTGGTTGATTTCCAAACAGGGGTATAGAAATGATACTGAACGTATTGTGTGTTGGGCGAGTAAAACAATCAAAACAATTGAACCATTTGATAGTCCGTTCTCATTATTTGTTAAAGAAAAAGTTGAAATTAGTACTTCAGAAGACTATGCGCATCAGATTAGTAGTTTGCTAGCTGGTTATCGTACAAAATTAAACGATGAAAAAGTATCAATAATCTCTGTTGATACAGCAGATGGATCGAATCAAGGCCGTTTATCAATAACTTATTATAACGAACTGTTAGGGAAGGAATATATTGATAGACTTAACAAGTGGTATTTAGAATGTTCTTGGATGTTAAATCGAAAAGTAGATGGAAAATCTATTGAGTGTATAGGAACTCCTACGCCATATGATATAGCACGTGCAGCATATGGTGTAGATCAAGAAGGATTATTGAAGGTTAGTAATTCAAAACTACAAAAGAAGTGTGTGAATCGAATATTGTCTTGTATTGTGGATAATAGAAAATTGCCGATGGATATTCTGCAGTGTGCTGTAAACAACGCAAGTAATCCACAAAAATATAGTTCTTATAACTGGAATTTTATATTAGAAACAACATGTGCACTTATTAGAAAACATAACATTGACTATCAGAAAGGAGAATATAAGGAAATGTTAGAAGAAGACAAGTATAGAAAGGATAGAGATTATTTGTTTGGAATGTTGTTAGCTATTCTAAATGATATCGAAGATTCTTATTATTATCGTTCTCAAATGGATACTAGAGAAACAAATGCAAGTAAACTATGGAATGTTTATTCAAGATATCCAGCTAGAACATTTGAAGAAATAAGAAGAAAGTTACAGCCTTACTTAGCTAAAACAAGTAAGCCAATTAGAGAAAATCAATCAAAGAAAATTGAACATATATTGGAGTGCTTGCATGATATTGATGGTTTCAATAATAAACCATTAAATGAAAATTATTTATTAGGCTATTATTGCGAGAGAGCAGAAATAAGAAGAATTAGATCAAATTCAAAGAAAGAAGAGGAATAGAAGATGAGTGAATTTAAGAATAAAATTGATTTTGCAGTATTGTTTACAGTTGAAAAGGCTAATCCAAATGGGGATCCACTAGATGGTAACCGTCCAAGGGTTGATGTAGATGGTTACGGTGAAATGTCTGATGTGTGTATTAAGAGAAAAATTAGAAACAGATTACAGGATATGGGTGAAAGAGTTTTTGTACAGTCTCAGGAAAGATCTGATGATGGATGCAATAGTTTATCTGCGAGAGCTGATGCGAATAAGGAATTAGCCAAACATAAGAAGGATAAGTCTGGTGATGAATTTGCGAAAATTGCATGTGAATCGTGGATAGATGTAAGAAGTTTTGGTCAGGTATTTGCGTTCAAAGGAAGTACTCTATCAGTAGGTGTACGCGGACCTGTCACTGTGAGAACAGCTGTTAGTGTATCACCAGTGGATGTTTCTACAATGCAGATTACAAAGAGCGTTAATAGTGAGGAAAAAGCAGGTAAAGCATCAGACACAATGGGAAGTAAGAACCGTGTAGAATTTGGTTTGTATAAACTTTGTGGAAGCATCAATCATCAATTAGCTGAAAAGACAGGCTTTTCTGAAGAAGATGCTGAGAAGATTAAAGAAGCATTAGTAACATTATTTGAAAATGATGCTTCTTCTGCTAGACCAGATGGAAGTATGGAAGTTAAGAAAGTATATTGGTGGAAACATGATTGTGAAATGGGTCAGTATTCATCTGCAAAAGTTCATAATTCATTACATGTAAATCTTCTTCCAGAAGTAGTAATTCCTAAGAAATATGAAGATTACGAAGTTACATTAGATAACCTTGAAGGTTTAGATGTAGAAGTTATTGAAGGTAGATAATTATGAAATATGCTGAAGAGGATTACTTGATGTTATCTGGAATTCAGCATTTTCAGTTTTGTCGACGCCAATGGGCTTTGATCCATGTAGAGCAACAATGGGATGAAAACCTAAGAACTATTGAAGGTGAAATCTTCCATGCAAATGCACATAATGATAATTTTATAGAAAAACGAAATAATATAATCATTACAAGAGGTATGAGAGTGTTCTCTCATACCTTGGGTGTGCATGGTGTATGTGATATTGTTGAATTTGTAAGAGACGACCACAATGGAGTTTCTATTTATGGTCGTGAAGGGAAATATACAGTAGAGCCTGTTGAATATAAAAAAGGGAAACCTAAGTGTGACCAAAGTGATATTTTGCAAGTAGTAGCACAAGCAATGTGCTTAGAAGAAATGTTAGTATGTGAAATCAATAAAGCATATATATTTTATGGTGAGACAAGGCGCAGGGAGACTATTTTAATAACAGAAGAGCTAAGAAAGTTGGTTACAGATAGTTTTAAAGAAATGCATCAATACTTCGATAAGAAGTACACTCCAAAAGTTAAATGGTCTAAAAGTTGTAATGCGTGCTCATTAAAAGAAATATGTTTACCAGTTTTAGGAAAGAATAAATCAGTAAAGGATTATATTCAATCTAAGGTTGAGGAAAACTAATATGAAAAAACTATTAAACACTCTATATATCACTAATCCTGATTACTATTTATCATTAGAAGGTGAGACAGTAACGGTTTTATCTGATAAAAAGAAGATTGGTAAGATTCCTTTACATAATCTTGAAAGTATTATCACTTGTGGTTATATGGGCGCAAGTCCAGCATTGATGGGAAAATGTGCTCAAGAAGGAATATCTATAATATTTCTCTCTATGAATGGTAAGTTTCTTGCAAGAATTGTTGGCGAGCAATATGGGAATGTGATTCTAAGAAAAACACAGTATAGAGTATCAGAATGTGAAGAAGAGTCTTTAGAACTAGCAAAATGTTTTATTATGTCAAAGCTTTACAATAGTAGATGGATTTTAGAAAGGGCTATACGTGATCATAAATTAAGAGTTGATACTGAAACTTTAAAAAGTGCTTCACTTACCTTAAAGAATTCTTTGAATTCAGCTTATGAATGTAAATCTATGGATTCATTAAGGGGTATTGAGGGTGAAGCAGCAAGTATATATTTTGGAGTATTCAATGAATTAATTCTTCAGCAAGAAGAAGACTTTAGTTTTGACTTTAGAAGTAGAAGACCACCTTTAGATAAAGTAAATGCATTATTATCTTTTGCATATGTATTATTAACATCAATGTGTACTTCAGCATTAGAATCAGTAGGGTTAGATCCATATGTAGGATTTATGCATACTATAAGGCCTGGCAGAAAATCTTTAGCTCTTGATTTGGTAGAAGAATTAAGAAGTGTTTTTGCTGATAGATTTGTAATTACGTTAATCAATAAAAAACTTATTTTAAGCAAGCACTTTATAGAACAGGAAGATGGTGCTGTGTTACTAAATGATGAAGGTAAGAAGATATTTTTTAAGTATTGGCAACAGAAGAAGTTAGAGGTAATAGAGCATCCATATTTAAAAGAGAAGGTAGAGTGGGGAATGGTTCCGTATGTTCAAGCATTATTATTAAGTCGTTATTTACGAGGCGATCTGGATTCTTATCCAGCATTCTTTTGGAAGTGATAGTATGTTTATATTAATTACGTATGATGTTTCTACAGTAGCAAGTGCAGGTAAAGCAAGACTTAGAAAAGTAGCAAAAGAATGTGAGAACTGTGGACATAGAGTACAGAATTCAGTATTTGAATGTCAGGCATCAGCTGCAGAGTGGAGAAAGATGAAGGATAAACTACTGAAGATAGTGAATCTTAAAGAAGATAGTATTAGATTCTATTATTTAGGTGATAAATACGAAAATAAGATAGAACATTATGGATTAAATGCTAGCGTATTCTTTGATAAGGATGATCTCATACTCTAGTGCGAATATATAGTGTACATAAAAACACTTAGAGATTCGCACCTTATTATTTTATTAATTAAGAAATTAATTTTTTAATTATCATAATTCTGTGAATATGATAATATGAGTTTGTCAAAAAGAGTGAAATTCAAGTGGTGATTTTGCTTTTTTTGCGG
>Ga0129311_1002518_pt1 | contig 10976 bp, 8 predicted proteins | sample Go1ome_FD_94435 | JGI IMG/M metagenome (GOLD analysis project Ga0129311, IMG submission 94435) | Western lowland gorrila individual fecal microbial communities from Wisconsin, USA - Go1022B metagenome | ecosystem: Host-associated > Mammals > Digestive system > Large intestine > Fecal | place... | reverse complement strand
TCCTTCAGATTCCACCTCACGGTAGACACCCTTGCTGTTTGGCTATACATTTCCCACTACCTGGGCATGTTCGGGACTCGCACCCGTTAGAGCGCGCCCATGGCGCGCAAACAAAGAAAAGAAGAATCATTATGACTCTTCTTCAACTCCATATTTACTCTGAATGAGTCTAGCAATCTTGCCAACAACTCTATCACAGATTTCATCTGTTTCTGCTTCTGCCATGACTCTCAGTAATGGTTCTGTTCCACTTGGTCTGACAAGAACTCTTCCATTTCCATGCAGTTCCTTTTCTACAGATGCAATTGCTGCATTGATTTCTTCATCATGCAATACCTGTGTCTTGTCTACAACCTTAACATTCACTAACAGCTGTGGATAGATTGTCAATCCCTCGCACAGTTCATCAATTGTCTTGCCTGTTCTCTTCATGACTTTCAGAATAGACAAAGCTGTCATTAAACCATCTCCTGTTGTTGCGTGGTGCTTCAGAATGATATGTCCAGACTGTTCCCCACCAACAATATAGCCATGCTTGCACATCTGTTCATAGACATACTTGTCACCAACCTGTGTCTTTTCAACATTGATGCCGTCTCTTTCCATTGCTTTCCATAGACCAAGATTTGCCATGACTGTTGTAACGATTGTATTGCCTGTCAATGTATTCTGATCTTTGTAGTATCTGCCCAGGATATAAAGCATATAGTCGCCATCTACAAGTTCTCCATTTGGACGAACAAGGATCTGACGGTCTGCATCTCCATCAAATGTCAATCCAAGATCATATTCACCCTCATGTTCTCTCATGTACTGCTGGAACATCTGTGGGTGTGTTGAACCAGCCTGTGTATTGATATTGATACCATTTGGTTCATTATGCATTGCATATACATTTGCACCAAGCATCTTCAGTGCTCTTTCAGCAGTTACACTTGCTGAACCATTGGCACAGTCCATTGCGATATTCACACCATGCAGATCAATATCAAACTCTTCACACACAAAGTTCAAATAGTTTTCAATGCCTCTTTCATAAGGAACAATTTTACCGATTGCTTCTCCTGTAGCGTATTCCAGTGTAACTTTACCATCAATGTAGTCTTCAATCAGATCTTCTACATCACTCGTTAATTTAATACCATCCTTAGAGAATACCTTGATTCCATTGTCATAGAATGGATTATGAGATGCAGAAATCATTGCACCACATTCAAAGTCTTCATTGTGAGTCAGATAGCAGATTGCTGGTGTTGGACAGTATCCAGCAAGATATGCATCACATCCTTGTGAAGCAATACCAGCTGCCAATGCATTTTCTAGCATATCACTGGAAAGTCTTGTATCCTTTCCAATCACAATCTTTTTCTTGCCTTCTTTTGAATAGTAGTAGCCTAGATATCTGCCTACCTGAAATGCTCTATCCGCTGTCAAAGTTTCATTTGCTTTTCCACGAATTCCATCTGTTCCGAAATATTTAGTCATTATTGACATTTCCTCCTTCGCTCTGGTCTGCGTCACTTGTTTCACCTAAAACATTTAATTCATATTCTGATTCATTCAATGTATATACAACAAATCCATCTGTTGGCTGTTCAATCTGCAATGCAAATTTCTGCAAGCCAGGCTGCACATCTTTCATATCAATATATACGTTGATATCATCTGCCGTTAATTTATCAATGTTATTCTTTGTACCTTTTACAGTGACAGATGTTGTTGTCTTATTATCTGGCTGAGAAGCCTTGTAATGCTTGTTATTGTTAATGACATTGATTGGAATATCATCAATTGTTTTTTCTTCCGCATCAGCAAGCGTAATATTCATTGTAACCTGTGTATTTGTCGCACTTGTTACACCAGCTGGTAAAACAATTGGACGTAATACAGTTGAATCCTTTGTTAACGTACTTGCATCTAATGTAACGACGACCTGATCAATATTCGCAAGTGTTGTTTCGGAACCATAGATTGTCACTGTCTGCTGATCCATTGTAATCGAATCAATAGCCTTTCCATCTGGAACTTCACCACTCACCTGTACTTGAATATTGACAGATTTATTTGGAGAAGTCACTGGAACTTTCACATGCACTGTATTTGGAACAATATCTGCATTTACTGGTTTACCAGTAGAATCATATGCAACAAGTGTTGCATCCTGTTCAAAGTCTGCGGATTGACCACTGACATCAATTAAGGCCTTAACAAAGGCAATTGAATCTAATGTATCCTTAGAAGCACGAACGTTGATCTTTGTATATTCAAATTCAGGTGTACCTGCAGAATAGATCTGTTCCATCTTATCCTGATTAATAAAGTCATAGGAAATATCAAACTGTCGCGTTGTCTTCTTCTTCATCACAACATTGACGTTTGTAGGATTCACCACAACATTGACATTGTTTCCATAACCTTCTGTTGTCAGTTTAATTTCATGTTCTCCTTCTGTTAATCCATCCAGATCACATATGACCGTACCATTTTCTGCATTTGCGGCAGAAGTTACATTAGCGGCATCTCCCGTCAAGATAACATCTACTGTTTCAGGCAATCCTGAAATCTCAAACGTATCAGAGTTATATTTTGATAGAACCGTTACATCAGATAACGTTTTAGAATAACGCAGAGATGACTGGAAGGAAGTAGATAATGCATTGTAATTCACAATTGCATATAACAGAACCGCAAGAAGCAATGAAACTACCTTACTATATTTTTCATTGAACAGAACCTTATCTAAGAATGTTGAGAAAGCACGTAATACTCTAAATAGAAAATCTTCCATTTTTTCATATGTTCTTTTCACTTTCTTAGATTGTTCCGCAATCCGATTTGCACGTTCTGTTTTATTTTCTAAATTTGTGTTCTTTTTGCTCATTCTCGATCACCTCCTTTAGAATCATTCTTGGATGTGTTGTCGAGCTTTTCAACCATTTTAAATTCTTTTTCCAACTCATGATTAAAACCAACGATCTTAGAAATGTCTAATTTGCTTGTATCAAATTGACGATCTTCTTCATTTAAGATTGGTGTAATCTTTGTTTCTTTTTGTACCTTATATTGATTATATGCATTCTCACGTGCTGCTTTGACTTCTTCAGGTGTCATTTTCGCAACTGGCTGCACTTTCGTTTGTGTTGTTACCTGTTGAGGAACTACCTTTCTTTCCTGTGTTGGATAAGATGGTGCTGGACGTTTCTTTTTATGTGGCAGTTTAATTTCAGCAGCTTTCGCTTCTTCATCTGCCAGCTGATGAATCATCTGAACATCTTTCTGTACTTCATCATGAATGATATCTTCACTTGTTTGAGGTGCAGACTGTTTCTTAACTTTCAACATAGAAAGAATGCCACGTGTATCTTCATCATCACCATTTGACTTCTTTGACGACTTATCATTATTGCTGGAAACAATTGCTTTATATAAGTATGCTCTTAGTGATTCTCTATCCTTGATAGGAATAATCTTTCCACCTTCTGTAATAGATACTGCACCTGTTTCTTCGGAAACAACGATTGTTACCGCATCTGTAACTTCAGAAAAACCAATGGCAGCTCTATGACGCGCACCAAAGCGAGAAGGAAGATCTGCATTTGTTGGTGGAAAATATGCAGAAGCACACGCAATCTTATCTCCCTGGATAATAACTGCACCATCATGTAATGGTGTACTTGTAACAAAGATAGATGTTAATAATTCTGCCGTTACATCAGAATTCAGCTTTGTTCCTGTCGCAACATATGCATCCAGTGACTGACTTTCTTCAATGGAAATCAAAGCACCTGTCTGATCTTTACTTAAAAGCATCACTGCAGTAACGATCTGCTCTACAAGATTTTCCTTTTCATTTCCTGTTAATGTTGTCATACGAGAGAAAATATTGGATTGTCCAATCTTTTCAAGCAATGAACGAATTTCTGGCTGAAAGATAATAATAATAGCCAGAAATCCATAGTTGATAAACATATCTGCCAGGTATTCCAAAGATTTCAATCCAAGCAGTTTTGCTAATGCGTCGATGACAATGACAAGGATAATACCTTTAAAGATCTGAATCGTTCTTTGATTTGAACGAACGATTTTCAATGCATAGAAAAAAATAAACCACATCACAAAGATGTCCAGCAGCATTACAATGAATGAACGAATATTTGAAAATGTTAAACCAAATGAATATATAGACAAGAGGATCACGCTCCTTTTTTTTAATTTCTTGCATTATTATAACATACGTATAAACGCACTTACAGATACTACGTGAACGCTTCTATCTGTAAGAATTTCATTTTTTACTGATAAAATACAACATTTTAAGGAAATACATTTTTTCTTAAATTTGATTAAAAAATAGACAATGTTATTTTTACACTGTCTATTTCTTCTTTTGAATACGATGAAATTGTGGCTGAATAATGATTTCTTTTGCGACAATTCCACTTCTCTGCAAGAGAATCTGTTCAACAACATTGGCAATATCTACCGGATACAGACAGCATCCATCACTCTCATCTGCCTGAAAGTCTGCATTTCGATATAGATTTGTTTCCGTCATATCTGGAATCAAACACGTTACCTTGACACCATGTTTTCGATTTTCTTCAAATATAGAATTTGAAAAGGAAATCAAGGCTGCTTTTGTACTTGCATAGCACGCAGCATGCGGTGATGGTTGTGTTCCTGTTATACTTGCAACATTGATTATCATCCCTTGTCTAAGACGCAATGTTCTTATATAGTGCTGACTCATCCGTTCTGGAATCTCAAGATTCAATTTGATCATCTCGTGAATTTTAGCATCACTCATCGTTTCATGCATTCCATAGTATGCACATCCTGCATTATTCACTAAAACATCAATTTCTCTTGGCAAAGAATGCATCATTGCCTGATATTGTTTTTCATCTAGTAAATCACATACAACAGCATGAAACCTTACACCTTCTGTAAAGTTTCTACCAATGCCATATACTTCATATCCATTCTTTACAAGTACTTCCGCAATGGCTTTGCCAATTCCTGAAGATGCTCCTGTTACGATTGCCGTTTTCATTTATTCATTCTCCCATTGATAAATTTTATCTTTGACTTCCTCCAGTGCATCTAAGACCGTATGTTCCACTTTTTCCTGGATATCATCTCTTAGATGATAAAATCCATGATCACAGACATATGGATATTGTAAAACACTGCTGGATGGATATTGCTTTCGCATATCTTTGAGATAATTCTTGGATATACGAAATGATCCAATACTGATATCTTTCACTTGCTTCAAATCAACACTTTCTTTCACAAGTCTTACCATTTCTAAATATTCTTTTTCATATCCCTGAAAAGCAATAATCGGATCAAAGCATAAGCGTACAGGATATCCTAACGCCATTGCTTCCCGGATCATTGCAATTCTCTTTGTTAATGCTGGTGTTCCATGTTCATAGTGCGATATGACATATTCTGGTGAAAGCGTAAAAGCTAAAATCACACGTTCACTCACACATACATTCTTCCAGTCTTGTGAATATGTTCCTTTTGTTCGTATTTCAATACAAAGAGAAGGATGTTTTTCTGTAAATTCACTTAAGATCTTTGCATATTGTGTGATTGGTTCCAATGCAAGCATATCCGTATCATAAGATACACATAAATATATGGAATGTTCTTTTAAACGATTTTCAATTTCATTCAGAAAATCTTCAATATTCACAAATATTACTAAATTACCAGAAGGATACATACCTTTCAGGAAACAATATTCACAATCATAAATACAATTCATCATTGTTGTTGTGTAATAGAAATTTGCATAATCAAACGATTGACATACAGGAGAAGCAGAATATAGAAAATCATTCTTTTTTTTAGCTAGAATCAGATTCTGTGAAGATTTCTGATGGGCATGCGACTGCTTCTTGCGATTAAATACATCCCGATAATCATGAATGATAATTTTTGAAGCATGTGGAAAAATCGATGTAATCTTTTTTGTCATCGAACTATCTTTAATATCTTCTTCAATATAAATATGTGAAAATTTATTCACCACAACATCTTCTTTGAAATGCATTCAATACTCTCTTTCCATCTTCTTTTTCTTGAATATCTTGTCTTAAAAGTTCATGTAGAATCGATACATAATCAATCTCTGCACTCATACAATACAGAACGATTTGATCAATCTGATTTGCCTGCGTTGTTGAGGCATGGATCTTATCTTTGAACTGCTGTACCACTACATCCATTTCTTTTTCTTCTTCTTTGTGAAATACAAAAATCTTTTGGATGATTTCTTTTAAAACCGGAATAATTTCTTTTGATCTTTTATAAACTTCATCCGCATGAATACTTCTTGCATCCTGATCTGTAGTATAGCGAAGAAACATCATTTCATGAGGTCCCACAAATCGATTTGCACTTTGATAGACAGCACTGGATTCCATATCATATAAGCAATAGGATGGATATTTACAATGCATATCTTCTAAATACTCTTTTAAATGAAATGGTGCAGGTAATGTACTTCTTGGATTGATATCATCCTGCAATAATTGACTCCCTGTAAAAAAGCCACATTCCTTACATCCTGTTGAAATCAATAGATCAGGATAATATGCAATTCCTGTATCGATATCGCAGATCGAACACGCCTGAAACAAACCCATTGTATCTGGATCTAAATACGCACTGCATCCATAAGAAAGAACAAATGGATGCGAAGAATGCATCAATGTCATTGTTACAGCAGCACTGGCATTTTCTTTTCCCACACCAGTTAATGTACATCGTATTGTATGTTCTTCATTACTGAACTGATCAAATACTGTATTCATTTCTTTCTTTAGATGAAATGCTTCAATCAATGGCTTTGCTTCTGGATATATTGCACAAAATATTTCTAACATGTTTCCATTATAAAGCAAAACTGCACGAAATTCGTGCAGTTATTCTTCTCCAATTGCATTTCCAGTATACAACTGATAATATCTACCCTTCTTTGCGATAAGTTCATCATGATTACCTCTTTCAATGATACGTCCATTTTCAAGTACCATAATACAATCAGAGTTTTGAACAGTAGATAATCGATGAGCAATCACAAATGTTGTTCTTCCATTCATCAAAGCATCCATACCCTTCTGTACAAGAGATTCCGTTCTCGTATCAATGGATGAAGTTGCTTCATCTAGAATCATTGCTGGAGCATCTGCTACTGCAGCTCTAGCAATTGATAACAATTGTCTTTCTCCTTGAGAAAGTGTACCGCCATCTGCTTTGATTTCTGTATTGTACCCATCAGGAAGTCTTCTGATAAAGCCATCTGCATTTGCAAGCTTTGCAGCCGCAATACACTCTTCATCCGTTGCATCGAGTCTTCCATAACGGATATTATCCATGATTGTTCCTGTAAACAGGTGCGTATCCTGTAAAACAATACCCAAAGATTTTCTAAGAGAAGATTTCTTGATCTTGTTGATATTGATATCATCATATCTGATTTTTCCATCTTCAATATCATAGAAACGGTTGATCAGATTTGTAATCGTTGTTTTACCAGCACCAGTTGAACCAACAAAGGCAATCTTCTCTCCAGGCATGCCATATAGCGTTACATTATGGAGTACTGTTTTCTTTCCATCATATGAGAAATCAACATCATCCATTGTAATCTTTCCTTCAAGCTTTCGATATGTAATCGTACCATCTGCCTGATGTGGATGCTTCCAAGCCCATACACCTGTTCTATGATCTGTTTCATGCAGTGTTCCATCAGCATCTTCAATTGCATTGACAAGCGTTACATAACCATCATCATCTTCACTCTTTTCATCTAACAGATCAAAGATTCTTTCTGCACCTGCCATTGCTGCAGCAACTGCGTTAACCTGTTGAGAAATCTGTGTGACAGGCATTGTAAAGTTCTTATTCAATGTCAGGAATGATACAAGTGTACCAAGTGTCAATCCTGTTAATCCACTCAAAGATAATCCAGCACCAACGACCGCAATCAATACATAAGAGATATTTCCAAGATTTCCCATAATAGGCATCATGATATTCGCAAACTTGTTTGCATTATTTGCGCTAACTCTTAATTGTTCATTGTTCTTTTCAAATCCTTCCACAGATTCTTTTTCATGGCAGAATACTTTAACAACTTTGACACCTTGAATCATTTCTTCTACATATCCATTCAGCTGACCTAGTGATTTCTGCTGTTCCATGAAGTATTTAGAAGATTTCCCACCAATTTTCATGACTACAATCATCATCAATCCAATCATCATTAAAGAAACAAGTGTTAATGGAATGGATAAAAGAATCATAGATACAAAAGAAGAAACAATTGTAATTGATGAAGAAATGACATTTGGAATTGTCTGAGAAATAACTTGTCGCATTGTATCTACATCGTTTGTATATACAGACATGATATCTCCATGAGAATGTGTATCAAAATAACGAATTGGTAAAGTTTCCATATGTGAAAAGATTTCTTCACGCATCTTTTCCATTGTTCCCTGTGATACAGTTACCATGATTCTGTTGTAGAAGAAACTAGCTAAAACACCAACTGAGAGAATTCCAATCAATTTCAGAATTGCGGAAGCAAGTGGTGCAAAGTCTGTAGAACCACTCTTCAGCATTGGAAGAATATAGGAGTCAATCAAAGTCTTCTGGAATAATGTTCCTTGTAATGTACAGAATACAGAAATAAAGATACAGGCAACAACTAAGATCATCTGTGGCATGTAATCTTGAAACATGTATTTAACAACACGTGTAAATGTACCTTTTTTAACCTTCTTTACAGGTCTCATTTGTCCTCTTGGCATACCATTTCACCTCCTAGTCCATCTGTGGCTTATCAAAATCGCCACCAGCTTTATTCTGTGCTTCTTCAATTTCACGATAGATTGTATTTGTCTTCAATAAGTTTTCATGAGAATCAAATCCAGAAATCTTACCATTATCAATCACAATAATACGATCAGCATTTTTCACAGAAGAAATTCTTTGAGAAATAATGATCTTTGTTGTAGAAGGAATTTCTGTCTGGAATGCACTTTGAATTTTAGCATCCGTTGCGGTATCAACAGCACTTGTAGAGTCATCGAGAATCAATACCTTTGGTGATTTCAATAATGCTCTAGCAATACATAGACGCTGCTTCTGACCACCAGAGAAATTATTACCACCCTGTTCTACACGTGCCAGCAATCGTTCTGGATTCTTTTTCAAGAATTCATCCGCACATGCAAGTTCACAGGCTTTCCAGCATTCTTCTTCACTCGCATTTTCATTGCCCCATCTTAAGTTATCTAAGACAGTACCAGAAAATAGAACGTTCTTTTGCAGAACAACAGATACTTCATTACGCAATGTATCGATATCATAGTCTTTGACATTGACCCCACCAACTTTGACATCACCTTTCGTAACATCATATAAACGAGAAATCAATGAAACAAATGTACTCTTTCCAGAACCCGTTCCACCAATGATACCAATCGTTTCGCCAGAATGAATATGTAAATCGATATCATTCAATACATTTTCTCCACTGCCAGAAGCATAAGAGAAATTCACATGATCAAAATCAATCGAACCATCTGCAACTTGCATCACTGGCTGTTCAGGATTTTGAATATCAGCTACTTCATTGATTACCGCATCAATTCTCTTTGCGGAAGCAAATGACATTGTAATCATAACGATGACCATACTTAACATCATCAATGACATTAAGATTGCCATGATATAGGAGAACATCGATGTCAATTGACCTGTTGTTAATGTTCCACCAACGATCTGATGTGCCCCAAACCAGCTCAATGCTACGATACAGCCATATACAGCCAGGTTCATGATTGGTCCAACAAGAGCCATCATGCCCTCTGCCTTTTCAAATAATTTTCTCAGCGTATTTGCAGCCTTAGAAAATTTCTGCTTTTCATACTCTTCACGCACATAGGATTTCACTACTCTAATACCTGTAACGTTTTCCTGTACTTCAGCGTTTAAATCATCATATTTTGAAAATGTTTCTGAGAACACTTTATTGACACGTGGAAGAATAGAAATAATCATCGTTGCTAAAAAAACAATTGCGACTAAGAATACCATAGAAAGGGATGGTGAAATTGATAAACACATGATAATTGACATTGTCAGCATCAGTGGTGGTCGAATTGCCATACGAATGATCATCATAAATGCGTTCTGTACGTTTGTTACGTCTGTTGTTAGTCTAGTAACAAGTCCTGCTGTTGAGAATTTATCAATATTAGAGAATGAGTATGTCTGAATATTCTTGTACATCTTTTCTCTTAGATTTGCCGCAAATCCTGTAGAAGCTTCTGCAGAATACTTTCCACTCATAAAGCCACAAAATAAAGAGACAAATGCTAATAAAAGCATAATGAGTCCATATTTGATGACAGCTGACATATCTCCACTGTTAATTCCTTTATCAATTAATGAAGCTGTAATAAAAGGAATCAATACTTCCATCAATACTTCTAAAGACGTAAAGATTGGTGTTAAGATCGTTGCTTTTTTGTATTGTCCAATACATGATTTAAATGTCTTTAACATTATTTCTCCTCCTGATTCAATTGCTCTAATAGTCGATCGAGATAGATATCAAACTGCTCCATCTCTTCTTCTGAATACAAAGAACGCATTTTCATTTCGCTCTTTTGCATCAAGGCTCTGCTTTTTTGACAGATCTCTTCCCCTTTTTCTGTCAATACAACCATCTTGACGCGTTTATCATTTTCTGAAGTAAATGCATCGACTAGTTTTTTTTCTTCTAATCGTTTTACAATTCCTGCCATTGTTGCCTGTGAAACATGAAAATGATGTTCCATATTCTTCAATGACGTTGTCTGATTTTCTTGATGATGCAAATACACAAGTGCATGATGTTGTGAAAATGTTACGCCCATCTTCTGCATCGTTTCATCTGCTTTTTT
>Ga0129311_1002516_pt1 | contig 10978 bp, 8 predicted proteins | sample Go1ome_FD_94435 | JGI IMG/M metagenome (GOLD analysis project Ga0129311, IMG submission 94435) | Western lowland gorrila individual fecal microbial communities from Wisconsin, USA - Go1022B metagenome | ecosystem: Host-associated > Mammals > Digestive system > Large intestine > Fecal | place... | reverse complement strand
TGGTTCGCTTCAACTGCAAGACCTACCCCACCCCGACGCCGACCTCCTACTTTGAGCATCATCCGTATTACATGACCAGGGTGCAGGTCAAGCAAGCCATCGAAATGATGAAACGCAATCCGGATTATGCGGACATTCAGCAGCTGGAAACCGAGCGCGGAAAGGTGCCTTACCTGTTTGCGGAAGGCGTCATGTCCCGCCGCTATGCGCAGGCATTGGCTGACGCCGCGGAAACCGACGAGGCAGACCGCTGATTCCCGTTTCCCGCAGGATTTTCTATCACAAACAGCCCGCTCCCAAGGATGCTCTCGTGCATCCCTGAGGGCGGGCTGTTCATGTATTCTTGTAGAATCGAGAGCGTCCGCTATATCCTTCCGCATGCCGCAGTCACGCCTTCCGACGCAAACCCGTTTTAGCAAGCTCAATACTCCATTCCCGCCTTGGCTTCAAACTTTCCGTTTGAAACGGGTGCTTTTCGGCGCATATTTCGGAAACATAGTCTGCCCTCTGAATGCGTCTGTCGCACATCCAGCGTCAAATTCCGGTTGCCGCCCCAACTGTCGATGTTCAGCTCAATCGGAAACGTCTGCTGCATATGACATCTTATCCGCTTTTGCTTCGCAGCAGCCCCATCATGCTCAACAGGATTGGAGACTCTTTCCCATTCAAGCAAGGCAGCAGCAAAATCAGAAGCGTCATCCGTTCAAGCATCATCCTCATTGGACGCGGATTCAAGCAGTAAAAAACGGACACGCAATGTGCGCCCCTTTCATTCAATACACAGGGGCAGTCTTTGCTTGTCCGTTGTTTTCATTTTTTGGGGGCTATTAGGTTGAGTCCCCTGCCCCCTCTTCTGCCGTTTTATCTCTCACCGATGATCCCGCGCAGCGCTTTTTTGGCCATCATCAAATCGGCGGGATCGCGTTTGATCCAACTGGAAATCATCGAGCCATGGATCAGTGCAAAAATTGCCTGCGCCTTGGGGACACTTTCCTCTTCAGAAAAGCCATACCGCATCAAATGATCCGCATAGAGCTTCTGCCAGTCATCATAGAGTCGGCGGCAGGTTTGGTTGACGCTTTCATCCAGATAGACCGATTCAATCGAGGTCATCGTAAGGAACAGCGACGCAAAATATTTGCCCGAGGCCACGCGCTGAGCGAGGTGGTCCGCCATACGTTCAAAAGAAGCCAGCGCTGTTTCTTCCACGAGGATATGCCCATTGATGCCGCGCTCCATCCTGCGGTAGCTGAATTCAAGCGCTTCCTGAAGCAGCTGCTTCTTTCCGCCCGGGAAGTAATAATAAAAACTCCCCTTCGGCACATCGCAGCTTTTCAGCAATTCCGCCAGACCCAGCCCATAGTAGCCCTTTTCCGCAAAAATGCGTTCTGCCTCCGCAAGAATCATCGTCTTTTTATCCAACGCCTGATCCGTTTCGTTTACCATGCTCCTCACTCCCATGACGCCATTATACAGAAAAATACCGGAATCGGCAACCGACTCCGGCATTTTTTACGTTAAACCGTGCAAATCATGTAGGATCCGCTTACTGCGCGATCACGGCATCCACCGCGTTCGCCGCATCGTAGCCGGAAGCTACAGCCCATCCAAACAGCGTTGCGCCCATGTAAACATCGCCTTCCAGACCGCCGACGACTTCGCCCGCCGCATACAGACCCGGAATGGCTTTCTGCTTCGTGTTCAGCACCTGCATGCTGTCGTTGATATGCAGACCGCCGAGGGACGCGTAGTAACGGATGTGCATCTGAAGCGCGTAGAACGGGCCTTCTTCGCTCTGCGCCGCGGCAGGCGTGCGTCCGAACACATCCGCGGTCTGAGCCGCCGCACAGTCGTTGAACGCCTTCGCGGAGGCTTCCACCGCGTCCGCCGGAAGATTCAGCTTCTCGCAAAGCTCGGCGAGCGTCGCGCCCTGCTTCATGACCGGCTGACCGTCATAATCGTCGCTCAGCCACTTCTCCACGTCTTCCATCGTGTAAATCTTGGAATTGGTCATGCCTGCGTTGAAGTTGTCGAACGCCGTCTGATCCATAATCAGGTACTGCGCTTCGTTCTGCTTCATCGCCTGCATCAGATCCCATGCGTTCGCGCTCTCGTTGAAGAAGCGCTCGCCGTTCTGATTGACCATGTAAGCGCCCGCCTTATATGCGCCCGCAACGCCGGGGTTGCAATACTGACCCAAACCGCTCGGCAGGATCATGGAGTTCGGCTGGGTGTTCACCAGATCCATGTTGATGAGATCGGCATCCAGTCCTTCAACCATCTTGATCGCATCGCCCGTCGCGCCCGCATGACCGGCGTAGACGAACTTCTTGTATTCATCCGGCACAAGCTCATCGTTCGCGCCGTAGCCGCCGCTGGCGAGAACGACCGCTTTCGCACGGATGGTGTACGCCTTGCCTTCGCCCTCAGCCTTCACGCCGACAACCGCGCCGTTCTCCACGACGAGCTCCGTCGCGGGGGTGTTGGTCAGGAGCGTGCCGCCGGCAGCCTCCAGCCGCTCAGCCAGGTTCTTGCAAACGCCCGCGCCGCGCCCTTCACCGGAGTAACTGCGGGACGGCTTGCCGCTGCGCTGATACGGAACAGCCGCGCCATCCTCGCCAACCAGCCAGTCAAACGCCTCGCCGATGGTATTGGCAAACAGTTCAACGGTCGCACGGTCGTTCTTCTGGTGGCCGTTCGCCATCATATCCTCGACCAGCTTCTCGGCGGAATCCTCATAGCCGTCTTCCTTCTGCCACTTGGAACCGGTCGCCATCGTGCCGGAACCAGCCATCGCGCTTGCGCCGCCGATTACGCCCATCTTTTCCAGCAGGATCACGCTGTGACCGTTCTGAGCCGTCTTCAGCGCCGCGGAAAGACCCGCCGCGCCCGCGCCGACAACGACCACATCCGCGTCCATCTGGACATCCTCCAGCGCGGAAGCCTCGACTGCCGCCGTCATCTTATCCATATCCGCGCCCGCCTGCGTCAGCGCGTCCGTCATCGCCGCTTTGAACGCTTCAGACGTCACCGTCGCGCCCGCGACGGAATCCACGCCGATCGTCTGGTTCGCAAGCACCGCTTCCACCAGCTTCGGCAGTGCCGCCGCGCCGATGCCCTCGGTTTCGCTATGCTCCAGAATGTCGATTGCGGTGATCTTCTCCGCATCAACCGTCACGCTCAGCTTCACATCGCCGTGAAAGCCCTGCGCTGCCGCTTCATAGGTGCCGGGGGTCATGCCCTCCGCCATCGCCGCGCCGCCGATGCTGCCCAGAAGCAGCATGGAAGCCAGAAAAGCCGATATTTTCTTTTTCATACGTCTTTCCTCCTATTCCATTCGCCTTGTAGACGCTCGTCTACTATACGACCGTCTAGTATAATAGCTCAGTGACAAGGATTTGTCAAGCATCTTTTTTGAAAAAACTGTCAAATCGAATCAAAGCTGCTCAAATGCTTTACTGCACATAAAAGCGGGCCGAGCCATCCAAGCTTGTTGACATAAGAAAACTTGGTTTGAATAGCAAAAACAAGAAGTTCAGCTATTCTTTCATTGACTGAAAGGGCTATTTTTCCCCCCTCGGGGGAGAATAGCTTTTTGTCTACAGTCTGCAAAAACCGAGAGGCATCGCCGTTTTTTGCGAAACCTCTCGGTTATTTATTGTTTTTTAAGAGATGCCGGATTGACTCAAGATGTCGGGCTTCGCGTTCCGTCTATTCCTCAGCCAAGAGAAAGGAACTTTCGGTGCTTGATTCCGTTTGGGTTCACGCCTAACGCATCCGGGGACAACAGATTTCATCAAAGAACAATCGACCTTGTCTTCTATCGCTGCGGCTCTATGGATGTTCTTGTCGTGCAGCGACCGAATGGTTTGCGAATGGGGAGCAGCTTATGTTTCTTATCTCCATAGAATCGCTTTTCCTCGTTCGTGACCATCCAAGTGCAGAATCAGAAAAGCGACCTCACTCCGAATAGAATCCGAAGCAAGGTCGCGCAATTCTGTGAATTTCTATGGCAGGATTATGTTTTGCACCTATTGAACCCGATATCGTCTCATGATCGGATCGACAGCCGTATTATCCTCGAATCAAGCCATACTTCTTCAATTTACGCCAGAGCGTCGTTTTGCTGATTCCCAGCGCATTGGCGATTTGTTCGCGGTTTCCATGGTACTGATCAATCAAGCTCATCAGTTCTGCCATTTCGCCTTCCGGTTCATCCGTTCCTTCCGTCTGCGTTTCAGCGTCTTCAACCATGTTCGTATATCGCTTAACGCGCAGAATCAGCGCTTCATCCACCTCATGATCAACCGCAAGCATGACCAGTTTCTCAATAAACTGCGTCAATTCCAGCTCATCGCCTTGCCAGGAACAGGTTTTCAGCAGATTTCGCTGTTCGCGATTCAGCTGGATCATGCGCTTATATTTCTGACCCATTTCGACCATTTTTTCATCAATAAGCGCGTCGATATCCTCGCTGCGTTCCGACAGACTCGGCACATAAAGCGATATCCTGCTCAGCTCATTATACAGCTCTGCCGAAAACTTTCCCTGCATGCTTATATCATTCAGCGGAACATTCGTCGTTGCGATAATGCGGCAGTTGACAGGAAAAGCGGGCTGTATGTTTGCATCGAGTACCCAGCCTTTTTTTAAGATATACATCAAATACGGCTGCACCTGCGGAGTCAGCAGCTCAATGTTTTCAATCAGCACCGTACCCGACAGCGCGGATTCAAATGCAGTTTTCTGATGACGTGCTCCGCTGACAACACTCATCATCGTCTGCTGCAAATCGGAAGGGACGCTCGCAAGATCCAGCCGGATAAACGGCTTTCCCGAGCGAGGGCTTGCATTATGGATGCATTCCGCAAGGCGCACCTTATCCGTTCCAAAATGACCGGTGATCAATACAGGCAGATCATACCCTGCAATATTCCCCGCATCTTCGCAAAGCTGATGTATTTTTTCGCTGGGATAGTTGTATTCCGCCAGCTTCCTGACTGCGGGATTAGATGCAGCCGCAACCTCCGCACCGACGCTCAAATCCGCAGAATCCACATGATTGAAGCTCTGCATGGAAAGGATAAAGCCTTCAAGATGTTCAGCCCCGCCCAGCATCGCCAGGTTCGCGATGTATTCCTTTCCCGCGATGCGCAGGATCGTCGCATGCACCTCGCGCCTCTCCAGCACAGCACGCTTGATGATGCTCTCTTCCCCCTGCTCAATCATATCGAAAATAAATCTTCCGATCAGCATATTGCTCGGCATATGGAAAGCCAGCTCCGCGTTGGCATTGACCATATTGACGATGCCGTCGCGATCAAGGCGAATCACCGCATCAAACGTATAATCCATCAGCGACATGAATTCCGACGTTTTTTTCTGCTCATTTTCAATGCCGTAGCAGATCCGTTTTCCCATCATGATCGCCGCGCTGATGCTCTCTTTCATCGGATTGAGGAACAGCGTGCGCACGCCCAGTTTTTTGGCATACGAAATCGCTTTTTCGCCGCCAATGATCAGCTTGGCGCCTTCATCATACGCCTGCTGCACCATGCCGTTTACCGCATGGCTGTTGGCGGCATAGTACACCTTGACATTCGCCTGCAATGCCTTTGCAATCGGCTTCACATCGCTGAACATGCTGTAAAAACCGATCAGCGCGATGCTGTCCTCCGGGCTCTCGCCCAGGGATTTGGCTTTGCTGATCAGCAGCGCCAATTCCTGACCCGTGATTACGATCTCAGACAGCGGTATATCCGTGTTTTCCTTGATCAAATGTGCCTGATTGCCGCGTGCAACCGCTACCAACGCACCACGCGCTCTTTCCGAACGAAGGATGCTCAGAATATGGTCTGAATCCGTAAAAATGACCTTTGCATCAAGCTGCTTCTCCTGAATAATGTCCTCCGCCTGACTGATCATATTGGCTTCCGGCACAAACACGATAATCTTCGCCATATATTTCTTCCCCTGCTCCCGCCACTCGGGCTTACTTTTTACCTTTACTATAGCACATAAATCGAATGAATGTCAAAGGAAATGAAACGTATCTTTCACAATTTGAAACGCATATGAATTCCCGTCAGTTTGTTGACATAAGCAAACTTGGCTTAAATAGCAAAATCAAGACATTCAGCTATTCTTTCATTTGCGGAAAGGGCTCTTCTCCCCTTCGGGGGAGAAGAGCTTTTTGTCTACAATCCGGAATTCCCGCGGATTTCCCGCCATGATAAAATGGCAAGCAAAACTTCCATATTTTGTAAAGCCGTGGCGGCAGCGCAGGCGGGCTCAGCCCATTATTTAACGCATGAATCATTGCGTAAAATCGCCCGCGTGAGCAATGCTTCCGCCCTTTTGCATAACCGTGGCGGCAGCGCGGGCGGGCTCAGCCCGCTGATCAGGTGATCGGTGCCGGATTAAAGATGCAGAGATAGTTATGAAGACGATACTTTTCCGCATAAGGCTGCGTTTCACCGCTTGCAACCGCAACGATCTCGTTAAACAGCTCCTCGCCAACCTGCGGAATCGTCTTTTCTCCCGTCGCAATCGGTCCGGCATTGATATCGATCAGATCCTGCCACTGTTCCTTCATTTCGTTGCGGGAACAAACCTTGATCACCGGTGCAGCCGCCAAGCCATAGGGCGTTCCGCGTCCGGTCATGAACACCTGAAGTCCAATGCCGCTGGCAAGCTGGCAGGGTCCGCAGACGATATCACTGGCAGGCGTTGCCGCATAAATCATGCCATGCTTGCTCGGTCTTTCCGCCGGAGAAAGCACCTCAACGATCGGCGAAGAACCGCTCTTGGCAATCGAACCCATCGCTTTTTCAACAATGTTGCTCAAGCCGCCCTTTTTGTTGCCGGGCGTCGGGTTCGCACTGCGGTCAACCTGTCCCTCATCCAGATAATGATCATACCAGCGCATTTCAGCCGCCAGCTTGTCACGCGTTTTCGCATCTACGCAGCGTTCGGCAATCAAATGCACACCGTCGCGAACCTCCGTCACCTCGCTGAACATAACCGTTGCGCCCGCCTGAACCAGCATGTCCGCCGCATAGCCCGCAGACGGATTCGCCGTTACGCCGGAAAACGCATCGCTTCCGCCGCACTGCATGCCAACCAGCAGTTCAGAGAGCGGCAGCTCCTCGCGTCGCCTCTGTTCAAGCACCTGAAGTTTCTTTTCCGCCATGTCCAGAATCGCGTTGGTCATCGCTTCAAAGCCCTTAAACTCCTGAAGAACGATGACATTCTCCGGCGTATTGTTCTCCTCGCCGACAAGCATATCCACCGTCAGCTTTTCGCAGCCGAGAGAAACAACCATCAGCTGTCCGCCAAAGTTCGGATGATGACAGAGATTGCGCAGCGCACGGATCGGAATCTTCGCTTCCGGCGCATTGATGGCAACGCCGCATCCATATGCATGGTTAATCGCTACCACATCATCCACATGCGGATACTTCGGCAGAATCTCCCTGCGAATGCGCTCAACAGCCACATCCAGAACGCCCTGAACGCACTGAACCGTCGTCTGGATGCCCAGAATGTTGCGCGTACCGGCATAACCGCCCTCAGGATTGCGATACCCCATAAACGTTTTGCGCGGCGCTTCCGGCAGATCGGTATGAATGTTCACGCCGTAAGCCATTTCATCCAGCGCAGGCGGTGTGGGCAGGCGAAGCATAAATTCATTGATCCACGCTCCTTTGGGAATAAAATCCTTTGCATAACCAAGCACCACGCCGTAGCGGATAATCTCGCCATCCTTCTCAATATCCCGAAGGGCAACTTTATGTCCCTGCGGAACATCCGAAAGCGTAACAACGCCATCCATCAGCTGGCTTCCCGCTTTCATTTCATGAACAACAATCGCGACATTGTCTTTCGGATTGATTTTGATAAATGTCTGCATACCGATTTTCTCCTCTTTTTTAATAACCCGGCATAACGTCAGCTTCATCCGTGATGAATATGATGCCGTTATTCAAACTCACTCTCTTGGCAAATTCCATGTGAAAAGGTTACAAAACAAAAGACGCGGCAGAGTCGCCTCCTCGGTCGGCAACTCTGTCGCGCTGAAATAAGGAGGAAACTTCTCTCCCCTTAACAGGAGCGGAGCAGTCGGAATCATGCTTCCCTCAATGATTCCGCATTGCTTTTATGAATTCGCAGCTCAGTGATGCAGCGTGACGCCGGTCATCTGCTGATAGTACTTGAGCAGTGCGCTGTGATCGCACTTGTCATCGCCATGCAGGCGGAGATTCTTCATCATCTCAAGCACGGAGCTGGTCAGCGGAGTCGGCGCGTTGACGGCGGCAGCCGCATCCATGACGTTGTTCAGATCCTTGATGTGCAGATCGATACGGAAGCCCGGCTTGAAGTTCTGATCCATCATCATCGGAGCTTTCGCGTTCATAACCGTAGAACCGGCAAGACCGCCCTTGATCGCCTCAAAGATCTTCTGCGGCTCAACGCCCGCCATCTGACCCATTTCAAGCGCCTCAGCAAGCACAGCGATATTGACCGCAACGATCATCTGGTTGCACAGCTTGGTCACGTTGCCGGCGCCGATGCCGCCGCAGAGAACGACAGAGGAACCCATCGCTTCCAGAATCTTCTTGTGAGCTTCAAATACGTCTTCCTTGCCGCCGACCATGAACGCCAGCGTTCCGTCAATCGCCTTCGGCTCGCCGCCGGAAACCGGCGCATCCAGCATTTCCACACCGAGCTTTTCCAGCTCAGCCGCGATCTCGCGGGAAGCAATCGGGTTGATGCTGCTCATATCGATGACGACAGCACCCTTGCGCAGGCACTGCGCCGCGCCGTTCTCGCCAAAGAGAACCTGCTTGACCTGCGGAGAGTTCGGAACCATGGTCATGAAGACGTCCGCGATCTTCGCGACTTCCTGAGAATTTTCCGCCGCATGAGCGCCGCACGCCACAACATCTTCCACAGCAGCCTTGTTGAAATCAAAAACCGTCAAATCATAGCCCGCCTTCAGCAGGTTCTTCGCCATCGGGCGACCCATGATGCCAAGACCAACCAAACCAAGTTTCATAGAACTTCATTCCTTTCAAAAATACCATCGGTTTATCAAAACCATAAAACCATCATCCGATTCCCTGCTTAAAAAAGGAGTATCAGGCAGGGAACCGTAATGAACGATAAAATCGTGGAGATGAATACACATTTGGCAGCAAATGTGTGATCCCTTCCATACATCTCCGCGAGTATCGCCGTATTCGCCGCCGCCGGCATCGCCAGCAGGGTTACAGCCACTTGCCAAAGCATCGGCTCTACATGAAGCAGACGCATAACCGCCATGGCAAGCATCGGCACAAGGATCAGGCGCACGCCGGAAACCAGAAATACATCTTTTTCCAGCGTATTTCTCGCTTTTATATCGACCAGAGACGCGCCAATGATCATCATTGACAGCGGTCCCGTCATTGCGCCGACATTGCTGACCGCCGTAGAAAGAACCGTGGGCAGCTTGATCTGCGCCAGCATCAGGAACATTCCCACAAACACAGCCAGCAGGCTCGGATTGAGCAGCAGCAGCTTCCATTTGGACTGTTTCCCGCCCGTGATAAAGAGTGAAACGCCAACCGTCCACATCAATACGCGGATGGGAATCAGATAAAACGAAGCGTAAAACACGCCCGTCGTTCCGAATACAAGGGAAACGATCGGCAGCCCGGCATTGCCTGCATTGGAAAACATGGTCGCAAATTCCAACACGGAACGCTTCTCCGGCGTTTTTTTGCGCCAGAGGAGCTTGCTCAGCAGCCACGCCATCATGCAGCATCCCGCAGACAGGAGCATCGCCTGACCCGCGGCAATCAGTTCAGCCACGCTTACGTCCTGCATGAACGCGTTGAGGATCATGCAGGGAAGCGTAACATTGATGAGCAGACCAATATAGCTTGACCGACCTTCCGGCTTAAGCACTTTCGTCTTGCTGATGAGCATGCCGATGACGATGTAAACAAACATCAGCGCCTGCGTGGTCAGCATTTTCTGAAATACTTCCATAAAGCTCTGCTCGCCTTTCGTTGTTTCAGCGATAAAAGGTTAATCAGTCCTTCATGCCGCTCTTCTCCAACTTTTTGCCCTTCGCATTATCCCAAAGCGCGTAGCCAAGGAAAATCAGGATCAGCACCCAAATCACGTTGCCGATCGGGCGGGAGAAGAAGCACAGCAGGTTCTTGTCGTGACCGTTGAGCGCATCCATGAAGTACTTTTCAAGGTCGCCGCCCAGAATAAAGCCGATCAGATACGGCGCAGTCGGCAAGCCGACCTTATTGAAGACAAAGCCCAGACCGCCGAACAGAAGCAGGCTCCAAACGTCAAACATGTTGCCGTTGCGGATCGCGTAAGCGCCGACGATGCACATCAGCGCAACGATCGGATACAGGCGGCAGCTCGGCACGTTGACGATCTTCGCGATGAACTTGATCGGATAGAACATGACGATGAACATCAGGATGTTGCACAGGAGCAGCGCCAGCAAAATCTGCTGCCAAACCTGCGGCTGAGTCGTGATGAACAGCGGACCCACGGAAACGCCCTGAAGCATGAACGCGCCGATCAATACCGCGGTCGTCGAGTCGCCCGGAATACCCAGGGACAGCAGCGGAACTAGAGCGCCGCCCGTCAAGCCGTTGTTGGAACTTTCAGAAGCAACCAGTCCTTCCACTGCGCCCGTGCCCAGCTTTTCAGGGTGCTTGCTCCACGTCTTCGCCTGAGAATACGCAATCAGGGATGCGGCAGAGCCGCCGACGCCGGGCAGGATGCCCATGAACGTGCCCAGCAGAGCAGAGCGGATCACGTTGGCAAACTGACCCTTGAAGTCCTTGAGGGAGAACTTGACGGCGTTCTCGATCTTTGCGCCATCGTTCAGGTTTGTGCTCTTCATGCCTTTTTCCGCTTCCTGGAACATCTGCGTAATCGCAAACAGACCAATCAGCATCGGCAG
>Ga0129311_1002515_pt1 | contig 10984 bp, 14 predicted proteins | sample Go1ome_FD_94435 | JGI IMG/M metagenome (GOLD analysis project Ga0129311, IMG submission 94435) | Western lowland gorrila individual fecal microbial communities from Wisconsin, USA - Go1022B metagenome | ecosystem: Host-associated > Mammals > Digestive system > Large intestine > Fecal | place... | reverse complement strand
GTGGCGCGTTGACTGTGAGTTCGGCGCGACGAGCGGTAAGTTCGATCTCGCTCTGTGCGCGAAAAAGAACGGCCTCGACGCCATCCACGACACCGTGCACGAGATGGCCCGCGACGAGGCCCGTCACGGCCGCGCCCTCAAGGGTCTGCTGGAGCGCTACTTCAAGTAAGCCGAAACCATTAAAAATCAAGCGATTTTCGAGAGGAAGCTGAGAAATCAGCTTCCTCTTTTTTGCGCTTTTTTGCCTGGAAGCTTGTACATTTCTTGTACTTGTACCAGCCTGTGAGCCTCAAAACAGCGCGATTTTACCTCAATGTTGTACTCCCTAAAACTTGTACGATTTTGTGCAATCAGTATAACGCATTGCCGTTCCAAAAGCAAGAATGATAGAACTGTATAACATCTTTTATTCCAGAAGAAAACAAGATTGATAGAAGAAATATACATCTTTTTTAGAACTCTAAGCCCTGCCGCACCCGCTCCGTTGCCGCGTGCAGTTCAGCTCTCCCGCACAGCCGTTGTTTGGCTGTGCATTTTCTTTTACCAAAAGTAAGTAAGTCTCATTATAACGACTTGCTGGCTATAAAACGGAGATATAATTAAGGCACAAACAAGGGAAACACAAAATAAAGGAGATGCAAACCATGAAAAAGAACAAGAAGAAAACTGAGAACATCCGCTACAATGGGCGCAACGCTTTTGGTGAGCGCTGCATAGCAAAATTTCTTGTTTTAGAAAAGGAAACCGCAATGCAGCAGTTCCTTGAAGCCTTAGCCGATATCGACGCGCACAAAGGCAAAAGGATTGAGTACACCTTCCAACTTGGCAAAACTTTTACCCATGAAGAAGCAGATGCGTTCCGACTTCAAATGGACAGAATCACAGCTTTTCGAGCACGGACACAGAGCAGACCCTATTTCAGTTTCAATCGTTCCACGCCCTCTTTTCCACTGACAGTCTGATAACCTTAGACAGTGCCATTAAAACGACTGGCTCGGCTCCCTAAAAAGCTATAATTAAGATACAAGCAAGGGGAACGCAAAACCCCACAAAACAAAAATGATAATTAAAAGGAGAAATTACAATGAACGCTAACCTGATGACCAAGAAGATCGAAATGACCAAGACCGAGGCCAAGGCCGCTGGAAAGCTCAATACCACTGAGTACAACACTCTGCTGGAGCTGACGAACAATTTCCCCGGCTATCAGATTGAGATCGTGAAGACTGCCGCCAAGAAGGTTGATCGCTTTAAGGGCCTTGATTACAACTACATGACGGATTACATCAAGAACCACAACGAAGAACTGCTGAAAGGGTTCTACACGCTGCGCGGTCTGGATGAGAACGGCAAGAAAGTCGGCATGGCTGCTGCTGCTTCTTACGGCGAAATCAAGATGTGGTTCCTTGAGCAGTTCCCCGAAATTGAGGAGATGGGCGAGAAGGTCAACAAGATCATCGAAGAAACCCGCAAAGCCCGCGAAGCTCGCAAAGCCCAGAAGGAAGCCGCTTAATCCAATAGAAAAGAAATTTAGGAGGAAAAGAAAATGAAGTGCGCACTGAATATTGATTTTAACAAGAAGCTGATTATTATGACCCGCCTGTTCTCACAGAGATGCAGAGATACCAGCAGTAAGGAATATGCTCAGCTCCAGAGTGTCCGCCGCGATTATCCCGATTACACGGTTATTGTCCGCCAGATCAAGAAGAACTCTGATAAGAAAACCTACAAGGGCTTGACCTATGCGTACATGGAAGATTACATCTTGACCCACGAACCCGATGAGACGGTCGCTGCTGTTCTGAACGAGTTTGAAGAAATGCAAGTAATTGCGGCTTGCCACTCTCAGGCTTTCCGCTATCCTGTTATCAAGAAATGGTTTCTGGCTAAGTACCCTGAAATTGAAGATTTCGGAAAAGTTATTACTGTTGTTACTGCTGTTGACACTGCTGTAGATACGAAGCAGCGTGAGAAAGTCATTGATCTGCCGCAGCAGGCCGAAGCAGCTACCGAAAGTGCATAAAAGAACGTCGTAAATTAAATGGAGGAAAAGAAAATGACCACTACCAAGAGAAAAGAAAGAATTGCTGAGCTGAACGAGATGATGCGGGAATTAGAGATGACCCAGCGGGAAACACTTTTTGCAATCCTCTTTGACTTCTATGAAGCGGCTGGCTTTGCAGATGATCCCCTGTCCGCCGAATTAGAAGCAATGTCCGATGTTGAACTGATGGAAGCCTATCTGAACATCTGAAAAGTGCTATGGATGAAGTGATTTTTTACAGAGAGTGGCTGCCTCTTCCAAAAGCACAGTTTAATGTGCTGGCGATGATTGCCGAACAGGGAGGCTCTTTTTCAGGGAACTATACTGACATTTGCAGATACTTAGGTGTAACCTATCAAAGTCGAAACAGAAACGCTCTGAGAGCAGCTATCGAAGAACTAAGCAAAAATCAATTTATCACACAAAAGAGCCGAGGCAGAACACTTACCCTGACCGTCATTCCAAAAGCAACAGAAGTTAGATTGCCGCGCCTATGGGTGCAGTCGGTGATTCACCACGACTATTCTTCCGAGGCAGTTGCCTTTGCAAATGTCCTGAAAGTGTTCATTTGGATTGCCGACAACAATCTGCGCGTTGTAACGAACCGCATGATTGCGAAAGAACTGAATGTGTCTGTATCAACCGTGGTCAGTGCAAAAAATGTCCTTGAACATGAGTATGAAAACATTACAAAAAGAAAGGTTTCCGAGAAGGTAGGCGAGAATTTTTTCAGAACATTAGGTCAGGAACTTGCGGCTGGCGCTTGGTGGACTGAGCTATAATAATGAAAAGAGATACTTTTTCCTTTCTAATAAAATAGGAAAATTATTATTGAGGAAAAAGTATCTCTTTTCTACCACGATTCTAGCATTCGCTATTTTTGCTACGAAGCCGCAACAGCGGCATTCGTGCAAAAAGTAGCGAAATGCTAAAATAGATAAAATGGGCCTCCACGGAAACGGGACTTATTTGCCATTGATGAAGTGCACGAAAAGGTTGCAAAAGCTAAGCAAAATGCACTCGGTTTTGATTTTTCACCAAAAATTTGTTATAATATTTATGGAAGTTGAGAAAACGAAGCTTTTCAAATACTTTACTACCATTTCAAAGGAGGATTACTATGAAGCATAGCACCGCGAAAGCTTATGAAGACCGCGTTTATGACATGCTGAAACGCCGAGGTCTGGCAAAGTAGTTTGAGCATTCGGGCATTTACAAGATCAGCATTGACGATCACATTGTTTACATCGGAAAAAGCAAAAATATGCTCCGCCGTCTGGCGTAGCACTATGTCGGCATCAAGACGGGGAGCGAACGCAAATACCGCATACTGGACGAAGCGAAGCGGCACGGTCACAGCGTTTCTTTTGATGTGCTGTATGATGCGGTCGAGCTGACAGCCGATTTGATCGAGGAAGAAATCGGAGAAAAGGAAGGGCAATACATTCGGGCATATCGGCCCGTTTTGAATACGCAAATTCCAAAAGCCGACAACTGGCGCAGCTATGAGATCAATGAGACTGCAAGCAAAATTACCTTGTCTGAAATTTTGCAGTAGCAAAAGACGTAAATTCAGATGAAACGAATTTTATATAGATTGAAGAAAATTTTTGAAGGAGAAAATTATAATGAGCTATAGCAAATTAGAGATTTTTGATATGATGAGCCGCAATTAGGATTCGCTGCGCAGACAATGCGGCGAACCGTCCGCAGCTACCCTTGCTGCATGGCGTTTGGCAGACGTGCATCGAGCAATCGCGCGTGCTTACTACGCCCGTCAGGAGGCGGAGGATAACAGCTTCACCTTTGATTTTACGAGTGAGGTGAAGAGAAAGTGAGCACGTCCGAGAAAAAGAAGAAAAAGAAAGACAAGTCTGTGCTGGAAGCAGAGATCATGTCTTTCATGGAAAAGAGCCTGAAAACGGCTCTCGATCTGGCGTTGGATGATTTACTGAAAGACTGGAAGTAAACTGAGGCGGAAGCCGTTCTGAAAAGAGCGACTTCCGCCTTTTTTCGTTTTCTGCCGTGGGACGGCAAATAATGCAGTCTGCCGCACACAGCCAAGAACTACCGTCTTTTGGATAAAAGCTGTCATTTCGTGAGAGAGCTGCCCACGCCTTTTTGCAAAAGCGTCTTCGTGTTTGGCCTCTCCCGAAATATAGCCCCGTCATTCCGCGTCTTTCACAAACTCCATGAGATCGGCAGGCTGGCAGTCCAAGAGGGAGCAGATCGTTTCGAGCGTTCCCCAAGACGGCATTTGACCGCTTCTTATCTTTTGGAGCATTGCCTCCCCCATAATCTTTTCTTTGCGGATGCGTGTAGTGTTATAGCCCGCCTCTTTCAACGCGGACAGCACATCAATTTTATATACGATGGGCATTTGCGAAAATCGCCTCCTTTTCCATTGTCCTAATTGTAGCACATGATTACACCTATTTCAAGTGCCAATATTACACAAGAAATGAGTGTAATCATTGTTGAACTTGCGAATTGAAATACACTCGATAAAGGTGTAATATATAATCAGTTCAAGGGAAGAGGTAAGCCAAGGTCGAACGCCAACGCGACCAGATCAGAGTGGGAACGGACAAGAAAACCTCCTGTGCCGATGTGATAAACTTAACGCCACCCACCGCTCACCGACAAAATACAATCCAAAAGGAGAACAAGAAAATGAGCAAGCACGAGATCGAGAACCTGATTGAGACGATGAACAACTACGACGATCTGGCCGCTAAGGCAAAGGCCAAGGCCGATGCCATCCGCGAGGCCATCAAAGAAGAAATGGTGCGTCAGAACACGGAAGAACTGAGCGCGGGAGCGTACATTGTCCGCTACACAAGCATCATTTCCAACCGCTTTGACAGCACCACCTTCAAGCGGCTCTACGCCGATCTCTACAAGGATTTCACAAAGCCTGTCACTTCCCGCCGCTTCTCTGTTTCCTGCTGAACGGGAGGCCCGCCGCCCTCTGAGAATGGGGGCGGCGGAAGAGTTCTTATAATCCCACAAAAACGAACACCAAAAGTCAGGCATTTCAAGGCATCGCGGCGCAAGCGGCAAACAAACGAACTTTGCCGCCAGATTTTACGAACTTTTCACTGTTGGAGGCTTCCATGAACAAGAAGACAAAGGCGCTCACCACCGAGCAGTACAAGCAGATCATACAGACCATGAAGGAGGGCTTCTGCGGCTGTCGCCCGAATGAGCGCGTCGCAACGGCCCTTGTGTTGGAGGGAAACTTGGGCTTGCGCATCAGCGACATTGTGAAGCTCCATCCGCGCGAGATCGTGCAGGACGGGGACAGATACCGCCTTGAGATCGTGGAGCAGAAGACAGGCAAGCGGCGCGTCTTCACCGTCCCGCTCGTGATTGCGCAGTACATCGAGAACTACTGTCTGCGGAACGGCATCGGCAGGAATGATTTGATCTTTCCCATCACGGAACGCGCTGTGCAGAAGCAGCTTGCCCTTGTCTGCGGTTATTTGGGCATCGAGGGTGTCAGCACACACAGCTTCCGCAAATGGTACGCGACTGAGATTTATAAGGCCAACGGCTTTGACATTGCCCTTGTCCAACGCCTTTTGCAGCACAGCTCCGCCGCCGTTACACAGCGTTATATCGGCATTGAGCCGCAGAGAATTGAAGCCGCTATTCAGGGACACGCACAGCTTTTGTAATCTTTTCTATTGGATAGCAGAACAGGGAGCCGAAAAGCGGCTCCCTGTTTTTGCATTATTTGAAAGCTACCATGTAGCCCAAAGCATTTGTCAGCTCTGCATTGACCTTAGAATAGTAAGCGGTAACTGCCGTATTGTGGGCAATCAAATCGCTATTTTCAGAGATGTGTTTTGTGTTTGTTTCAATATTACGAAGGGAACCAACTGCCGCGTCCATTGTGCTGTTCAACTGTTGTAGCGAGGTGTTGATTTTCCGCAATTCCTGATACATCATGTATTGGTTCTGCTTGATGTCATCCAGAGAAGAAATGACGGTATCCAGTTGTGCAATTACACGGTTCGCCCGAATTTCATTTTCGTAAATATTATATGCACCGTCCGCACCTTCCAAGGAAGTGCATCGACCAGACATCAGGTATTCATAGAACGAAGACAGGGCTACAACATCACGGTATTTTTCAAAAATAATATCATAGGCATACAATTCATTGCGCGCCTTAAATGTTTCTTTCAGTAGCTCTTCCGATTTTGTAATTTCATCATTCAGGATGTTTTTGATGACCTCTGACGGAACAGTGCTTTTTTCTAATTCCTGGAGTTTTTTCGCCATGCTGTGCTCTGCGTGTTCCAGTGCAGTTTTTGCCTGATTCGCGGCTTGCTCGGCGGCAGCAAGCTTTTGTGCGATCAGGCGCGCCTTTTCTTCTTCATAGCGGCGGACGTTTGCCTGATAAGTCTCCATATCTGCTTGATATTTTTTCATCAGCAGTTCATTTGCCTCAAGCACCTTTTTCTTGTTGAACAAACCCGGCCTACCAAGAACAGGCTCTCTGGGTTCCACTGGAAAATCCACTGGGACAGAGGGTTCAGTTTTTTTCATTGCGCTGAATTTATCCGAAGCTGCCTGATAGGAGGCGCGTAGTCCATCCACTTCTGTCTTGATTTCACGCACGGAGTAGTGCTTTTCAAAAACTACGTTGCGGGCGTTTTCAGGGCGTCGGAGGTAAAGATTAAAGAGCTGTTCTTTCAGAGAATAGATGTTATTTTCCAAGTGAATCAGATGCAGAATATAATCTTTCAAATATTCCGTGTTGCCTTTGATTTCAGCCGCCTTTGCAACGTTGCCGACAGCAGGCAGATCATAACTTTGCACACGGCTATTTAAGGCTGTGCGTGCCTCGTCCTTCTCCGCTATTTCGCGAATATACTTTAGTTTTGGGAAGACACTCTCGGGGGAGTCTGTAGAACTCGCCCAAAATCCATATTTGCTTTTCATTTCTGCGAGTGTATCATAAATATTATCTGGCTTGTACATGTGGTAATCGCACATAAAATAGCCTTTTTCCTGCTTTAGCTCAGCCCCGCACAGGGGACAAACTGTCAAATGATTTATTGATTTTACATACGCCGCCTCTGCTTTCGGAGAACACTCTTTGAGCGCTTCACGGATTGAGCATAGCCGTTCATACTCTGCTTTATACTCCTTACGATCTCTTATATAACGCATACGATCGCTTAATGAAGGATCACAGTACGCATAACTGATTTTACTATAAAGCTCTGCACCGCATTCTTTACAGACGTATTCGTAATGATGGTTTTCATACTCTCCATCCGGCCAAAACTGGGCAAGCAAGCTGTTTTCAGTATTGACATTGATGTCATCTATTAAATATCTCATGCGCATCCTCCACAGTATCTTTTCAAAAATTGGGGAATCATTTCAGGGGTAAAAACGTGGACAATTTCTTCGCCCCACCCTTGATATTCAATCGCCTTTGAAGTAGATGGAGCTGTATTGCAGAGAAAGCGATCAACATCAGACCACTTTACACTGAACATTGATTTCTTGGCTGCTTTTTTCACTTTCAAGTTCCATGCAACATAGACATTTTCCTTCTCAACGTAGCACACCGCAAAAATCTGAGACTTCTTTCGCTTTTGGAAATCAAAGCGATGTCTCAACCGACCAGATACGGCCACGCTGCATTTTCCAAGCTGAAAAAGGTTGTCACAGTCAAGTTCCAACGTTTTGCAGCAATCTCTAAAATGGCGTTTTCCGTCCATTACAACCTCTCCTGCATCAAATATTTCCTTAAATTCTCTATTATCTGCAATTATATATCCTGCAACTCCTTGTGTCAACGAAAACACATCCTTGAATGCTCTAAAAATGCTCGCTTTGAGAATTATACTATACGCAGCGAGGTGATTAGATGGATTACTTGGATTGGTTTTATCGTCGGCTATCGGAGCTGCGAACGCAGAAGGGCGTTTCGGCAAGAGACATGAGCCTTTCTCTCGGTCAAAGCGAAAGTTACATTAACAAAATCGAAAACCGGCGCACGCTGCCATCAATGACAGGCTTCTTTTACATCTGTGATTACCTCGAAATCACCCCGCAGGAGTTTTTTAATATAAATGCAATTTCACCGCAGAAATCCAAAGAATTGTTATGCGAAATTGAAAAACTGTCCCCAGAGCAGACCGAACACATTTTGATGGTAGTAAAGGATATTTCAAAACGGTAAATGTGGAGGAAACAGCCATGACTACGAAAAGAAATGAGTTTGGGTCTGAAGAGTTCAAGGGTGGCCACGGCAAAAAGCCGAACCAGAAGTTGAAGCCGTATCTGGTGCAGCAGTACCTTTTGAAATACACAGACGAAGATCATACGGCAAGCGCCTATGACATCGTCAGCTTTCTTGAATACTGCGGGATTGCCGCTGAACGCCGCTCCATTTACAGGGACATTCAGGACATCAACAAAGTCATGTGGCTCATGGACAACAAGAGCGCCGATGATGACGGTATTGACATAGAAGCCGCAGAGGAAGCCCTTGCCGCCGATGATGGTGATAACGAAAAAGTCATCCTTTACCAGAAACACACAAAGAAGGACAAGGGCTTCTATGTGCGTCAGCGGCGATATGATGAAAGAGATATTCGGCTTTTGGCGGAGTGCGTGTATTCTGCAAAATTTCTATCCCAAGGACAAGCAGACCGTCTTGCAGATGTAGTGTGCGAGTTCGTCAGTAAGCATCAGGCTGAGAAGATCAGGCACGACGCATTTCTGACAGATCGTGTGAAGACTTCAAATAGAACGGTTCTTAACAGCATCAGCACGATCAACGAGGCCATGAGCCGCCGTCTGGATGGAGCGCCGCACGAGCCTGAGAAGATCAGCTTCCATTATCTCAAGTACTCCATCAGCAATGTCGGGCAGCAGGTGGAGCGCAGAAAGGGAGCTGCCTACACCGTCAGTCCGTATAAGCTGCTTATCAACGATGGAAACTACTACCTACTGGCTTTTGATGACCGTGCGCAAAACATGAGAACCTACCGCGTAGACCGCATGAAGAGCGTAGTGCGCACAGGCGAGCCGAGAGAGGGCAAGGAGACATTTGATGCGATCGACCTGAAAACCTACACCAAGCGCGTTTTCTCCATGTTTGGGGGCAAGCAGGAGCGTGTGGTCATCCGTTTTATCAATCCGCTTCTGGACGCTGTTGTTGACCGCTTCGGCAATGACAAAAGCTCCGTGTGGTACGAAGAACTGGATGAGACACACTTCACCGTTACCACACAGGTTGAGATCAGCGATCAATTTTTCGGCTGGGTGCTGGGCTTCGGCAAAAAAGCAAAGATTTTAGAACCGCCCGCCGTAGCGGAGAAGTTTGCCGCATACCTTGATAAAGTCCGAGAGATGTATTGAAAAAAGCAGCAGCCGAAGATAAACGGCTGCTGCTTTGTCTTATAGGCTGTTCAAATTGTTTTGCAGAATTTCAATTCCACTCTTGGAAATGGCAATGTAGTATTTCTGCGTGACGTGAATGTTGCCATGCCCCATTTGATTGCACAGAAGATGTGTAGGCGTATTCTTTTCGGCCATCATCGTTCCATAAGTGTGACGAAGGAAATGAAACTTGAACTGTATGCCTAATTTTTCCTTGATCTCCCGCGTCGGATATTTCATGGAATTTACCGTTTGCACTTTCCCGTTCGGCAAGCAGTTTACCAGCTCTGTTGAGTAGATTTTGCTCCCGTCAATGTCCTCGATCAACCGCCTGTTCTGTTCTCTGAGCGAGGCAAGGCGGACGGCATCTTCTTCCCGCTGCCGTGCCTTTTCCTGCAAGTGCAGTTTTAGAACGTGGCTCATGTAAACAACTCTGTTGGAATTGCGCGTTTTCGGCGCGATCAGCTTGATAAGCCCATTCTGGTATTGCATCTGTCTGTCGATTGTGATTGTGCCATTTTCCAGATCGACGTTCTCCCACTTTAGCCCGAAGACCTCATTGATGCGCAGACCGCAGTAGCGCCCCAACAAGTACGCGGTTTCTGCGTGAGTACCTGTAAAATATTTGTCCAGAAGGGCAAGCTGTTCTTTGCTGAATGCAACAATGTCAGTATCATCCTCTGACTTCATTTTCGGCATCTGAATACGAGTGTCCTTGTTCACGCAAAGTCTGTTGTAGTCATCTACGCTCAGATAGTTTCGGGAGTAGGCTTGACCGAAGATCAGGTAAAACATTTTTAGGAAGCTTTCTGTGTACTGATAAGAGAAATTGTTGATGTAGTACAGCTCTGCAAGATAATCCATGACCTCGGCAACACTTATTTCATCCACATAACGGTTGCCGAATTTGGCGAACAGGTGATTTTCCCAAAGGCTGTCCTGTTTGCGAATGGTCTGGTATGCGCGATCTTTGCGCCCCTTTTCGCAGTATTCTTTGTAAACGTCCTTCACCATGCGGCGGCTGACCTTTGGCTTTTCCACCTTTCCGACGCGGGCTTCCAGCATAGCGGCCTCTCTGGCCTTGATTGCCTCCTTTTGCGTTTTCAGTTTGTTTCCAAAAGCATCTGTTGCCTTTTTCTTATTGACCTTCTTTCCGTCTACCATCATTACAAAGCGGTATTCCCAATACCCATTGTCCTTTTGGTACACTCCTGTGCTGTTTGCGGGCATAACACAACCTCCAAAAACTTGTACTAAAATTGTACGAAAGTTGTTAGGAAGATGTGTTAAAGTAGTAAGCTACTTGCATTGAAGATCATTGAAAAGTGCTTGATTTTCAAGGCTTTCCAGCTTTCCTCAAAGTCGAGCGAAGCGAAGACTTTGCAGATGGCCCGCGACGAGGCCCGTCACGGCAAGGCGTTCAAGGGCCTGCTGGAGCGCTACTTCAAGTAAGCCGAAGATACTGAAAAATCAAGAGATTTTTAAGGGGAAGCTGAGAGATCGGCTTCCCCCTTTTTACGCCGCGGG
>Ga0129311_1002513_pt1 | contig 10992 bp, 9 predicted proteins | sample Go1ome_FD_94435 | JGI IMG/M metagenome (GOLD analysis project Ga0129311, IMG submission 94435) | Western lowland gorrila individual fecal microbial communities from Wisconsin, USA - Go1022B metagenome | ecosystem: Host-associated > Mammals > Digestive system > Large intestine > Fecal | place... | reverse complement strand
CCGTACCGCCGGAGACGCTGGCCATTCTGGCCCTGTCCATCAACTTCGGCGCCTACATCTCCCAGGTGCTGCGGGGGGCCATGCTCTCGGTGGACAAGGGGCAGATGGAGGCCGCCCTGGCCATGGGCATGAGCTGGCTGACCGGCTTCCGCCGGATCGTGCTGCCCCAGGCGGCCTGCTTCGCTCTGCCGCCGCTGAGCAACCAGTTTCTCAACCTCATCAAAAGCACCTCCATCCTCTTTTGCATTTCGGTGGAGGAGCTGATGGCTGGGGCCAAGCTGGAGGGGGCGGAGACCTATCGCTATCTGGAGGTCTACTGCGCCGCGGCCCTGATCTACTGGGCCATCTGCTTCTGCGTGGAGCGGATGGTGGCGGCGGCGGCCAAGCGCACCATGGTATTTGTGAAAGGATAAGACGATGGTAGAATACAACAACATTCAAAAGGCCTTTGGGGACAACCAGGTGCTCAAGGGCGTGAGCTGCACGGTGCAGACCGGCTCCGTCACCGTGATCCTGGTCCCCAGCGGCTCGGGCAAGACCACGCTGCTGCGCTGCACCAACTTTTTAGAGCGGGCCGACGGCGGCACCATCCGCCTGGACGACCTGACGCTGGACGCCCACCGGGCGGACCGCCGCCAGATCCAGGCGCTGCGGTCGAAAACGGCCATGGTCTTTCAGCATTACAACCTGTTCCGCAACAAAACGGTACTGCAAAATGTCACCGAGAGCCTCCGCACCGTCCACCACCTGCCCCGGCAGGAGGCGGAGGACCGGGCCCTCTGCTACCTGAGCAAGGTGGGCATGGCGGAAAAGCGGGATTCCTATCCCTATCAGATCTCCGGCGGCCAGCAGCAGCGGGTGGCCATCGCCCGGGCCCTGGCCGTCCAGCCCTCGGTGATTTTGTTCGACGAGCCCACCTCCGCCCTGGACCCAGAGCTGGTGGGCGAGGTGCTGGAGACCATGAAGCAGGTGGCCCGGGATTCCAGCAGCACCATGATCGTGGTCACCCACGAGATCGACTTCGCCCGGGAGGTCGCCGACCATGTGGTCTTCATGGACGGCGGCGTTCTGGTGGAGGAGGGCCCGCCCGACGAAATCCTCTGCCGCCCCCAGGAGTACCGCACGAAGAAATTCCTCTCCCGGATCCTGAACCTGGTGGAGTATGAGATTTGATAACGCAAAGCCCCGACCGCATGGTCGGGGCTTTGCTGTTTGTTTTATAAAACTGCTCCCTTACTTTTTACGGAATTACCAATTGGCAACTATCTGTTACCAGCTGGACATTTTCCAGCCGCTTGGGTATAATACACGTGTACAATATGTGTATTATATGTTGGTAACACTGTGTCACTCACGGAAGGAAGTGCGGCGTTTGCTCTCCATCTATTTTGGCGATATGCCCTCTGCGATCTACAATCCGGAGGTCTACTTTAAAAACACCTATGACGAGGACTGGCTTTTAGACGACTTTTCCAAAAAGGTCATTAAAAAGGTGGACAAGTCCGAGGTCCTGGACCGCAATGCCATCAAAAGCCCGGTGCTTGGGATCATCCCGCCCACGGCGCTGTCCGGCGGCACAAAGACGCTGATTTTGATGAAATTCTGCCCCGACCTGGTCTTTAACGCCTCCGCCTGCGGGGACAACTGCGCCAAGTTCATCCTGGAGCTGGCCAAGCACCAGGACCTGACCATCAATCTTCGGCACATTATGAACTTCGGAAACACCAAATTTCAGGCCAAAATTCTGAACTCCGGTGCGCTGGTCCACAATATGGATGAATTTCTCCATGCTGCGGCCCAGTATGTGTAAGTGAGGGCAGCTGCCATGAAAGGAACCTATACCGTACAGGTCCGGAGCAAAAAGCTCCAGTTTTCCCTGGAATTGGAACGCAACCTCACCGTCATTCGCGGCGACAGCGGCACCGGAAAAACCACGCTCATCGGAATGCTCCAGGACTATGAGGCCCTGGGCCCGCAAAGCGGCGTGTCTGTCTCCTGCGCCAAGCCCTGCCGCGTGTTGGAGGGCCCCGATTGGGAGACCCGGCTGGCCGGCATCCGGGATTCCATCGTCTTCATCGACGAGGGCAATGCCTTTATGCACTCCCAGAAATTTGCTCACGCGATCCGGAAAACCGACAACTACTATGTCCTCATCACCCGGGAAAACCTGTATCAGCTCCCGTACAGCGTGGAATCGGTCCTCACCTTGAAAAACACCACCAGCCGCAAAAAGCGGACCTATAATAAGGCATATCCTTATTACAAAACAGTCCGTTCCATTCCGGAGACTCTTTCCGCCTCCGACCGGATCGTCACCGAGGACTCCAACGCCGGGTTTCAGATGTTCTCCCACCTGGCCGCGCTGCACAATACCACCTGTGTCTGCGCCTTAGGTAAGTCAAACATCTATCGCCAGCTGGAATCCACCCCCGACGTCCGCACCATCGTCGTCGCAGACGGCGCGGCGTTCGGTGCGGACATGGAGAAGGTCTATCAGTTTCAGCAGCGCCACCCGCAGCACGTCACCCTCTACCTGCCGGAATCCTTCGAGTGGCTTCTCCTGAAAGCCGGCGTGATCTTCTCGCCCGAGCTGAAGGACATATTGGCCCACCCCTCCGATTACATTGACCCCACCGTATATTTTAGTTGGGAGCAGTACTTCACCGCGCTGCTGATCCTGCTGACCGGCGATATTCCCTATATGAAATACAGCAAGCTGTCCCTCCCAGACTTCTATTTACAGCCCAAAATCGTACAGCGAGTCCTGGACACGATCGAGGGGCGGTCTGAGTGACCTTCCCCCCTTCCCAAATCTCCCCCCCTATGCTACAATAGGCCAGACAAAACAAAAAGCGCCCCCGGGCGTGACATAGAGAGGCAAAACCATGATTCAAGACATTGCTCCCCATATTTTCCACAACGAATTCCACGAGCGCGAAAGCCGCCCCGACGACCGGGTGACGGTGTTTGCAGGCGGAAAGACCTATCTGACCCAGGCGGGCGTATTTCCCACGGCAGAGGAGATCAAGGCCCTGGGCGCGGCGGAGACCGACCTGGTTTATCTGTTCGAGATCGACCAGACGGCGTTTTTCCTGCTGTGGAACGTCTCCGACGCCGTGAAGCACGCGCTGGCGGAGCACGTCGGCATGGTGTTCCGGAACATGAAGCCCACCTATCTGGCGCTGCCGGGGGCCACGGCTATGCACCTGTCCGCCTGGTATCGTTCTAACCGCTTCTGCGGCCGCTGCGGTGCGGCCATGGCCCGGGACAAGGTGGAGCGGGCCATGCGCTGCCCCCAGTGTGACCAGGTGGTCTATCCCCGGATCAACCCGGCGGTGCTGGCGGCGGTGCGGCACCGGGACAAGCTGCTGCTGACCCACTATGCCAACCGCCCCAACGCCACCCGCTACGCCCTGGTGGCCGGCTTCACCGAAATCGGCGAGACCCTGGAGGACACCGTCCTCCGGGAGGTCATGGAGGAGGTGGGGTTGCCCATTCAGAACATCCGCTACCACGCCAGCCAGCCCTGGGGCTTCGCCGGGAATCTGATGGTGGGCTTCTGGGCCGACCTGGACTGCGAGGACGAGACCATCACCCTGGACCACAACGAGCTGGACGAGGGCGTCTGGCTCTCCCGGGAGGAGATCCCCGTGGACCCCAATCCCGCCTCCCTGACGCACACCATGATCCAGCTGTTCCGCGAGGGGAAGGACCCCCGGTAATACCAACAGCCGCCCGGTGCAAACGCCGGACGGCTCAGGCTGTCGAAAAAGTCCTTCCAGCCGAAGGGTTCGGAAGGAGGGATAGTTTGAAAGGGGACCATCAGGGTCCCCTTTTTCTTAAATCAACAACATTTTAACGCAGTTAAAATGTTGCAGCTTGGCAAAAAAGCGGCGAAGCCACTTTTTCGACAAGCTGGGCTGTTTTTGTCAAGCAGAGCCTTCTTCCCGGGCTGCGCCCCCGGCTTGGCGGACGGCAAGGAAAAAAAGAAGGGTTTTCCGGGGAAAGAAACCGAAAAATGTGCCCTGCCCTATTGAATCTCGATTTATATTGTGTTACCATTATCATGGATTATTTTACTGCTACTTGGAGGTATTTTATGTCAGAGTCTTCACAGCACCCGCGTCCCGCCGGAAAGGGCCGCGGGCGCTTTTCCGGGCGCATCGGATATGTGCTGGCGGTGGCCGGCTCGGCGGTGGGCCTGGGAAACATTTGGCGTTTCCCCTATCTGGCCGCAAAGTATGGCGGCGGAATGTTTTTGCTGGTCTATCTGATCCTGGTGGTCACCTTTGGCTACGTCCTGATCGTGTCAGAGACCACCCTGGGCCGCATGACCCGCAAAAGCCCGGTGGGCGCCTTCCGCTCCTTCGGGGATAAGCTCTCCCTGCGCTTCGGCGGGTGGATCAACGCGGTCATCCCCATGCTGATCGTGCCCTATTACAGCGTCATTGGCGGCTGGGTAATGAAATATCTCTATGAATACCTCCGGGGCAACGCCGTCCCCCTGGCAGAGGATGGGTATTTCTCCACCTTTATCTCCAACTCCGCCGTGGTGGAGTTCTGGTTCGTGGTGTTCGCCGCCCTGGTCTTCTTCACCATTCTGGCCGGTGTGAAGAACGGCGTGGAGAAGGTCTCGAAAATTCTTATGCCCCTGCTGATCCTGCTGGCCATCTTTGTAACCATCTACTCGGTGACCCGCCCCGGGGCGATGGAGGGCGTGAAGTACTTCCTGATCCCCAATCTGGAGACCTTCTCCTGGATGACGGTGGTGGCCGCCATGGGCCAGATGTTCTACTCCCTGTCCATCGCCATGGGAATTTTGTATACCTACGGCTCCTATATCGGCAAGGACGTGGACATTGAGCACAGCACCACCCAGGTGGAGTTTTTCGACACCGGTGTCGCCCTGCTGGGCGGACTGATGATCATTCCCGCGGTGTTCGCCTTCTCCGGCGGAAACATGGAAACGCTGAAGGCCGGTCCCTCCCTCACCTTTATTACCCTGCCCAAGGTGTTCGCCAGCATGGGCGCGGGCACGGCCATCGGCATCGCCTTCTTCCTGATGTTCCTGTTCGCCGCCCTGACCAGTGCCATCTCCCTGCTGGAGACCAGCGTCTCCACCCTGGAGGACGAGCTTCACTGGAGCCGCCCCAAGTGCTGCCTGGTGATGGTGGTCGTCATGCTGACCTTCGGCACTGCCTCCTCCCTGGGCTACGGCGTGTGGGACCACTTCCTGCTCTTTGGAATGCAGTTCCTGGACTTCTTCGATTTCCTGACCAATTCCATTATGATGCCCATCGCCGCCCTGGCCACCTGCTACCTCATCCTTCGGGTGGTGGGCTTTGCCCGCATGGATGCCGAGGTGGAGCGCTCCTCCCAGTTCAAGCGGAAGAAGCTCTACCACTTCTTCCTGAAGTACCTGGCCCCGATCTGCGTATCCATCATCCTGCTCAGCTCCATCGCCAATGTGCTGGGGTGGATCTCCCTGTAACAGCACAGCGCCGCACCGGATGCTACGTCATCCCGTGCGGCGCTTTTTTCTGCGGCTTTTCCCCCGCCCCCTTTTGGCGCAGTTTTCTCTTGACTCCCCCCGATTTTGTCCTATAATGAACGTATACCACCGTCCGATCCACAGGAGGAATGTGCTATGGACTTTATGGAAACCGTCAAAACCCGCTATTCCTGTAAAAATTTCGATGGCCGCCCGGTGCCCCAGGACAAGCTGGACGCCATTTTAGCGGCCGGTCGGCTGGCTCCCACCGCCAAAAATTTGCAGGAGCAGCGCATCTATGTGGTCCAGTCCCCCGAGGTGCTGGCCAAAATCGACGGGGTCACCCCCTGCCGGTATGGCGCATCCACGGTGCTGGTGGTGGCCTTTGACCGGGATCATGTGTTCACCTACCCCGGGGGACAGCGGGATTCCGGCGCGGAGGATGCCTCCATTGTGGCCACCCATCTGATGCTGGCCGCCGCCGCGCTGGGCGTGGACAGCTGCTGGATCAACTTCTTCGACCCGGCGGTGCTGGCCCGGGCGCTGGACCTGCCGGAGCAGGAGGAGGTCCTGATGCTCCTGGACCTGGGCTACGCCGCCCCTGGCTTCCAGCCGCTGCCCAACCACGGCAAGCGCAAGGAGCTGTCCGAGACCGTCACCTATCTTTAAGCCCCCAAAAACCACAGCAGCGGCAAGCCGATGCCCCCTCGCATCAGCTTGCCGCTGTATTGTTTCTGCTGCGCGGAGGCCCTGGCCCGCATGCACTGTATCAGTCTGGATCGTCCGCCAGACGCTCCTCGGTCGTCCTCTGAGGCCCCAGGACCCTCAGCTCCCACTGCACCGTATTCCAATGGGAGCGGTAAAGCAGTCCGCAGAGCAACGCGATGGCCACCGCCGATGCAAGCACCGAGAGCCACGCAGGGGTCTTTTTTGCTTCCGGTTTTTCGGGAACCTGGGAGGACGCACCGCCCTTCTGCGCCGCGATTTGCCCTGGGGTCCGTACCGGCGGACGCGCCGTGCCGTCGTCGGGCGGAGGGTCCTTCGAGGGGCTTGCGGGCGGTCCGGACTTTGGCGGCTTCCCATCCTCTCTCCGGGGGTTTTTCCACTGCCGGGAAAACCCACGGAGCAGCTGGTTTTTGTAGGCGTCGGCCGCCTCGTCCTCCTCTCCGGCGAAAAAGGCCATGAGCGCGCACAGGTTGTCCAGCAGCCGCTCCATCTCGTACTTCTGCTCCCACGGGGCATCCTCCGGCCAGGGGAGAAACAGGCAGCCGTCGGTAAAGGCGGGCTCCTCTCCCTTGGGACAGGGCGGCAGGGCGGCGATGATGTACTTCCAGAACGTGCCGCAGTGGTTCAGGGCCAGGCCGCCCTCCTTCCAGTAGGCGGGGAGACAGGTCTTTTTCTGCCTGCCCGGGCCGAACAGACCGCTGGTTTTCTCCAGGTCGTAGACCACCTCCCGATAGGGATAGAATTCCCGCCGTATCGACTCCGGGTCGGGCGAGCTGACCCACCGGACGTCCCGCAGGTCTCCATAGGACAGCGCCATGGTCGCCTGACAGATCACCGCCTTCCAGGCCAGGTCCTCCCGCTCCGCCAGCGGCGGCAGGAGCTTCAGCGCGGCATACACCGCTTCCAGCGCAAGCTGGCCCGCCCGCTGGGCCGCGTTCTCCTCCCATTCGATCCAGCTCTCCACCTCCCGGGCCGCCGCCGCCCGCGCCTGGTCCCGCAGCCTTCTCACCTCAGACGGCAAAAAGCCAACATCCAGGCACCAGGTACACTCCCAACGGTCCCCGCGAATCCTCACATCGGGCTGTCCGCAGGTTGGACATCGCATCCCGTTCTCCTCCCTTACCTTTCAGCTTGTCGAAAAAGTGGCTTCGCCGCTTTTTTGCCAAGCTGCAAACATTTTAACTGCGTTAAAATGTTACTGATTTCAAGGAAAGGGGACCCTGATGGTCCCCTTTCCAACGATCCCTCCTTCCGAACCCTTCGGCTGGAAGGACTTTTTCGACAGCCTGACCTTTTTTTCATTGTAGCACATCCCGTCGGTTTCTACAACTATCCCAGGAGCTTTTCGTTTCCGCTTGCCAACCCACACAAAACGCCGTATAATAACTATCACAAAACCGACAGAAAGCGGGGCGGCCCATGAACACGTTGATCGAGCTATATGACGAGCGCGCCATTGAGAATATTCTGGCGCCGGATATGTTTCATCCCCAGCGGATCGTCTACCTCTGTCCCGGGGAGGTGGCGCAGGACCGGACGCGGCAGGAGAAGCTGCGGGCCTTTTTCCAGCGGCGGGGGTGGGATCCGGAGCTGATTTTTGTGGAGACCAGCCTGTTCAAGGCGGACCGGATCCTGCGCCAGCTGTGCGCCATCGGCGCGGAGTATCCCGACTGCGCCCTGGACGTCACCGGCGGCAGCGATGCGGCGCTGTTTGCGGCGGGAATGTTCGCGGCGCAGAAGGGCGTGCCGGCCTTCACCTACTCCCGGAAGAAGAACCGCTTTTACGACATCTCCGGCGCGGACTTCGCCGACAATCTGCCCTGCGGTCTCACCTACTCCATCGAGGACTTCTTCCTGATGGCCGGCGGCACGCTGCTGCCGGGGCGGGTGGACAATCACATTTTGTCCCAATATCTGGGGGATTTTGACCCGTTCTTCGCCTGTTTTCTGCAATTCCGCCGGGCGTGGAGCGACATTGTGTCTTACATACAGCGGGTGTCCCCCGGGGAATACGGGCAGACGCCGCCCCTGTCCATCCGCGGGGGCTACACCGTGAAGGGGGACCACGGGTCGCAGAACACCGCCAACGAGGCCGCGCTGCACGCGCTGGCGCAGATCGGCTTTCTCCAGGACCTGCATATCGTCCCCGGCGAGACCGTCGCCTTCCGCTTCCGGGACTGGAACATCCGGACCTGGCTGCGGGACGTGGGCAGCGCGCTGGAGCTTTACGCCTATAAGGCCTGTTTGGATTCCGGCATTTTTCACGACGTGATCAGCAGCGCGGTGGTGCGGTGGGACGACGTGCTGGGCCACGGCAGCGTCTCCAACGAGATCGACGTCATGGCCGCCCGGGGCGTGATCCCCCTGTTTCTCAGCTGCAAGGCCTGCGACGTCAAGACGGAGGCGCTGAACGAGCTGGCCATCCTCCGGGACCGCTTCGGCGGCAAGGGGGCCAAGGCGGCCATCGTCACCACCGAGCCCTGCCACGCCGCCGCCCGGCACCGGGCCGCCCAGCTGGGCATCGCCGTCATTGATTTGGAAGAACTGAAGGCCGGCCAGCTGGTCCACCGGCTGAAGGTGATCCTGAAGGCGGAATAATCCAATTTCCGCCTGCGATCTCTGACCCATCCGCCATGACAGCACCATAGACTGCACGCATTTTCATTCTTTGGGAGACTTTTATGAAGCATAACGACTCGTTGTTCTCGATCGGCGAAATCGCCAAGGCGCTGGGCGTCACCCGCCGCATTATCCTCCACTATGAGGAGCGCGGCCTCATCTACCCGGACAGCCGGGACGAGGCCACCGGCAACCGCCGCTACTCCATCGACACCTTTACCCAGCTGCGGAGCATTCGCAGCCTGCAAAATCTCGGCCTGACCCTGGACGAGATCCGGGACTATTTCAACGACTCCGCCGATCTGCTGCCCCTCATCCGCCGATTAGAGGCCATGCGGGACGAGCTGAATCTCAACATCGAAAAGCTCTATGAGCGCGCCAAGGCCTCCTCCGCCCAGGTCAAGCACATCCAGCTCCTGCCCCAGCTGGTCTATCGCCGCACCTATCGCAGCGCCTCCGTGGCCGCGCGCACCGTGCTCCTCCGCAACACCGCCCTGGAGGCTATGCGTACCTACGGCACCGACATCACCCGCCGGATGTACTTCATCCAGTATTCCATGGCCGACCCCGACCTGGTCTCCTTCTGTGTCGCCATCCCCGCCGGCAGCACCGGGGAGTGCGTGGAGCTTTTCCCCGCCGCCCCGGCCCTGTGCATCTACCACCACGGCCCCTATGAGGACCTCCCCGCCGTCGCCCAGCGTCTTCTCTCCTACGCCAAGGACCACAGTATCCCCCTCACCGGCGCCCTCCGCCACACCTACCTGGAGGGCCCGCCCCAGCATAAGGACCCGGCAAAATTTATTACCCAGGTGGCGGTGGAGGTGGCGGAGAATGTGTGATCCACTCCGCCGAGTTCTTTGACCGTCTGCTTTTCAGCAGTTCTTCAAATTCAACCGCGGAGCACTCAAAGCGACAGTTCACGGATCTCGTCCTGGATGAGCTTCCCTGCAGCGGAGGCGAGCTGGTCGATGCGGCGGATACGCACAAGATCACGGCCATAGATGGCATTCGCTGCGGGGACGCTGGAATTCTCGCCCATGAACAGGGCGGCGACACGCACGCCCTTGGCGCGCAGGGATCGGACCTCGGCGGCGGTATCGTCAATGCCGGACTGCCCGTCGTACTCCCGGCTGAGCGGCACTTTTCCGCTGGGGAGGATCTTATGGCTGTCGTTCGGGCTGGCATCGGTGAGCAAGAGCAGCAGGTGTTTTTCCTCGGGCGCGGACTTGATCAGCTCGCCCATGCCGCGCAGCGCGAGACCGTCGCGGTTCCAGCCGGCGGCAAAGTAATCGAACACCCGGCGCTCGCCGTTTTTATCGCCAAAGTCCTTCAAAATATGCAGCACCGTGTAGCCGCGGAGACTGCAAAAACTTGTCACACGGACGGGAATGCCGCAGGCCGCCAGGCTTTTGGCAAGGATATAGCCCTCAATGGCTATGCTCTCCTGACAGCGCAGGCGTGATGCCGAGGCATCCAGCATCAGATCGACGGTGAAGCCCGCACGGCTCTCCTCGTCCTTGCAGAGGAACACCCGGCCGTCCTGCAGCACCGGAGCGCGCCAGACTCGTGTGCCGTCCAGCCGCCCCTTGCGGGCGATGAGATCCTCCGGCTGCTGGTGAATGAGCATACAGTTCCGGATCTGCTCGGTCAGGCGTGCAAGCGCACTTTGGTGCAGTTCGCTCTCACAGTCATAGGCAGCACGATTGCGCTTCGCCTGTTCGGCGGCCTGCTCGAAAAGGCGCTGCGTGTCGGCGCTCATGGGCTGTCCCGGCGGGTGTTCCCCGTGTGTAAACCACAGATGACAGCCGAGATGGCTGCCGCTGCAGCAGCGCTGTTCGATGAGCGCAAGCTGCTGGGGGGAATATATGCTTCTGCCGAAGCAGCGCTCGATATAGATGCGGTCCTCGCCCTCACGCTCATTGGAGCGGAGCCGAGAGCGCAGGGCATTGGACGCACGCACCACGCCGTTTTCCCCCGCTTCCGCACAGCGGCCGAGGGTCAGCTCGTCCGTGCGGACAAGTTCGGTGGGCAGGAGCTTGGTGAGCAGCGGCACCCACTTGTCGCTGAAATGGAGGCGAAACGGGCTTTTCCCGGGGACGGCTCCGTTGAAATGCAAATACGTTTGAAATGCTGCGCAGACGGCGGCCTCTATTTTG
>Ga0129311_1002512_pt1 | contig 10995 bp, 9 predicted proteins | sample Go1ome_FD_94435 | JGI IMG/M metagenome (GOLD analysis project Ga0129311, IMG submission 94435) | Western lowland gorrila individual fecal microbial communities from Wisconsin, USA - Go1022B metagenome | ecosystem: Host-associated > Mammals > Digestive system > Large intestine > Fecal | place... | reverse complement strand
CATGGGTGTACTGCGTGTGCATGACGGTGCGCGTGTTATTCAGCCTCTTGAACGTCGCCTGCCTGCTGAAATTGCCGTAGCTGACATGATTGCCGAAGCCGAGGATGGAGAAATTGTACGCACCCGTGTTGTCCGCTGGGAGGATGAAGGCGGCTTGTGCGTCAACGTAGAAGATCGTATCGGCAGTTTCCAGCAGGCAACCTGCGCACTGGATGCGCTGGTTATGAGCATGCGCCTGCGCACGAAGTTTGATGATGATGTCCTTGCTGAAGCAGATCGCTGCAAGCCTGCTGATTTGGCAGATGACCCGACGCGTGAGGACTTGCGCCACTTGTTGTCATTTACGATTGATGGACGAGATGCGAAGGATTTTGATGATTCGGTCAGTCTTGAAGTGCTTGATAATGGCAATGTGATGCTTGGCGTTCATATCGCAGATGTAGGACATTATGTTCAGCCGGGGACAGCGCTTGATCGGGAAGCCTTTGCACGAGGAACAAGCGTTTATCTCCCGGGACGCGTATTGCCAATGCTGCCGGAACAACTCTGCAATGGCGTATGTTCATTGCGTCCGAATGAGGATAAATTTACCCTGACGGCTTTGATGGAAATCGACGATTCGGGTCGCGTTGTCAACGAGCGGCTTGCACGCACCATAACCTGCAGTAAAGCACGCCTTGTTTACGATGATGTAAATGCTTTGTTTGCCGAAAGCGAGCAACAGCTTGCGGCAATGGCGCCGCTGGCTGATATGCTTCGCACTATGCGCACGGTTGCAGGGAAGCTTCGCGCACGCAGACAGGCAAAAGGCTGCATTGACTTTGAAATTGATGAGCCCAGTTTTGTGCTTGATGAGAACGGCGAACCTGTCGAAATCATCACCCGCGAACGTGGTGAAGCGGAAATGATGATTGAAGATTTCATGCTGGCAGCAAATGAGTGTGTTGCTCGTTTTGCACGAGAAAACCGTGTGCCGCTGTTGTATCGTGTTCATGAAAAGCCTGATGCGGAAAAGCTGGCGATTTTTGCAGATTTTCTTGATGCGATTGGCGTGAGTGCAAAGAATATCAGACATGACGCCGCCCCGGGCGATATCCGTGCGCTTCTTGAAAAAACACATGAGCGCCCGGAGCATTCGGTCATCACGGCGCTGGCACTCAGAAGCATGCAGAAGGCGCGATATGACATCAATCCGCTTGGACACTATGGCTTGGCGATGGCAGATTATTGCCATTTCACCTCGCCGATTCGTCGATATCCGGATCTGGTTGTCAGCCGAGCGATTACTGCGAAGCTGACCGGTAAACCCATTCCGTTAACCGGAGAAGCTTTGGCAGATGCTGCTGTCCGTTCCAGCGAGCGTGAACGTGCTGCGATTGATGCGGAGCGTGCAGCGAATAAACTGATGATGGCGCGTCTGATGGCGCATCATGTCGGCGAAGACTATGACGGAACGATCAATGGTGTCAGTGAATACGGCATGTACATCACGCTCTCTAACGGTGCGGAAGGCTTTATTCCTGTTCGCACACTGGAAGATTGGTTTGGTTTCGATGAGCGCCGCATGGTTCTGCGCGGCGAACGCACGGGAACTGTGTTCTCGCTTGGTCAGCCTGTGCATGTTCGTGTACAGAATGTTGAGTTGACGCAAAGCAATATCGACCTGACGCTTCTTACGCCGCTGAAAGGCAGAACAGCGTCAAATCGTCCGACTCCAATGTCGGATCGAAAGCGTGAACGTGACCGTATGCGCAGCTTTAACAGATAAAAGCGTATCATGTTTCACGAGCGGAAAGGATGAAAGTATGAAGGCATCAGTCATCGGATGTGGACGATGGGGATCGTTTATCGCATGGTATCTGCGCAAAATCGGGCATGAGGTCACGCTTTATGGGCGAGAAGGCTCCAGACATATGCAGCAGTTTTTTGAAACACGCTCAAACGGTCTGGTGATGCTGGAAGACGATGTCAACCTCACATATCGTCTTGAGGATGCACTGCAAAGTGAATTGATCTGCATATCGATTCGCTCACAGAATTTACCGGATTTGATGCAGAAAATTGCGGCGACAGGCGTGCGGGGTAAAACATTTGTGCTTTGCATGAAAGGCATAGAAGTCAGCTCGCTTCGCCGTCTTTCTGAGATTGCTGAAGATTCGGTTGGCGAAGCCAACGACGTGGCTGTTTGGCTTGGACCCGGTCATGTTCAGGAGTTTTTGGCGGGTGTTCCAAACTGTATGGTGATTGATTCGAAAAGCGAAGCGGTCAAGGAAAAACTGATTTCCTGCCTGTCCGGCGGTCTGATCCGCTTTTATTACGGTACGGATCTGATTGGCAACGAAGTTGGCGCTGCTGCCAAGAATGTCATAGGCATTGCCGCGGGCATGCTCGATGGGATGGGATTGACATCGCTTAAAGGCGCATTGATGAGCAGAGGGACACGCGAAGTTTCCCGGCTGATCGAGGCGATGGGTGGAAATGGATTTTCGGCGTACGGTCTTTGTCATTTGGGCGATTATGAGGCAACTGTTTTTTCTCCATACAGTCATAATCGTCGATTTGGTGAGATGTTTGTGCGCGGCGAGGCGTATACTGAGCTTGCTGAAGGTTATGATACGGTTAAGGCACTCTGCCTGCTTGCAGATCGCTATGATGTGGATCTGCCGATCTGCCGGGCTGTCTATGCGGTGCTTTATGACGGCGCACAGGCTAAGAAACAGATGAACCTATTGTTTACCAGAAGTCTGAAACGCGAATTTGATAATTGACAGTCATAGATAAAACAGAGCGTGTCTTTGCATATGCGGAGAGTTTGTTCAAAAAACACGAAAAACTTTGGAAGATAAAACTTTCCCTTGCATAGTGCTTACAATACTGTTATACTAAATCAGGTGAATTTGCTTTATTGTTATCAAGGAGTGAAGTACTCATGGCTTACAAATCAAGGGTTTCTGACGCAGTAGTGCGCAGGTTGCCCATGTATTACCGCCATCTCAGAGAGTTGGAAAAGGCGGGCGTAGTGCGCATTTCCTCCCAGGAACTGGGCGAACGAATGAATCTGACAGCGTCGCAGATCCGTCAGGATATTAACTGCTTCGGCGGATTTGGTCAGCAGGGATACGGTTACCATGTATCCAATTTGAAAGAGCGCATCGGGGAGATTCTGGGTCTGAATCACCAGTATCATGTCATTATCATCGGTGCGGGCAATATTGGCCGCGCAGTTGCGAATTACGCCGGATTCGAGAAAGAGGGCTTCAATGTTCAGGCGATGTTTGATGTGTCGCCTGCGTTGGTTGGCATTGACGTACACGGCATTCTCGTACAACCGATGGATAAGTTAGATGCGTGGCTTTCTACTCATAAGGTTGATATTGCGGTGCTGGCGGTTCCGTCTTCGCACGCGCAGGCAACTTGTGATCTGCTGGTTAAAGGCGGTGTGCGAGCAATCTGGAATTTTGCTCCGGTTGATCTCAACCTGCCGGAAGGCGTTGCGGTCAACAATGTGCATCTGTCCGATAGCCTGCACATTCTGTCTTACCGCATGAATGAAAAAGAGCTGTTTGCCGCGATCGACGCGGGTAAGCAGCAGCACGATTGATTGTTTCTGCAAAGAAAGGAAAAGGCTAATGGCTTTGAACCGCCGCAGGGCACGCACAAGAGAGGAAAGAACACTCTTCCCGTTTTGGACATTGGCAGTTATCGCGGGGTGCGCTGCCCTGTGGGTCTTCGGGGCAAAGATATATCAGGAAAGAATGGCGGCATATCGTTCGTATGCCGCCATCACTCAAACTGTAGCACAAGATACCTATTATCCGGGCGTGACGGTTGACGGGATAGACTTGGGCGGCATGACGCGGGTAGAAGCTGCGTCACTTTTTTCTGATCGTCAACAGAAAACATCCGGCGCTTTTTCGCTCGTGGTACAATCCGGCAGCAGAAAATGGCGCATCACTTCTGACGAAGTACCCATGACTTTTGATGCTCAATTGATTCTTGACAAAGCATATCAGATCGGACGCTACGGTACGTTAGAGGAGCGGCTTTCTGTCATCCAAAATACGGCACAAAACGGTGCGTCGTTCACAACCGGATTCACTTATGATCGAACTGCGATTGATCGGCTTGTCGATATCATTGCAGAAAGTCTTGAATACGATGCGACAGATGCCGCCCTTTCTGCATTTGATGTGCAGAGTAGGACGTTTACATTTTCCGACGCAAAGCCGGGGTATCGAATCAACAGAACACAGCTTCAGGAAGATATTCTTGCTGCGCTTGATGCAGGTGCGTATGATCGTGTTATTACCCCGCAGGGCGAGAGCGTAGACCCAAAGGTCACCAAAAACCAGCTTGTTGGTCAATTTGGATTAGTTTCGTCTTTTACGACAAACACAACTAAGGATAAAGACCGGAATACTAATATTGAAATCTCTGCGGCAGCATTGAACGGCAAAATGGTTAAGCCGGGAGAAACCATGTCCTTTAACGACAGCACAGGACAGAGAACCGGCGAAAAAGGCTACCGTGAAGCTGGTTCGATTGCCGGCGGTATGTTGGTTGACGATACGGGCGGAGGCGTTTGTCAAACATCGTCTACGCTGTTCAACGCAGTTGTGCGAGCTGATTTGGAAATCGTCAAGCGCAGCGCTCATAGTTGGCCATCCTCTTATGTGAATAAGGGCGAAGACGCAACCGTCAACTGGCCGTCGTTGGATTTTGTCTTCAGAAATAATACGGATTATCCGGTATTTATCGTTGCTTGGTATGAGAATCAACAAGTAACGGTTCAGGTGTATGGAAAGCTTTTGCCGAATGGGCAGATCATAGACCTTGAGTCTGAAGTTATCAAGACAATCAAGCCGGATGATGACGTGATCTATACGTTAGATAAATCCCTGCCTGTTGGAACGAGAAAACAAGGTCGCAAGAAGCGGACAGGTTATGTCGTTGATACATATAAAGTGTATAAGGACGCAAGCGGAAATGTCATTGAAAAGAAAAAACTGTGGACGACAACATACCGCGCCATGCAGAATGAAATACTCTATAATGATGGATCGACTTTAAACGTGAGCGAGTAGCAAAAGAAGACTAGGGGGAAAAGCACTTGAAAAAGGGGGATGCACGCCGCAGCGAGTTGCTGGCAGCCGCAGAAAAGCTGTTTTATACAAATGGATACGAAAAGACATCCATTCAGGATATTTTGGATGAAGTAGGCTTTTCCAAGGGCGGTTTTTATCATCACTTTGACAGCAAGCTTTCTGTTCTGGAAGCAATCTGCGAACAGCGGGCGCAGGAAATCTGTCAAAGTGCGGCGGTTGCAGTCGGCGAAGGAAAAAAGACAGCGGTAGAAAAACTGAATGCGCTGCTGGCCTCCTCGACACTTTGGCAAAGCGATAACCCTGGCTTTGTTATGCTTTTGATTCAGGTTGCGTATCGTCCGGACGGTGCATTGATGCGCGAAAAGATGAAGGATTGTCAGTTGGCGTGCATGCAGAGTGCTTTGAAGGAAGTCTTGAGCGAAGGCGTGAAGAGCGGCGAATTCTTCCTTGACGATGTGGAGAATACTGCTGGTCTGGTTTTGCGGCTGTATATGCAGTTTGCAGATGAGATTGCGTTTCTGCTGGCGCAGGAAGAGAGCGAAAGCAGGCTTTGCGAAGCAGCAGTCATGAAGATGCGTGCTTATCGTACGGCGATCGAGCGAACGCTGCTTGCCCCGTATGGTTCAATTTCACTGATCGACGCAAAAGATTTGCAGGTTCTTGCTCAGAGAATTGTTCGCGATCGCGTTCGCAGACGTGCCGATGAGATGTTGGCGGCAACGAGATAAAAAGCAGCAGTCATTCTCTTTGCGAGAGGGGAATGACCGCTTTCTTTTACTCAGCCAAAGTGTTTTTTGCGAATTGACGGATTCGATTTTCTTCTATACAATAATAGTTGAGAAATAGATTTTTGCAGTATAAGATTGAGAAAAGAAATGGAGGTACGAAAATGAAGCTTGGATTTATCGGTGCCGGAAATATGGGTTCTGCCATTATCAAGGGGATAATTGACAAACAGGTTCTTCGAGCCGATGAGATATACTTGAGCCGAAAGCACCCGGAGAAGAGCGAAAACTTTGTTAAAATGGGCATTCATGTCATGCAGGATAATGTTTCGCTTGTTCAAGCGGTTGATTGCATTGTGCTGGCAATTAAGCCTATCTATCTTCAGGAAGTCATCGATGAAATTCATGATGCTTTAAATGGAAAATTTGTCATCTCCATTGTGGCTGGATGGACTTTCGAAATGCTGAAAAAGGCCTTGCCGCAAACAACACGCTTTGTACGCGTGATGCCGAATACGCCGATTGCCGTTGGTGAGGGCATGAGTCTGCTTTCGTGCCGCTATACCTGTACGGATGAGGAATTTGCAATCGCGCAATCGATTTTCTCCGCAGCTGGTAAAACCGTCGTTGTGGAAGATTCTTATTTTACAGCAGCCAATGGCATCAGTGGATGTGGACCTGCATTTGTTTATGAATTTATCGAAGCATTGGCTGATGGCGGCGTCCGTTATGGTGTTCCGCGAGCGTTGGCATACGAATTGGCTGCGCAAACGCTGATCGGTGCTGCAAAAATGGTTCTTGAGACAGGCGAACATCCTGGCAGACTTAAAGATGCTGTTTGTTCACCGGGTGGATCTACCATTGAAGGCATATATGCGCTTGAAAAAGGCGGTGTGCGTGCGGCTGTCATCGAGGCTGTCGGAGCGACCGTTGAAAAGACACAGCGTATGGTGCATTAAATCATATGGATTCTGATATTTATTGTTGATCTGTTGTTGATCGTTGGAGCGAGAGTTTTGTGAAAGAAATTATCATGTATACGGACGGAGCCTGTTCGGGAAATCCGGGTCCTGGTGGTTGGGGAACTGTCCTGATGTTCGGTGAGCATATCAAAGAAATCTCCGGATTTATGCCGGATACAACAAACAATCGTATGGAACTGTTTGCAGCGGTTCAAGGATTTACTGCGCTGAAACAACCGTGCAAGGTTACGCTATATTCGGATTCTGCTTATTTGGTCAATGCATTTAAGCAAAACTGGATTGATTCATGGCAGCGCAACGGTTGGAAAAATTCTGCAAAGAAGCCAGTTGAAAATCAGGATCTTTGGAAATGGCTCTTGACCGTGATGCAGCCGCATGAGGTGATCATCAATAAGGTAAAGGGACATGCGGATAACCCTTGGAACAATCGCTGTGACGAGCTGGCAACAGGTCAGATTCGAGATCATCGTTGATTGGCGGCTCATAGGGAAGGATTTAATAGACTTCGCAAAACTCAGGTTTTGCGAAGTCTACGGTGTAAAGAGGTTGGTTTTATGCCCAATGACTATCACACGCGAGCTGAGCTTGATCGAACCCATCGTCTGCGGGAATTGCTGCATGAATTGCCTCCCTGCTGTTCGGATTATTTTATTGCAATCGAACAGCAGACGAGCGCACTCACCCGACTCAGCTACGCTTACGATTTAAAGTTGTTCTTTCAATATCTTTCCACTGAACTGCCTAAGTTTGGCGGAAAACCGATTACTGAATTCACAATCGCAGATATTCAGCAAGTTACCAAACAGGATTTGGAACGCTATGCTCGTTATTTGGCACTGTATATTAAAAATGAAACCCTGGATGATGGCGAAATCAATTCCCGCGAAATGACCAATCATGAGTACGGCATTAAGCGAAAATATGCTTCCCTTCGTGCATTTTATAAGTACTTGTTTTCAGATGGCTTTATTGAAAGCAACACGGCTTCGCTTGTTCCGCTGCCTAAACTCCATGAACGGGCAATCATCCGCCTTGATATAGATGAGGTTGCGCGAATTTTGGATGTTGCTGAAAGTGGTCAGGCTTTGCCTAAGACTTATCAAAAATATCATCATGTTACGCGCAAGCGAGATGTTGCCATGTTATCCTTGTTCCTTGGAACGGGCATTCGAATCAGCGAATGCGTAGGACTGAATATCGACGATTTCGACTTTGAGCAAAATGCTTTTGTTGTTACTCGCAAAGGCGGAAAAGAAGTCATTCTCTATCTTTCGGATGAAGTAGCAAATGCTCTCAAGGATTATTTGGCTGAACGCAGGCAAATCGAGCCTTTGCCCGGTCACGAAAACGCATTCTTTTTGTCCATTCAGCGGCGTAGAATTTCTCAGCGTGCTGTTGAAAATATGGTAAAGAAATATGCAGCTATCGCAGCACCGCTGAAAAAGAAAATCAGCCCTCATAAATTGCGGAGTACATTTGGCACCAATCTGTATCGGGAAACGGGCGACATTTACCTCGTAGCGGATGTACTCGGTCACTCGGATGTCAATACGACACGCAAGCACTATGCCGCCATCTCTGAAGATCATCGCCGTTTGGCGGCGCAAAAAACAGTTTTAAGAGAAGAACCTGAATTGCAAACAAAAGAATAGAAATAATCGGTATGTTTTGCTAAGAAGACTTCGCAAAACATACCGATTTCTATTTTTTCCTAATTTATCGATTGCCGCGCATGAACGGAAACAAGTCGTCATCATTCATGATATCATCAGAATCATCATCCAGTGTTTCTTCGTCATAAAGATATTCATTCGGATCCATGGTTTCATCGATAATGCCATCAACCTTGATTGCGCGATATTCTGGACTGTCTTTTCCGTGATCCAACCCAATGCACTTTCCGCAATTATCGCAGATTTTTGTTGGATCCAAGTCGCAAAGATTACATTCGCCGCATTCCGTGCATTCGCGATCATATAAGACACAGCGTTTCCCTGCCATTTTCATTCCCCCTTATTCAGTCTGCTCATTATATCACGATTTTTCATATCGGACAAGTCGTTTGAATACGAACATATGTTTGATATTTCTTGCTTTTTGCGGCTCGTTTATGTTATAATCTTCTGGAAGAGTCTGTAAGTAAGGGACATCTGATTTCACTAAGAAAGGAGCTGATGCGGTTTCATGGCAGATAAAAAGCCTCGTGGAGATATGCAGGCACGCATTCTTGCTTATATCGAATCTGAGATAAAATCACGCGGATATGCGCCTTCTGTCCGAGAAATCGGAGAAGCTGTTGGCTTAAAGTCTACATCGACGGTTCATGGACATTTGACACGCCTTGAGAAGAAAGGACTCCTTCACCGCGATGCTATGAAACCTCGTGCGATGGGACTTTCACTTCCCTCTTCTTCCCCATCATCATATGATGACACGGATGTGCGCCAGATTCCGGTTGTGGGGCGCGTTGCGGCAGGTGTTCCGATTCTTGCAGAAGAAAATGTTGAGGAAGTGCTTTCGATGCCCATAGATGTTGTGGGAGAAGGCGAACTGTTTGCCTTGCGTGTTCGCGGAGAAAGCATGATACAGGCAGGCATTATGAACAATGACTATATCGTAGTTCGCAAGCAACCGGATGCCAATAATGGAGAGATCGTTGTTGCAATGATAGATGATGAAGCAACGGTTAAACGTTTTTATAGGGAATGTGGTCATGTTCGGCTTCAACCTGAAAATGATGCGATGCTCCCGATTATTGTGCCATCTGTAACCATTTTAGGCAAGGTTGTCAGCCTGATCCGAAAGTTTTGAGGATAGCGGCAACACATTCATATCATAAATAGAAAACAGGTTGGAAGAATCTGATATGTACCCGGCTTTCTGGATACTGGGTTAAAATTGAATCATTAGGTTTCCATCATGGATGCTTTCCTGAACTTTGAGGGAGGCATCCATTTTGTTTTATCTGGAATTCTGCTTAACTTTAAAAATCACTCTGGACAAAACGACTTTGCCTGCTGCACCCGCATAAACGCTCACGTCTGTTCGTTTTTTATTTCGAGCAACATCGTTTTTCTTAAGTATGCTTTTTTAGAAGCGTTGCCCCATTACAGCCATTTGAAGTGTTGAAGAAAATGAACACTTTCATGCGCAAAGACATAAATAATCAAAATATACTCAAATTTTGTTTTTTCTCACATATAAATATACGATTGCAAAGAACAGCACAATCATGATATTTTGGAATTCATTTATAACAAATCCTACTTTGTTTTCAAAAACCGTAATGGTGTCATCACCACATATAGCGCTCTTTGTAATTTTCAGATATCCATTTGCAAATATGGAAAGCAAGCCGTTCTTATTTAACGTATATGCATCTGTTCCATTCATTTTTCTTTCATTTTTCAGATATGAAATGTGTTTTTCAGTGTTTTCATCAGATATTACTCTTTTTACTTTAATCTTTTCTAAACAAAAATCAAACTCAGCTATAATGGAACTTCTAATCCAGTATATTATAGCACCATTCTCTGTTGCTTCAACTAAATATCCTCCCATTGATCTAAATTTATATCCATATATGATTTCGCCATTTCTAACAACATATGTGCTTTTTTCTCTGTTTCCCAGTTCATCACATCCAACTAAAAGATTTCCAGAACTAAACACATCATAGCAAATGATATGCTCCATAATTGTTTGTTTGTTATCTTTCCTGATATTTACTTTTTTCAAAAAGTCATAAGCATCTTGTTCATTCATTTCTACTGTTGAAAAAGTTCCCGCCCTGCTTTCGTAATATTCATTAGAATGATTTTCAAACTTAATCATTACAAATGCAACAATTATAATGATAATTATCAAGTCTATCATCATTTTATTCATTTAAAATTTACCATAAGAATAAAGTTCTTCTTTATTACTCTTCCCTTCACTACATTCTATTTATTCTTTTTTCTCCCCCAATGTCAATGCCGCATCAGGGCTGTCGATCTAAAACCCACTTTGGAACTTCGCCTCCTAAGCAAAACTGCATATTTTTTTAAAAAAGAAAGCCCGACTTTCCCCGTCATCTGATCAGGAAAAATCAGGCTTTCAAATGATGTTAAAATCAATAGAGCTTCGTGCCCGCCGGAATATGGGGATTAACCATCGCAAGTTCACAATTGCAATCGCGGT
>Ga0129311_1002510_pt1 | contig 10995 bp, 9 predicted proteins | sample Go1ome_FD_94435 | JGI IMG/M metagenome (GOLD analysis project Ga0129311, IMG submission 94435) | Western lowland gorrila individual fecal microbial communities from Wisconsin, USA - Go1022B metagenome | ecosystem: Host-associated > Mammals > Digestive system > Large intestine > Fecal | place... | reverse complement strand
GATGCCGACTACGTCTACATCTGCGAGAACGAGACCATCCACGGTGTGACCTGGCAGAAGCTGCCCAACACCAAGGGCCACGTCCTCGTTTCCGACCAGAGCTCCATGTTCCTCTCCCAGCCCTGCAACGTCAGCGACTACGGCATGATCTACGCGGGCGTCCAGAAGAACGTCGGCCCTGCCGGTATGGTCATCGCCATCATCCGCGAGGATCTCATCCGCGAGGATCTCGATCCCAAGATGCCCATCTACATGCGCTATGACACCCACGCCAAGAACGACTCCATGTACAACACCCCGAACTGCTGGGCGATTTACTGCTGCGGCAAGGTGTTCAAGTACCTCAAGAGCATCGGCGGTCTCGAGGAGATGCACAAGCGCAACATCGAGAAGGCCAAGGTCATCTACGACTTCCTCGATTCCTCCAAGATGTTCAACGGCACCGTCGAGCCCGAGTTCCGTTCTCTCATGAACATCCCCTTCGTCACCGAGTCTGCTGTGCTCGATGCCGAGGTCATCGCCGCCACCAAGGCTGCCGGTTACGACAACCTCAAGGGCCACAAGAGCGTCGGCGGTCTGCGCGCCAGCGTTTACAACGCCATGCCCATTGAGGGCGCGAAGGCTCTCGTCGAGTTCCTGACCAAGTTCGAGGCCGAGCACACCAAGTAATTAAAAAACTGAAAAGGGGGACTTTGTTCCCCCTTTCCTTATCATCAACATTATCTTTTTACAAGGAGAAAGTTACTATGCGTATTCTTGTTACCGACGGTATGGATAAGACCGCGATGGCCGAGCTGAAGGCTCAGGGCCACGAGGTCGTTGAGCAGTTCTACGAGAGCGAAGAGCTCGGCAAGGCACTGCGCGGCTTCGACGTGGTCGTCGTCCGCTCCAAGACCAAGGTTCGCGCTCCCCACATCGACGAGGCCAAGGGCAGCAACCTCAAGCTCATCATCCGCGGCGGCGTTGGCGTTGACAACATCGACGTCAAGTATGCCGAGGAGAACGGCATCATGGTGCGCAACACCCCCAACGCTTCCAGCCAGTCTGTTGCTGAGTGCGCGCTCGCTCACATGTTCGCCTGCGCCCGCTTCATCTCCATCGCCGGCGCTGCCATGCGCAACGACATCTGGGACAAGAAGGCCTACTCCAAGGGCATCGAGCTTCAAGGCAAGACCCTCGGTATCATCGGCTTCGGCCGCATCGGCGCTCACCTCGGCGTGATGGCCAAGGCCATCGGCATGAACGTTGTCGCCACCCGTTCCTCCCGCACCTCCGGTACGGACGAGGCCACCGGTATCCCCTACGTGACGCTCGACGAGCTGCTCGAGAAGTCTGACTTCATCTCCCTGCACGCTCCCGCCCTCCCCGGCGGCCCGCTGGTCAATGCCGACACCATCGCCAAGATGAAGGACGGCGTTTGCATCATCAACACCTCCCGCGGCGGCAACGTCGACGAGAAGGCGCTGCTTGAGGCGCTCAACTCCGGCAAGGTTCGCGCTGCCGGTCTCGACGTTTGGGCCGAGGAGCCGTCCAAGAACCATGACCTCTACTCTCACCCCATGGTTTCCTGCACGCCGCACATCGGTGCGCAGACCGTCGAGGCGCAGAAGCGCATCGGCGCGGAGATCGTGGAGATCATCTCCAAGATGTAATTCTTTCGCAGTCCACTGCGCAAAAAGGAAGAGCCGCTTTTTAGCAGCTCTTCCTTTTTTGTTTGCATGCCCGCAGCGGCATATCTCCCTCTCCCGCTTCATAGGATACACCAACAAAACTGTGCTGAGGTGTACGATATGGAGCGCAACCAGAACTATGTGGAGCTGTGGGGCGTCGCCGAGAGCGACCCTGTTTTTTCGCACGAGAACCATACCCGCCGGTTCGACAAATTCCCGCTGCGGGTGGAGCGCCTCTCGGGGCAGAGCGACGTACCCGTCATCGTGGCAAGCGAAGCGCTGCTGCGCGTCTGCCCGGTGAAAGCGGGGCAGAGCCTCCGCATCACGGGGCAGCTCCGCTCGTTCAACAACAGGAGCGGACAGGGCAGCAAGCTGGTCATCACGGTATTTGCGCAGAGCATCGAACCGGGCGACGGTTCTTATTTCAACCGCATTCTTCTCTCGGGCGCGCTGTGCAAAAAGCCCGCACTGCGCCGCACGCCGCTCGGACGCAGCATCTGTGATGTGATCCTTGCCGTAAACCGCCACTACGGGCGCGCAGATTATCTGCCATGCATTGCCTGGGGGCAGACCGCCGTGCAGATCGCAGGCATGGACGTCGGCGAGCATCTTGCCGCCGAAGGCCGCGTGCAGAGCCGGACTTACACCAAGCTATTAGAGACTGGAAGCGAAGTGCGCACCGCGTTCGAAGTGTCCATCATGCAGCTTCTGGACGAAGAAGAAACGGAGGGGACTGCCTTGCCATAGGCAGTCCCCTCCGTTTCTTTGCTTATAGCCTGTGCTCCTATTCAAATAATTTATCAGTACAGCCCTTTACAATTTTAAGCCGCAGTGTTAGAGTTTTTGTTGTTATATATCTTATTAAAAATATTAAAGCAAAAAACACAACACGGAGAGAAAAATGGCAAGAATTTTTTTACTAAAGGGTGATATTGCCAATCCCGGCTATGTAGACATTCCCGACGAAGCGACCACCATCCGCGATGTGATCTACCGCATCGGCGGCGGGATCCCGAACGGGAAGAAGTTTAAGGCCGTGCAGATCGGCGGGCCGAGCGGCGGACTTCTCGTTGAGGAACACCTTGATCTGCCCCTGCATTTTCAGAAGCTCAAGCCCTACGGTGTGCGCCGCGGCGACAGCGTCATTACCGTGCTCGACGAGGAGCGCTGCATGGTGGACGTTGCCTGCCGCTTCATGCAGTATACGCAGACGGAGTTCTGCGGCAAATGCGTTCCCTGCCGTGAAGGTACCAAGCGCATGAACGAGCTTTTATGGGCACTGAAGGATTATCACCTTGACCGCAGCGGTTTTCACCGCCTCACCGATCTCGGCGAAATGATCGCCGTTACGGCGTTCTGCAACCTCGGCAAAAACTCCTATCACACACTGGAAACCGCCATCAAATACTTCCCCGCTGAGTTTGAAGACCATCTCAAGGGCGAGTGCAGTCTCTGTGCGCTCGACCGCGAACCCATTGTGCCCGGCGGCCTGCCCTACAACCGCATTCGTCTTGTGATCGACCCGGACATCTGCCGCGGGTGCAGCAAGTGTTCGCGCTCCTGCCACGCCGAGGCCATCACGGGCGTCATCAAGTCGCCGTTCGTGATCGATCCGGAAAAATGCGTCAAATGCTATACCTGCATCGAGGCCTGCCCCTTTGATGCGATCCGGGAGGTGGAGATCGATGGCTAAGGGTATCATGTATGTCGACAACATCCGCGTGGAGTTCGACGACGAGCCCACGATCATGGATGTCTGCCGCAAGGCGGGCGTGGAAATGCCGAACTTCTGCTTCCACTCCGACCTTTCCGTTTACGGCGCGTGCCGCATGTGTATGGTCGAGGATCTGGACACCGGCAAGATCGACGCCGCCTGCACCACCAAGCCCAAAAATGGCATGCGCATCCGCACGAACACGTCGCGCCTTCTCAAATACCGCCGCATGATCCTGGAGTTGATGCTTGCCTCGCACTGCCGCGACTGCACCGCCTGCGAAAAAAACCGCTCCTGCCGTCTGCAGGAGATGGCCGTGCGCTTCGGCATCCATCACGTTCACTTCAAGGATACGCGCGAGCATGTACCGATGGACTTTTCAAGCCCTGCGGTCACATTCGACCTCAACAAATGCATCCTCTGCGGAGACTGCGTGCGCGTGTGCAAGGAGGTGCAGGGCATGAGCATCCTGCACTTTGCCGGCCGCGGCCCCGGGCTGCACATTGAGGCGGGCGACGACCAGCCCATCTCGACCACTCACTGCGTCAGCTGCGGCCAGTGCGCCGCCGTGTGCACCACCGGCGCCATCACCGTGAAAAACGACATTGGCGACGCGTGGAGAGCACTGCACGATCCCAGCCAGCGCGTGGTCATCCAGATCGCGCCCGCCGTGCGCGTGGCGCTCGGCGAGGCCTACGGCCTGCCTGCCGGTGAAAACGTGCTCGACAAGCTCGTCACCGCGCTCAAGATCATGGGCGCCGACGAGGTCTATGATACGATCTTCGGCGCGGATCTCACCGTGCGCGAAGAGTCGGCAGAATTTCTGCGCCGCCTGGAAACGGGTGAGAATCTGCCGCTGATGACCTCGTGCTGCCCGTCCTGGGTGCGTTATGTGGAGCAGGAGCGCCCGCAATTTCTCAAGAATCTCTCCTCTGCCCTCTCCCCCATGCAGATGTTCGCCACGGTGCTGAAGGATCGCTACCGCGCAAAGGACGCCGCCGACGGGCGCACGACCTTCCACATCGCGATCATGCCCTGCACGGCCAAGAAAATGGAGGCCGGGCGCAAGGAGTTCCGCCGCGACGGCGTTCCCAATGTCGATCTGGTGCTGACCACGCAGGAAGTCATCAAGATGATTAAGGAATCCGGCATTCGCTTCCAGATGCTTGAAAAAGAGTCGCCTGACCTGCCGTACGGCATGGGCAGCGGTGCGGCTGAGATCTTCGGCACGAGCGGCGGCGTGGCGGAAGCCGTGGTTCGCTGCTGCCTGCCCGACAAGAGCAAGAATGCACTGCGCATGCTTGAGCACAGCGGTCTGCGCGGCACGGAGCCGATCCGCTTTGTCACCATTCCCATCGGCGAGCGCGACGTGCGCATCGCACTCGTTCACGGCCTTGCCAACGCAGCGAAGCTGCTCGACCAGATCGAGCGCGGCGAGGTCGAGCTGGATCTGGTCGAGGTGATGTCCTGCCGCACCGGCTGCGTCGGCGGCGCGGGTCAGCCCTATGCGCTGATGGGCAACAAGCTCCAGCGCGCGCACGGCCTCTATGAGATCGACCGCAGTTCGATGTTCAAGCGCAGTGAGCGCAACCCTGTTCTCGACGCGATGTACGCCTCCGGGCTTCAGGAGCGCGCACATGAGCTGCTGCATCACGAATATACCGAGTAACCGCCTCATCAGAAAAAGCTGACCGTGGCAAACACGGTCAGCTTTTTCTCTCACCTTATTATTATTTATAATACTTCTATTGACAAATTAAGATATTTCCACTAATATATTTTTGAAAAAGCATTACAAAATTTGAATCGGAGGGCCTTATGGAAGTCCGCAATCTGGTCACGTTTTTAAAAGTCACCGAGCTCAAGAGCTTTTCCCGCGCAGCGGAAGCGCTGGATTACTCGCAGTCCGCCGTCACGGTGCAGATTCAGCAGCTTGAGCGCGAGCTTGGCGTGCAGCTCTTTGACCGCATCGGCAAAACCGTTTCCATCACACAATACGGCAAGGACTTTGTCTCCTACGCGCGCGACGTGGTGAGTGCCATCGCGCGGGCGAGCGCGTTCGCCTCGGCGGACTCCGAGCTCAGCGGCACGGTGCGCGTCGGCACGCTCAATTCTCTGCTCACCGCCTCGTTTTCCGATATTGTGCCGCTCTATCACGAGCGTTTCCCGCACGTGCAGATCGAACTGCACGCAGGCAACATTGCCACAATCACGGAAATGCTGATCAAAAACGAGCTTGACATGATCTACACGCTTGACGAGCAGATCTTCGATACGCAGTTCGTCAAGGTCTTCGAAGCGCAGGAGGACGTGGTCATCGTAACGAATACGAGAAACCCCCTCTCCACCCGCGCGGATGTGCGTCTTGCCGACCTTGTGAACCACCCGTTCATTCTGATGAACCACGGCAACCCCTACCGCGACCAGTTTGACCGCGAACTTGCGCGCCAGGACCTGAGCGTGGAGCCGTTCCTGGCGCTTGAAAGCGATACGCTCGCGCTCAAGCTCATTCGCGAGAATCCGGAGTTTCTCTCTGTGCTGCCGCGCTACACGGCAAAAATGAGCATTCATAAGGGCAACCTTGCCATCATTCCCGTGGCAGACTGCCAGATGAGCCAGTGGCGGCAGGTGCTCTACCACAGAAACAAGGTCATCACGCCGCAGATCCAGGGCATGCTTGACACGATCCTCGAGGTCGCCAGAAAGCCGTTTTGACCGGAAATCCGTCATATTGCGAAGGTGCGCCGCCGGTGCACCTTCTTTTTTTATGCAGATACGCTTATTTACTGTAAAATTGTAAAAAATTAGTGCAAAAGCGTGATGCGCGCGGTATAATCATAGGCAAATTCCAGACGCGCGCCGTATGCGCGCCCGTCTTTCGATCGGAGGGATCATGATATGAGGATCGTCGTTAAGGTTGGCACCTCCACACTGGCGCACCCCACGGGGCGACTCAACATTCAGCGCATGGAAAGGCTGTGCAAGGTTTTAAGCGACCTGAAAAACATGGGACACGAGATCATTCTCGTTTCCTCCGGCGCCATTGCGATGGGCTTTGGCAAGCTGAATCTGCGCGAGCGGCCGAAGGACGTGCCGACCAAGCAGGCTTCCGCCGCAGTCGGCCAGTGCGAGCTGATGTACACCTATGATAAGCTCTTTACGGAGTATAACCACACCGTTGCACAGCTCTTGATCACTGCGCCCGATATTGAAGAGGGCGGCAGCCGCCGCGAGAACTTCCACAATACGCTCGCGCGGCTCTTAGAGCTTGGCGCACTGCCGATCATCAATGAAAATGACACCATCTCCACCGCAGAGTTCGGCATCGGTGATAACGATACGCTCTCTGCTATCGTGGCTGTGACGGTCAAGGCGGATCTTTTGATCCTGCTCTCAGACATCGACGGACTCTTTGACGGCGACCCGCGCAAGACCCCCGATGCAAAACTCATCGACACGGTAGACATCATCGACGAGCATATCATCTCGCTCGGCGGCGGCAGCGGCTCGAATCTCGGTACGGGCGGCATGGCGACCAAGCTCCGCGCCGCGCAGATGGCGACGGCGGCAGGCTGCGAAATGGTCATTGCCAACGGACAGACACCCGATATTCTCTATGATGTTGCCGCCGGCAAGCGCGTAGGCACAAGATTTACGGTAAAGAAGGATTGAACATGACGACCATTGATCTACTGAAAAAGACGAAGGCTGCCTGGGGCAGCATCCGCAGCGCAAATGCAGAGGAAAAAAATCGTCTGCTGCTCGCCATGGCAGAAAGTCTTGAAGCAAATCAGGCTGACATTCTGCGCGAAAACCAAAAGGATATGGACGCTGCAAGGGGAAGCATCTCCGATGTCATGCTCGACCGGCTCGCACTGACACAAGCGCGTATTCACGCGATGGCAGATGGGATCCGCGAGGCGGCGGCACTGCCCGACCATGTGGGGCGCGCGCTGGCGCAGTTCACCCGCCCCAACGGCATGACCATCACCAAGCGGCAGGTGCCGCTCGGTCTGGTCGCCATCATCTATGAAAGCCGCCCGAATGTCACCTCAGACGCAGCAGCGCTGTGCATCAAGAGCGGCAATGTGTGCATGCTGCGCAGCGGCAAGGAGGCGTACCGTTCTTCCCACGCCATCGTCACAGCGCTCAAGGCGGGCATCGAATCCGTCGGCGGTGACCCCGATATCGTCAACATCGTCGAGGACACGACGCACGCGAGCGCACAGGCGCTGATGACGGCGGACGGCCTTGTCGATCTTCTGATCCCGCGCGGCGGCGCGGGGCTGATCCGCGCCTGCGTTGAAAATGCAACCGTTCCCTGCATCGAAACCGGCACGGGCATCTGCCATGTGTATGTTGACAAGGACGCCGACCTTGACATGGCGGTAAAGATCATTGTGAACGCCAAAACAAGCCGTCCGTCCGTCTGCAATGCGGAGGAGGTCTGTCTCGTTCACCGGGCAGTGGCGAAGGAATTTCTGCCCAAGCTCCGCACCGCGCTCGTCGACGAGCGCAAGGCAGCGGGTCTCGCCCCTGTGGAGCTGCGCCTTGATGAGGCCGCAGCGGAGATCATTCCCGGCACAAGTGCAACAGAACGCGACTTCGACACGGAATTTCTCGACTACATTCTCGCCGTGGCGGTCGTGGACGATCTCGATGCCGCCATCGCGCATGTCCAGCAGCACTCCACGCACCACAGTGACTGCATCGTGACGGAAAACAAGGACGCTGCGGCGCGCTTTGTCGACGAGGTCGACAGCGCGGCGGTGTATGTCAACGTCTCCACGCGCTTTACCGACGGCGGCGAGTTCGGCCTTGGCTGCGAGATGGGCATTTCGACGCAGAAGCTCCACGCGCGCGGGCCGATGGGTCTTGACGAGTTGAGTACCTATAAATACGTCATCACCGGCAGCGGTCAGGTCCGATAAAGCCAGAAAGGCGGGATACTCCGATGTACCACAACAACAAACGATACGCGCTGACGAATTGCGTGATCTTAGACGGCTCTGAGCACATGGAGCCGCAGACGGGCAAGGCCGTCTGCATCGACGGCGAGAAGATCGCCGAAATTACCGACGCGCAGCACATCCCCGCAGGCTATGAAACCGTCGACCTCGGCGGCAGGTATGTGCTGCCGGGTCTCATCAATATGCACGTGCACCTCCCTGCTTCGGGCAAGCCGAAGAAAAAGGCAAGCGACCCGAAAAAACTCGTGAAACTCATCACCTCCTGCGGCTTGATGAACAAGATCGGCGTTAACATGTGTGAAGGTTATGCCAAAACCGAGCTGCTCTCCGGCGTGACGACGATCCGCACCGTCGGCGGCGTGGCGGATTACGACACGCGCATCCGCGATCTCGCGGCGGCGGGTAAAATTCTCGCCCCGCGCGTGCTGGCCTCGAATATGGCAGTCTCCGTCCCCGGCGGACACATGGCGGGCTCGCTCGCCTATGAGGCGCACACGGCGGCGGAGGCCGCGGCCTTCGTTGAGAAGATCGCCGGGGACAAGCCCGACCTCATCAAGCTGATGATCACCGGCGGCGTGCTGGACGCCGAGGTCGTGGGCGAGCCGGGCGTGCTGCGCATGCCCCCCGAGCTCGTCAGGGCCGCGTGCGACAAGGCACACTCCCTCGGCATGCTTGTTGCGGCGCATGTTGAAAGCCCCGAGGGTGTGATCGTCGCGCTGCAAAACGGCGTGGATTCCATCGAGCACGGCGCGCAGCCGACACAGGAGATGCTCGACCTCTTCAAAGCGCGCGGCGCCTTCCAGATCTCGACCATCTCCCCCGCCCTTCCCTATGCGCTCTTCGACCGCAGCATCTCGCACGCGACCTACGAGCAGCAGGAAAACGGCAAGATCGTCTTCGACGGCATCATCGCGCTGGCAAAAGCAAACCTTGCTTCCGGCGTGCCCGTCGGCCTCGGCACGGACGTGGGCTGCCCCTACATCACGCATTACGACATGTGGCGCGAGCTGAACCACTTTGTCAAATACTGCGGCGTGACGCCTGCCTTCGCGCTCTACAGCGCAACGAAGCTGAACGCGCGCCTCGCGGGCATCGGCGATGTGACCGGCGGCGTCGAAGTCGGCAAGCAGGCTGATCTCATCGTCTGCACGGACGACCCGCTCAAAAGTCCGAGCGCGCTGCGCACACTTGACATGGTCGTGAAGGGCGGCTATCGCATCGATAAGCCGCAGGTCAAGAAAATGCCCGAGGTCGAGCGTGAACTCGACAACTTCCTGTGAGCGCGATGAAGTACCTTGTATTATCCGATTCCCACGGCAATGTGGACAATATGGTGCGCGCCGTGGAGTGTGAAAAACCGGACGGCATCATTCACCTTGGCGACTGCTGGCGCGACGCAGAGGAGCTGCACAAGCTTTTCCCCCGCCTGCCGCTCGAGCAGGTGCCGGGCAACTGCGACTTTGGTCGCTTTGAGGCGCTCGAGCGCGTGCTCATCTTAGACGATCACCGCGTGCTCATTGCGCACGGACACACAATGGGCGTGAAGACGGGGCTGCTGCGCGCGCAGTACCGTGCGCTGGAGCAGAACGCCGATCTTCTGCTCTTCGGTCACACGCATATACCGCTCGTGGACGCGTCGGCACGGCCGATGCTGCTCAACCCCGGCTCGATCGGCGACGTGCGCAGGCCGACCTACGGCGTGCTGGAATGTAAGGATGGGAAGATCATTCCTTCGGTTTTCAAGCTGGAACAAACGCAATAAAAAAGAGAGACGCCGAGGGCGTCTCTCTTTTTTCACTTACACATCAAGAAATCGGTGGGCAAGCGTCGGTGCATCTGTGTGCTTGAGACAGACGACGTTCAGCTCATGAACGCCCGTGAGCGGCGGACAGGAAAAACGCCCAAACTGCGTATCGTCCTTGACCACCGCCTCATAGAGGAAGCTCACGCCGCAGCCTTCGCTGACCAGGTGCCGGATGAGCTTGAAGCTGCTGATGCAGACATTGGCGTGAAATGCCTCGACCGTGTAGCCGCACTGCTGGAGCTCTCGTTCGAGGATCTTTCGCGTACCGGAGCCCGGCTCGCGCAGGATAAGCCGCTCGGAAAAAAGCTCGTCCATCGTTACCTCGCGCCCCGAAAAGGGGTGGTCTTTCGCGCAAATGCCGATATAAGGCTCATCGCGCAGCAGAAAGCTCTCGTATCGGCTCTTGTCAAAAATACCCTCAAGCACGACAAAGTCAAGCTCTCCGCCCTCGAGTTGGGCAAGCAGATGCGCGGTATTGTCCACGGTAAAAAACAGCTCGTTGTCCGGTTCTTTGAGAAATCGGCTGATCTGCGGCGGCAGAATATAGTCGCCGATGGATTTCGTCGCGCCGATGCGCAGGCTCGTCTTTTCCTGCCGCCTGAGCGCGCGGCGCAGCTCCTCGTCCTGATAGCGCTGGCTGATGGCATAGATCTCAAGCGTTTCGCCCTGCGCCGTTTTTCTGAGCTTTCGGCTGTCGTAGGTAAAAAGGCGCACGCCGTACAACGCTTCAAGCGCCTGGATCTGCTTGGTCACGGCGGGCTGCGTCAGGTGCAGCCGCTCTGCCGCCCTGCGATAGTTCATGGTGCTGCATACGGTCAAAAAGGTCTCAAGCCGCTG
>Ga0129311_1002505_pt1 | contig 11009 bp, 5 predicted proteins | sample Go1ome_FD_94435 | JGI IMG/M metagenome (GOLD analysis project Ga0129311, IMG submission 94435) | Western lowland gorrila individual fecal microbial communities from Wisconsin, USA - Go1022B metagenome | ecosystem: Host-associated > Mammals > Digestive system > Large intestine > Fecal | place... | reverse complement strand
TGTAATTGGCTCATGGGCATGCTCCTTTGATTGTGTTTTTCTTGTCAACTAACATTCTATCAAAGAAATGCTTCATGAGCTATTTTATTTAGTTAGTGTCCAACTTCATTATACAATCGGCGACATATATCAAAATATAAAATTATTAAATTAAAGTTTCTTAAAAAGTATACATTATTAAGGAGGGACTTTATGAAAAGGTTAAATGACATGTATAGCAGAATGGGGGCATTGGTGCTTGCACTTGTGCTTATGCTTGTGACTGTTATACCTGCAAATGTGATGGCGCAGGCAGCAGATGCTGGAAACGCAAATATGGCAGCGGCCGCGACACCCGGTGATTCAGATGGAATCTACAAGGCGGATGATGGAAACTATCATTACTATATCGGAGGAAAGATAGTAAAAAAAGCCGGTTGTATCAGTGATGGTAATGGAACAACATATGAGATTGAAACAGGCGGTATAGTTACCACAAAGCTGGTGAAAAAGGGAGAGATAAGAAACTGCTACAGTTATACAGGTGGCAATTGGCAGCTTATCAAAGGCAAGTATAAGACAATTGATGGTGTTCTTTACTACTTCGATTCAAAAAATGGAACAGCTGTCAAAATGTATAAAAACAGTACAGGTCAGCTGTATAAGTATGTGTCATCAAAGATGCAGCTTGTGAAAAACGATGTATCTACTATTAATAGCAACAGAATATATTTCTTCAACAGCAAAGGACAGAAGGTCACAAAGGCTGGTTGGTACACTGCTGCGTCAGGTACAAGAGTATATGTAAACAAAAATGGCTATGTTGCAGTTAAGCTCTCTGCGAGTGGTAAGTCAAAAAGATATTATTCATATGATTACAAGGCACTTAGATGGACAGCGAAAAAGAATACATGGGTAAATATAAATGGTGTTGATTATTACTTTGCAAAGAGTGGAATCGCTGTGTATATGCATAACACCAAAACCAGCAGGTTCGTACAGTACAAAAATGGAAAATGGAATACTGTAAAGAATACAATGCATACACTGAAAAATGGAAAAATATATCTGATTAATTCCAAGTCTGTCGTGACAAAGAAGGCAGGCTGGTATGGCATAAGTGGTACAGATAAAGTGTATGTAAGCAGTAAGGGCTATGTAACAATGAAGTTTTCCACAAAATCGGGAAAGCTTAACAAGTATAACTACAGTAAGAAGAAATGGGAACTTGTAAAGGTTACTTCATATAAAATAGGAAAAAAGACATATTACTTTGACTCCAAGGGTGTTGTTGCAAAGAACAAAATTGTTGGAAATAAAAAGACAGGATATTTCTATGTGGATAAGACTGGATGCAGAGTTAATCAGAGAGAGATCCAGATGGCTGTAAATTTTGTTATGGCAAATACAAACAGCAAGATGACAACTAATCAGAAAATGTATAGGTGTTTCCATATTCTTTCGGAATATCCATATATGAGAGATTATGTTGTTCCTACAGATATAAGAAGATTTTATGACTATGCTGCCGACACATTTACATTAAAACAGGCAAACTGCTACAGATATTCAGCAGCATTTGCATGCGTAGCAACAGTTCTGGGCTATGAGGCAAGAGTAACCTGCGGTGAAGTTCCAAATATTTATGACACAGGTATGACTATTCACGGATGGACGGAATTGTGGAGCAATACGGACAAGCAGTGGAAGGTATATGATGTGCGTATGCATCATAATTTCCCAAATAGAAACTATTACAATGTATATATGCGCAATTATTATCCAAATAGATGTGTTCAGGGACCAAGGGCACGACTTACAGTAAAAAATGGAAAGGTCAACTGGAGATGGCTTGCCGACTCCGAACTTGGTGACCATTAATGGTAATAAATGAAATTGTATAGTTGGGACTACGTGGAATATGATGGATGACATTTGATATTAGAGAGGCTTATAGAGATGAAAAAAGGAACAGGTTTTATGAGAAAGGTGGCAGGTTTTACTGCTGTTGCTATGCTCTTATCACTGGGTATACCATCTGATGTCAATGCGGCAGAATCTGTGACTGCAAATAACGCATTTACTGTGAGCAATTCGGTGGCGACACCCGGGGATGCGGATGGTGCTTATCTGAACCAGGATGGCTATTACTATTATTATGAGAATGGAAGTATTCTGAAAAAGTCAGGATGGCTGGAGCTTGGAACGGGAGAGGCCTTAAAGCTTGATGGTTCATATAGAATAATGTACAGATTGGAGCTTGATGGTTCAAAGAAGATAATAAGCAGATATGATATTGCAAATAAAGAATTCACACTTTATGAAAATGATATTATAGAACTATCGGATGGCAGGCTGTATTTTGCAGGAGAAAAAGGAGTAATATCTTCCACAAATAAAACAATATCTGATGGAAAAGGCAATACATATATATGTGCCAGTGGTGGTGTGATAACAGGCAGACTCGTCAAGAAAGGAACAGCGATATATTGTTACACATACAGTGAAACAGGGCACAAATGGAACCAGGTGAAAAATACATATAAAAAAGTGGACAGCAACAGGATATATCTGTTTGGTTCAAATGGAGTAAAACTGAGCAGATCAGGATGGTATACATTGAAATCCGGGGATAGTGTGCTTGTTGGAAAGAATGGATACGTAACGGCAAAGCTTACAAAGAAAGGCGATGCGAGAAGGTATTATGCATATGATTATTGCAGCAACACATGGAAACAGAAAAAGAATCAATGGATCACAGTAGGCAATATCCAGTATTATTTTGCATCAAGTGGTGTTGCAAAATACAGCTATAATACAAAGACCTCAAAGATGAATCAGTACTCAAATGGTAAATTTGCAGCAGCGAGAAAGTCAGCCGTCAAGCTTGGCAATGGAAGAATTTACTATTTTGGAAGCACTGCGGTAAAGTCTGCGAAGGCGGGATGGTTTGATCTGAGCAGCAAAGATAAGGTGTGTGTGGGAAATAAAGGTTACATTACAATGAAGTTCTCCACAAAATCAGGAAAGCTGTATAAGTATAATTATAGCAAGAAGAAGTGGGAACTTGTAAAGGTCACTTCATATAAGATAGGTAAGAAGACATATTATTTTGATTCAAATGGAGTTGTTGCCAAAAATAAGATAGTTGGAAATAAAAAGAGTGGTTATTTCTATGTTGACAGTACCGGATGCAAGGTGACTTCAAAAGAAATAAAGATGGCAGTTAATTTTGTTATGAAACATAAGAAAAAGGGAATGTCTAACAGTGATATTCTTCATAGCTGCTATCGTGAGATGGCTACCTATGGATATCAGAGAGATTATGTGGTTCCGGATGTTTCCAGATTCCCGGATCTCAGCTGTGACACACTTAAAAATAAGTATGGTAACTGCTATAGATTTGCAAGTACATTTGCCTGTGTAGCTACAGTGCTTGGATATAAAGCCAGGGTGACATGTGGTATGGTTCCGGCTGTCTATGGAAACGGACAGACTATTCATGGCTGGGCTGAGGTCTGGAATACCAAGGATAAAGCCTGGAAGGTATATGATGTAAATATGCAGAGAGTATGGACTGAACAGGAGATCAGTTTCTATAATCAGTTTATTTCTGATTATTATCCGGGAAGACATAGTGTTGATTTCAGAGTAGGTCTCACGGTAAAAAATGGAACCGCAAAGTGGAGTAAGTTGCAGTAAGAAACTTATTAAAAAGAGTGGAATGACATCTAAAGCAGTTTATAAAGTATTAAAGTAAAACTACATATGATTTCAGGCGGGGCAATACACAAAGGTGTATTGCCCCGTTAAATATCATTGTGTCAACAATTGTGTCATGGTATACTAAATCTGTATGTCCATATGCGGAGATAGAAGATATTTGTTTCAGAATATGGGCAGACATATCAGGAAAATCATATGGTATAAGATCGATTATAATCAGGAAAGTATAGAGATATAGATAACATGGCACTCAAATACGTGATGATAAATGACATAATTGAAGAACATAATGCAAGAATGCAGAATCTGAGGAAATATTACCCATTCTTTGTTCTGGCTGAGACCACATTTGCGCAGTATAAGGAAGGTCGTTATGCACAGCTGGACATGGGGTATATAACCATGGCGATTCTGCGTTTTTTTATTCAGGAGAACAGCTTCAATGAGCGTGAGGTGTCATACGATGAATACGAGGAATTTATGGGACAGCTTCTTGACCGTGATTTCGATGTGGAGATCGCGGAGGAGGACAGGGCTGACCTGATAATGTATATATTTGATAAGATTAAGAACGACGGAAGGGCATTTGAATTTACGTTCTATGATCCGGGAAAGAAGCAGCGCAAGACGGGTCGAGTGAAGCTGATAGACAGTCACATAGTGGATGGAAAGGTTCTGTATTTCATCACTGCGGATGGAATCGAGTTCTATCTGGATACCAAGGAGATCAAGGATGAGAGCAAGATCAACGTGCAGCAGCTTCTTCTGGAGAAGATGATCGTCGGTGAGAATTTCCGCGGTGGAATAGAGGTCGTGCGCAGGATTAACAGTGAGGTGAACAGACTGATCCGTGAGAAGGATGAAATAGTGAATCTTCTGTCCATCGATGTGTTCAAGGGCGCAGAAGAATACGAGAATTACATGAAGACCGTCGGCAAATGGTTCGCTGACGAGCAGAAGCTGTTTGCCAAGAACAAGGCTCTGGTGGACAAAGCTATCACCAAGGCGAGCTATGACAATATGGGTAAGGGCAACCTGAAAGCCATGGAGGAGATAAGCCAGCTTGAGCTGGAACTCAAGAGGACGATCATCAAGCACGGAAGTCTGATAAGCAGCACCATGGAGCTGCAGAACATATCGGACAATATCATACACAAGGCAAAGCTTCAGAAACTGAGGCCGGCATTCGACTTTGCTGGACAGCTTCAGAGCATCATAAAAGAGGACAGACCGGAGAAGATGCTCACCATACTTGCACCTCTCTTCGCTCCGAGGATAGTGAAGTCATTCAGTATGACATCCATAGATCACATGCTCACGTTGAAGTCCGAGGACAATGCTAAGACCACAAAGGTGAAAAAGGAGCAGCTTGATACGAACTTCCGTTATGAGGATGAACTGCTTGATGAACAGATAAGTGCAAACTTTACAAAATTGTTCCACGAGCTCCTTGACCAGCTGAACAAATGGGGACACCTGAGTCTCAAGGAATTCAATGGAATCCTGGAGGTGAAGTTTGGCAAGGAGATATACGACAACAAAGATTATTATTCCTTCCTTACACACCTGGCACAAAAGGACAGATACAGTGTGGATGAGATACTTGCAAAGCCGGATACCATGCTGGAGGGAATGCTGGTGGATCACATAGAGAGAATAAAGAAAGTTGACGAAAAAACGTTGGCGGCTGCCTCATCAGGAGATCAGGCTGACGGCAGCAGATCCGGCCTCTCCCGTGAGATGTATGCACCGGAACTCACACTGGATGCATTCAGAGGCATGACATTTACACTGGAATTCCATCCGGAGGAGGAGATACAGATCGGCGAGGACATGTTTGTTACGGGAATTATGTTTGAGAAGAAATAATGGGGGAAATATAAATGACTACGGAAGAGCGATTGATTGATAAAGCAAAAGAAGCATTTATTATGGCAATTGAGATATACAACAAACCGACAATAAAATACAGACTAGAGGGATTTAGTTTTTTTATATGTAATGCATGGGAGTTGATGCTAAAAGCTTATATAATAAGAAGGGACGGAGAAGAGGCTGTATATTATGCTGATAAGAAGAATAGAACAATTTCTTTAGAAAACTGCATTCAACGTATTTTTACAAATGAGAAAGCACCCTTGAGGAAAAATCTTGAGAAATTGGTAGAATTAAGAAATACATCAACTCATTTTATAACAGAAGAATATGAGTCAGTATATATTCCGTTACTGCAAGCGTGTGTTTTTAATTTTGTGGAGAAAATGAAAGAGTTTCATGATATAGATATGACTGAAATTATATCTGAGAATTTCATCACGTTGTCAGTAAAGATACGGTCGTTAGACGAAAACGAGATAAGAGGGAAGTATACAACTCAGATTGCAGAAAAATTAATCTCAACACAGAAGCAATTGGATCCCCTGATTGATGAAAGTAATAGTAAGTTTGCAATAAAAATAGACCATTATCATTACAATACTAAAAATAGGAATGAAGCTACAGAGATATATTATATTGATAAATCAGCAAAAGATGGAGTAAGGATAATACATGATGTAAAAAATCCTAATGACACACATAAATATAATGCTAAGGCTTGTATAAGAGAAATAAACAAACGCATAAGCAAAAACAAAATAAAGCTTATGTATAAAAATGAAGAAGTAGAATTCAATATGTTCCATTTCCAATTATTTTTGAATTATTTTGGAATAAAGGACAATGAAAAAATGTGTTTTGCATATGAGGTATCGGCTCAACCACAATATAGTTATTCACAGCAGGCAATAGATTTTATTTTTGAAGAGATAAAAAAATCACCAACTACAATTATTGGTGATTTGAAGGAAAAATTAAAAAAGTCAACCCCAGGAGCAAAGGATTCTAAGTGATAACCACCTACTCCCATTCGGGAACCCAGCTTTTACCCTTCACAAGTTGACTTACTTTAGTATATGCGCATAATGGGAATTTGTCAATTACAGCAATCAAAAGGAAATAATTAACAATGATATATTACAGGAGATAATATGGAAAGCAAAAATTTAGACAAGGCGATTGAAATATATTCAAAGCTTATATCAGGTGAGGAGATCTGCAAAAAGCACCCAGACAACGGCCCGCTGTACGATGAATTCTACGGCAATGCCGAGGTGTATGACATCGTCATGAATATGATGAAGAAGATGAACCTGTCGCTGTATGAGTACAATGACAGTCTGTATATAACAGCCGGTGAGGGCAACAGGGTATTCGGCTATACGAATGACGATATGAAGAGGCTTCTTGGACTTCGTCTAAACAAGGAGCTCTATCTGTGTTACTTCATTATGTATATGACACTTCTTTATTTCTACAAGGATTCATCCAGTTATCAGTTCAGGGAGTATGTGAAGTCAGAGAACATTATAGATGAGACAAGCAAATATCTTGCGGACATAACGAAGAAGCTTGATGTCCTGTCAACGGACGAGGTGGAGCAGGACAGCTTCAAGGCGATAGCGCTTCTGTGGGATGAGCTCCCGGCGGTGACGGGCAATCAGGAGGGCGACAGCGCCAGGGCGTCCAAGGCGTCACGGGCGGGTTATGTGAAGCTTGTGTTCAACTTCATGTCGGCTCAGAGATTATTTGTGGAGAATGCGGACAGGTACTATCCGACCGACAGGATGAAAGCTTTGTCGGAGAACTATTTTGAGGAATACAGAGGACGGCTGTATCAGCTGCTTGGAGGTGAAGAAGAGGATGCCTAGTATCAACAGGATAAGAGTCAACAATGTAAAATATAACTTTGGTACACAGCAGTACGATGACTTCACCATGAGAATGTACGGCAAGAATACTCTGTATGATCTGGCAAATGGAGGAGGTAAGAGTATTCTCATGCTCCTGCTTCTTCAGAACCTGATACCGAACTGTACTCTGGATGATAAGCAGCCAGTGGAGAAGCTTTTCCGTGCGGGCGGCGGCAACACAGTCATCCATTCACTGATCGAGTGGAAGCTTGACGAAGCGGATATAAAGGATGGCTACAGGTATATGACCACCGGATTCTGTGCCAGAAAGGCAAAGGATACGGCGGATGCAGGGGAAGTGCAGAAGGACACTGCATCCATAGAGTATTTTAATTACTGCATTTTCTACAGAGAATACAACAAGAATGACATAGTGAATCTCCCTTTGTCGGAGGGCAATGAGAGGATTACATTTAACGGTTTAAAAACGTACCTCAAGGATCTCGGACATCGTGATATGAGTCTGGAGGTCAGGGTATTTGACAAGAAGGGTGAGTACCAGAGATTCATAAGCGGCTATGGTCTCCATGAGAGCCACTGGGAGATTATACGTGGAATCAACAAGACAGAGGGACATGTAAGAACTTATTTTGAGACAAATTACAGGACAACAAGAAAGGTCGTGGAGGATCTGCTCATAGAGGAGATCATAGAGAAAGCATTTGCCACAAAGACAGGACGGAACGGCGAGGAGGATACCATGGCGGAGACTCTCCTTGACATAAAGGACAAGCTGAACGTTCTGGCGCAGAGAAAGCGTGATATAGCCAACTACGACCATCAGATAGAGCTGATAAATGTTCTCGAGGGCAAGGTGAATTCCTGCATAGGGCTCTACGAGGACAACGACAGGATCTGTAAGGGCCTGGCCGATGTGTATGCCACGGGAAGGGCATGTACACAGGAGGGTGACACCCACATGGAGGAGCTGGCGAAGGCGAAGAGTGATGCCGGAGAACAGTTGGAGCAGCAGAACAAGCGTCTGGCAAATCTCAGGGTCACCAGGGATTATCTGCGCCTTGAGGAAATGAACCGTAAGATGGAGGAGACAGCCAGTCAGATAGACGACAACGAGAAGAAACTTGCGGAGCTGAAATCCCAGATCGGCTACAAGGAGAGTGTAAATGACTACCTTGTATACAGGGAGAACAAGCGACAGTACGATGAGAACAGACTGATAGTCGATAATATAAGAAATAACATCGGATCATCCAGTGAGAAAATGGCTGTATATGCGTATAACAGACGCATCCGTGACGAGAAGAAGCTTGCAGAGCTCATGGCGGCAAGGGAAGAGGCTCAGACCAGCTATGATCACGCCCTTGAGGAGGCAGAATACTGCCGAAAGGTCATGAGGGAGGGCGAGATCGCGCAGGCGGTTGCGGAAAACAATATCACCGATGCGACAGCCAAGATAGATGAGATAAGCACCCGTATAAGTGATCTGGCCGCATCTGTCAACCTGCTTGTCGTGGGTGATGTGAAGGATATGATGAACAAGGCTCAGGAGGAGTCGGACAGGATTCTTGCTGAGATGACGGAGCTGGAGATCGCCATAGCGGATTGCAGGACAAAGCTGTACGATGACAGATACAGACTGACGACAGTACAGGCTGAGTATGATGCGTTGGAGAGGAGCTGCGAGGATGCAAGGCTTGACGCTGAGGCATACAGACAGTCGGGAAGCCAGCTCGACAGCATCATGGCAGTGTACTCTGTGGAGAATCCACAGGATATAACAGGAGTCATAAATGACAGGATAAGGGGAACCATAACAGAGACGATCAAGCGCCAGCAGGAGATCGACAGACTGACAAAGCTTGCGAAGTGCTATGAGGATGGGAGACCATTTCCGCCATCAGAGGGCGCTGAGAAAGTTATAAATTACATATCCACCCGCCATGGGCTTATGGCCATGCACGGTGCGGATTATCTGTCGGCACTGCCGGACGACACAAAGGAGGATCTTCTTCAGGCAAATCCATACCTGCCGTACAGTGTTGTGACTAAAGGTTTCGGAGATCTGGAGGATGACATCAACCTTGGTTCAATAGACACAGGCAATGAGTGCGTTATGGTGTACGATATGGATAGACTTTCGGAGTCTGCCATAGTTCCCGCTGAGAACATGCTCATCATAGGAAGAGACAGAAAATATTTCATGTCTAAGGACTCAATAGAGGATGCCAGAAAGGCAAATGCTGATAAGATAGCAGGTCTCACGGAAGAGATCGGTCTGATAAATGAGAAGCTTGCGACTTATCAGGAGGATCTTGCATTTGTCACAAGGCTTGTGGATGCGAGATATACAGGAGCCGAGGACAGGGAGAGAGAGCTGAACCAGGCGCTGCTCGACAAGAAGGATGAACTTGAGGGGCTTAAGATGTCAATCAAGGTTGTGGAGACTGAGCTCAAGAACAACACAGAGAGATATGGTGATCTGCAGCAGAGGCAGCAGAGGGAAGCTGACAGAAGACAGACATTTGTAATGATAGAGCAACTGTCAGACCTTGCAAGACCGGAAGAACAGAGACTTTCCGAGTATAAGCAGAGGAAGTCTGACCTTGTGGCAAAGCTGTCAGGACTTCATAGCGATGTGCTGAAGTGGTCGACAACGGTTGGTGAGACCGAGGCGAAGCTTGCAGGACTCACAAGGAATATAGAGGATATCCAGTACAAGTGGACGGAGTATTTTGAACCGTATCTGCCGAAGCCTGAGAATGCGGGATCTGTTGAAAAACTGGATATTTCAGATGAACAGCTTGAGCAGGAATTCATGGCTATGCTGGCGGTTTCAAAGGAGCATGTGCCGGATCTTGATGACAAGAAGAAACTCATGGATGCGCTGAAGAAGTCCATGGACAGAATACAGAAGACCATAGAGAAGAGAGGCTTCGATATGGCGGTATTTGCCGAGGCGGGAGAACTCTATCCGACGTCAGAGGACAATCTCAGGGAGATGGATGATGAGCTGGCAAGGCTCACATTGATAGAGGCATCGCTGATGCAGCAGCAGAAGGCTGACCAGAAGGCGTATAGCAAGCTGGAGGGAAGCATAGAGTATGCGATAGAGAATATCAATCGTACATATGGCGATGGAAGTTATGTGCGCGAGGACATATCTGCCACAGATACGGATACAGCTATAGCCAACGGAGATGCTGTGCTTGCGGACATGAACCGCATATTCAAAGATGCCGAGAAGGCATACAGCGATTACTACAAGCAGTATGGCTTCATGGTGGATCTGTACAAGGATGTGAAGAGAATAGTCGATACAAATGACATAGACGTATCTGGTGGTAATGTGCTGGATGAGGACATGGATACTCTCAGACAGTTATTCGAGACAAGCCTCATGAAGTACGACAGGAGCATGAAAGCTCTTGCCCGTGCAAAGAACGAGATCATGAGATTCAAGGGACAGACCGCAGATACGCTCGTGGAGATGGGTGTATTCGAGATGGCAAATACTATCAGACAGGATGTTCAGGTTCCGGATACCTACAGTCA
>Ga0129311_1002504_pt1 | contig 11010 bp, 9 predicted proteins | sample Go1ome_FD_94435 | JGI IMG/M metagenome (GOLD analysis project Ga0129311, IMG submission 94435) | Western lowland gorrila individual fecal microbial communities from Wisconsin, USA - Go1022B metagenome | ecosystem: Host-associated > Mammals > Digestive system > Large intestine > Fecal | place... | reverse complement strand
GGTCATGTCAGTGATAAAAATGTTGCGATGCGTATTGCTGGAGACATCGATCACATCACAAAAAAACTCCCTGCATCTTTCTTGCTTGAAGATGAATGCAAAGAGCTTCATGATATCATGGTTGAAACATATCAACAGATGCTTGAAAATGGTGAACAGTATTGGAATGATTACTGTAGTAATTTAAGATAATCATCTACATTCTCTATTGTTACTTTTTGATAAGGACTGCGAATATATCTTCCGTTTTTTAAATTAAACGAATCTAACGATTCGTTTTTTGCGAGTGCAATGGATAAATCTGCAATCGCATCTGCCTGCTTGATTCCATCATTATAGACAGTGCCAATCATATTTCCTTCTTTCACCTGTTCTAGTCCATCTTCTGTTCCATCAATACCAATCACGATTGGCCATTGTTCTTTCGCAATTCCAGTTTCAGTCAATGCCTGAATTGCACCAATTGCCATTTCATCATTATTTGCCAGGATCAATTCAATATTTGTATTGAATTTTGATAATAACTGTTTTGTTTTTGTACATGCCTGACTTCTATTCCAGTTAGCAATCGCAAAGCTTAATTTATCTAGAACAATGCCTGCATCTGAAATTGTTTGAATCGACACATCTGTCCTGACAATTGCATCTTGATGTCCGGTTTCACCTTCTAAAATAATATACTGAATTTTCCCATCTTGATTCTTATCAACTTCTGGATGTTCTTTGATATAGTCAGAAACAATTTCACCCTGCATTTTTCCAGATTCCCCTGCATCCGCACCTACATAATATAGTCTTGTCCAGCTTTCTAAATCTTGTGATACCAGTTCTCGATTAAAGAAGATAACTGGCACATTAGAATCTTCTGCCATACTGATAATTTTTTTCGGTGCAGTTCGATCAACAAGATTGACACAAATCACATCATAAGAATCACTTAACATATCAGAAACCTGACGATTCTGTGTTGATTGCGATTTTTCAGAATCAACCGATTTTACAATCACATTTTCGTATTCATTTAATTGTTTTTCGATTCTAGATGATAATTCCATAATGAATGGATCATAAGAATCATAATAGGAAATACCAATACGAATTTTCTGCTTTTCTTCAATTGTCTTTTCTTTACAGCCTGTTAAAAATAACATCACTGTTAATAATCCATACAATACTTTACGCATGATTAATCTCCAATCGGAAACAAAATACTTTCATTCTGTTTAGAAAACATATTTTCTTTGTTTATCGTAAAAAAATCAATAATTTCTTCTTTTCTTTCATGTGGAAACTTGATTCTCTGTACCATTAACTGAACAGAATTATATCCCATCACAAACGCATCTGGAACAAGCATCGATTGAATAATTCCTTCATCTAATGCATTGACATTCTGATCCGATCCACCAATACCATATAAAGGAATGTTATATTTCTTCGCAAAATCAATTCCAGAATCAAGAGAAACACTGTTTAATCCAATCACATAATTCGGAATATCAACAAACTTCAGCTGCTCTTCCATTTCTGAAGAACTGCCACTGACAATCCAGTCAATTTTCGCACCTGCGTGATCTAAAATATCTTCTACAGTATTTAAGCGTCTTTTCATACTATATTGATCAATATTATTCGCAAGAATACCAACACGCTTAAATCGTAAATCTCTTCCCACCTGATCAAACAATTGAGAAGTTAATGTTGTCGCAATCAATTCATCATCTAATGTTACCGTATCTACTTTTTTCAAATCAATGTCATACATTGCACATTTTGTATTCAACAATAGAAGATTTGTTTTAGAAACAATATCATCCACAACTTTTTCTGTATCATTGGAAGCAATAAATTCTACAATCAATCCATCCGTTCCATTTCTAATTTCCTTATCAATCAGATTTTTCTGATCAGCCAGGGTTTCCATACCTGTTGTATTGACAATATTTACAATGACATTTTCATTGTCCATAGCTTCTCTAACACCAGACTCAAAGCGATTCCACATATTATTGGAAGAATTTGGAACAATGACTGATATTTCGTATACATTTTCAATTGTTGGAGAACGCAAGGCAAATATCGTTGACATAATTACAATAGAAAGAATGACAACTGTAATAATGAACACATTATTTTTTTTCATTTATATCACTCCTTCTCAAAATATGTTCCATCTTCCAGAGCTTTCTGATTTTCTTCTGTATAAGGAACTGCTGGAATATGAATTGTAACACATGTTCCTTCATCCAATTCAGAAGCAATGGATATCCCATACTGCTCACCAAATCTAAGCTGAATTCTCTTATGAACATTAATCAAGCCAACACCAGAACCATGTGCCTTTTTATGTTCCGTATCTGAAAGAATTGTTTTCAGATAGTCTTCAGGAATACCAAATCCATTATCGCTGACTGTAATATAGATATCATCATTTTCTTTCCAGCCTTTAACATGGATTTCTCCATCTTCATCCATATTTTTTACACCATAATATATTGCATTTTCAAGAATAGGCTGAACAATCAGTTTCACAGTACAATACTTTTCAATTTCTTCAGGAATATCAAAATCATATATAAAGTGATTCTTAAATCGTACTGCCTGAATATTCATGTAGTTTTTGCCATGCTTGATTTCATCCGCAATCGTAATGATTGTTTTTCCTTTAGATAAAGATAGACGGAACAAGGAAGCAAGTTCTGTAATCATAAATACCGCATCTTTCTGCTTTCCACCCTCTTCAATCATCCAGACAATGGAATCCAATGTGTTATATAAGAAATGTGGATTGATCTGTGCCTGTAAGGCATCCAGTTCACTCTTTCTCTTTTCTTCCTGTTCTTTTACAATATCATGCACAAGTCTTTCATTACTCTGTTCATAAAAATGAATCACTTCCCCCAGGTGTTTTACTTCAGACGTAGCACCTGGCAATATTTCCAATCCTTTTTTGCTTCCTTGTGATAAACCCGAAATAGATTCTGCAAGTACGTACAATGGTCTAGAAACAAATCGAGAAATAAAACGGTTAATAAACATCAAGATTAAGAATGTTACCGCAACAAGCAGAATTACAATATAACGCACTCGATTTTCGTAGATGGATGGATTTGCGCTAGAAACTGCTACCAGCTTCCATCCTGTATATCCAACTGTATCCACTACAACATTTCTATTTTCACCTTCAAATTCTTCATTATGCAAACCATCTTTATACAACGCTGCTTTCATATTGTTTTCTTTATAATCACCAGAATTGATCAGCATTTGTTTTGGATGGTAAATCACAGCACCAGAACCATCAATTAAATACGTATAGAAATTTGTATTGTCAGTATTCACAGAATTTAGAATTTGCTCAATATAGGAATAATTCATATCAACAAGCAGAACGCCTTCACACATTTTTCCATGATCGTTCAAGCTGACAGATCTACTTAATGAAATCACCCAGTTATAGCGAATGGAAGAATCATCAAATAAGTTTTGTACATGAGGAAGAGAAAAATGCAGGTTTTCTACTTCACTTACTGCATCTAGAAACCATTGTTGTGTTTTCACATTGACATCATCTTTTAAATCCGCATTTGGAGAAGCCGCAATCAATTTACCATCTTCAGAAAACAACGCAAAAGAGATGAGTTTATCTTTGTTTGCTTCATATAACATATTCATTTCTGTTTCACATGTTGCATTAGAAATGTCGATTTCTTTAATCGAATTGTAATATAAAGTATCAGATAATTGTCTCATCTGTTGTAGATAATCTTCTAGATTTGCTGTAGTTTGTGAAGTAACCTGCTTTGTTGATTGAATAATCGTTTGTGCACTTTGAATTGAAAAGAATTTGTAAAAAATAATTCCAAGAACAAAGACAATCACTGCAGAAACAACAGTAAAGCTAATCAGCATCAAGCCTTGAATGCTGATTGACTTAAAGTTGCATATATCATCAAATTTATCTTTGAATGTCTTGTGTTCACTCATACTTCTTCCTGAATTTTCATTCGATATTTATTTGGAGAAACACCATATGCTTTTTTAAATACATAGGAAAAATAGTTGGGATCTGTATATCCAACATCACGTGCAATCACATATGTTTTTTCATCTTTTTCCAACAGCAGTTCAACAGCCTTTTTTAAGCGAATATCTGTTAAATAGCTTGTAAAAGACTTTCCAATTTCTTTTTTAAATACAGTAGAAAAGTATGCATAGGATACATTCAGATATGCACAGATACTTTCAACTGTCAGATCTGGATCACTATATTTTTCATTTGCATAATCAATTGCTTTTACAATAAAGTTCTTCGTCGTATTTGATCGTTTTTCATTGATCATACTCTGCATCTTAAAGCAATGATCTTTCATCCATTCATTCAAATCTTTTAATTCAAGCTTTTCAACCTGAAGAATAATTTCATGGTAGCTTGTAAATAATTCTGAAATTTCAAGTTTGTTTGCTAAAGCAAAACTATATAATTCACTGACAAGCTGCATGACAAAAAAACGGAATTCAGGCACTTTTGTCAAGCTCGCCGTAGATTTATCCAGATATTGATCAATGGCATGAGATAATCCTTCTTGATTATTCACACGTATTTTTTTAAATACTTCATCTAGCGAATCTGTTTCAAGAAATATTGGCTGCACGTCTTGATCTGGCTCAATTTCATTAATATTGATTGCTTTCATTGTTCCATACAATGTACGATAGCTGACTGCTAAACGTGCACCATTATAACTGTCAGAAATATCAATCAACTGCGAACAGATTCTGCCAATACCAATTGTCACTGTAGCATCCACTACACTTTTTGCTAGACGCGTAAACTTATCACAGTCATCCGTTAATTTTGTAATTTCATTTTCTGAAGCATCTAACTGCGCAATCATGACTGTGTTTCCTTGATACGTAAACAATTTACCTTTCCATTGTTCACACAGCTTTTCTTCTGCCAGCTTTTTTACAGATAAGCTGACATACAAAGGATTAATTTTTTCTTTCAATGTATGTGTAGAAACATGTAAGATCACAGCACAATAATATGGACTGTTCAAATCAATAGAATAGATTTCTTTAAAATGATCTAATTGATCTTTTGCAAACTTATTTTCCATTAAAGAAGCGTAAAAGGATTCCTGTAAAATTGGCAAGGAATCATTATAATACGATTCAAGTTTTGAAATATTCTGTCGTTCATCATATTCTTTATCTAATGCGTTGCGAATGTTTGTAAAAACAGTCTTTAACTTATCTGCATCTATTGGCTTCAGAATATACTCTTCAGCTTGAATATGCACCGCTTCTTGTGCATATTCAAACTCATCATAGCCAGAAAAAATAATAATACGAATGTTTGGATACTCTTCCTTCAGCTTATGAGATAACTGTAATCCATTCATATATGGCATTGTAATGTCTGTCATAACAACTTCAGGATGGATTTTTTCAGCAACATCCAATGCATCTAATGCATTTTTACAAATGACAGGTTTTTCAAACCCCAGTTCTTCCCATTGCATCTTGTTTGCAATTCTTTCCGCAACGTCAATTTCATCATCGACAAGAATAACCTTATATTTATCTCTCATAATCGTTATCTTTCATACACATCATGTGTTTTTTTCCATGCATACACAAATCCAGCAAATACAACAATGGAACCAATCAAAGAACCAACTGGTGAAAATAAACGAATGACTGTAATACATCCCATAGAAATACCAGTAAACAGCATGATCATGCCAGCATCATGTGCATATGGTTTTCTTTTCTTTTTTTCAATCGCCTTGCTGCCCTTTGGTCGAATCATCTCTATTCTTTCATTCTTCAATAGTTGAAATGCATAATATAATGGTAAAAATGTTAAAAGTAATGTTACCCAGGATTCATTAATAAACTCTATAAAACTCATATGACAACCTTTCCTTGTTTACTATTATCTCACTTCTGTTAAATAAAACAAAGCGTTCCGAAGAACGCTTTGTTAATAGGATTTTCCTGAAATTATTTTTTCTGAACGTACTTACGAATATCAAGTGTAATAGCGATCAAGATAACGATACCGATAGCGATATACTGCGCGTTCTGGTCGACACCTAAGTACTGTAATGCAGCCTTCAATAATTCAAGAACAGCAACACCAATCAGTGCAGATGATACTTTACCACGTCCACCAGTAACGGATACACCACCAAGAGCACAAGCAGCAATACCTTCCATTTCATAGGATAGACCTGTATTTACAGAAGAACCACCAGCTTTTGCACCGAGCATGAATCCTGCAAGTGCGAAGTAAGCAGAAGCCTTAGCATAGATGATAACAAGTGTCTTGTTTACTGGAACACCAGCAACTTCAGCAGCCTGTGCGTTACCACCAATTGCATACATATACTTTCCATGACGTGTCATGTTGAAGATGAACCATGTAATTGCCATTACGATAATAGCAATCCAGATCAGATAAGATATACCTAAGAATTTACCCGTTGAGAATGTTGTATATGCTCTAGTAAATCCACCTAATGGAGTAGCACCTGTATAGATCAAACCAAGACCATAGATAATGTCCATCATACCTAATGTAGCGATAAATGGTGGAACATGTAAGTAAGCAACGAATGCACCAGTAATTGCACCAAACAATCCACAAATAACCATAACGATCAAGATAACTAAGAATGGATTCAATGGTTCCACACCTGGGAAGAATTTCTGAGAATAATCAAGATTCTGTAACAATGTACCAGAGATACATGCAGCAAAACCAACCATACGACCACCGGAGAGGTCACAGCCACCAGTGATAACGCATCCTGCGATACCTAATGCAATAACAAGTCTATAGGACATGTTTGCCGCAATATTCAGGAAGTTTTTCACTGTAAAGAAGTTATTACTTGTAAAACCTGTATAGAGGACAAGAATGATCATGACAACAATAACGCCATTATTGATCAAAAAGTCCTTTAAATTAAAATCCTTTTTCATTTTCCTTTCCCCTTTTTAATACTGAGCAGCATAACTCATGATCTTTTCCTGTGTCATGTCGTTACGATCAGTAATTTCACCTGTGAGTTTTCCTTCACTCATAACGTAGATTCTATCAGACATACCAATCAGTTCTGGCATTTCAGATGAGATCATGATAATTGCTTTACCTTGCTGTGCAAGATTTTCCATGATTTCATAAATTTCATGCTTTGCACCAATATCGATACCTCTTGTAGGTTCATCCATGATGAGAATATCAGGGTCATTTGCTAACCATCTAGCAACAATTACTTTCTGCTGGTTACCACCAGAAAGTGTAGAAATATGTGTCTGCATGCTAGGTGTTTTGATACTTAACTGTTGAATAGAATCATCAACGATCTTATTGATTGTTGGATGATCTAAGACAAATCCAGCTTTCAAGTGTTTGTTGTAAATTGTGATACCAACGTTATCTTTGATGGAAAGACATCCAACAATACCTGTGCCACGTCTATCTTCTGTAATCATACCTAAGCCTGCCTTCATAGCATCTTTAGGCTGTTTGATTGTTACTTGCTGACCATTGACTTTGATTGTGCCGCTAGAAAGATTTCTAATACCGAAAATACCTTCCATTAATTCAGTACGCTGCGCGCCAACAAGTCCACCGAATCCAACAATTTCACCCTTTTTCACATGGAATGAAACATGCTGGAAGCTTCTAGAATGAATAGAACAGATATCTTCACAATCAAGAATGACATCGCCAATTTCATGATGATGTTCTGGATAGATCTGTGTCATTTCACGACCTACCATCTTTGTAATGATTTCGTCGATAGATAATTCTTTTGCTGGCCATGTTCCAATATACTGACCATCACGCATGATTTGAACATCATCCGCAATACGCTTGATTTCATCCATCTTGTGTGAGATATAGATCATAGCTACGCCTTCATCTCTTAACTGATTCATGATCTTGAATAAGAATTCAACTTCTTTATCAGATAAGGAAGATGTCGGTTCATCAAAGATAATTACTTTTGCGTTATGAGATACAGCTTTAGCAATTTCTACACACTGCATCTGTCCAATTGATAATGTACCTAATAATGCTGTTGGATCAAAGTCCAATCCTAATTGAGCCAACCATCTCTTTGTCTCTTCATTCATTGTCTTGTGATCAATGACCTGAAGTGGTCCATATTTGTGTACCGGGAAACGTCCAAGATACATATTCTCTGCAATAGACCTTGCAGGTACAGGCTGCAATTCCTGATGTACCATTGCAATACCTTTTTCCATTGCATCATCAGGATCTTTGATTTCTACTTTTTCTCCATCGATGTAAATTTCACCAGCATCCATATGATAGATACCGAATAAACATTTCATCAATGTTGATTTACCTGCACCATTTTCACCCATTAATGCGAGTACTGATCCAGGTCGTAGAGACAGCTGTACGTTATCAAGTGCCTTAACGCCAGGGAACGACTTGGATACGCCCTTGAGTTCAAGTTTGTATTCCGCCATTTTATCCTCCGTAATTTTTCACTTTACTCCGTGAATTTATAGAATTTTTTAAATCATTTTAAATAAGATATGAGTGTGGGCACCGCTATGAGCACCCACACTCATGAGAATCAATGCTTCAGTTTTAAAATTATAAACCTAAAGATTTCTTGATGTCAGCGATGTTGTCCTTTGTTACCTTAACATAGTCCTTAACATACTTGTAATCAACATCCTTGCCATCGAGGTAGTCCATAGCAGCATCAGCAGCACCATGAGACTGAGCGATGTGGTCGTTTAATACTGTACCTGTCATTTCACCAGCTTCAACCTTGTCTAAAGCATCAGCTAATGCGTCAACACCAACTAAGTAGATATCCTTACCAACTGTCTTACCAGCAGCCTTGATAGCTTCAAGAGCACCTAATGCCATAGCATCGTTGTTGCAGAATACAACTTCTGCTTCTGGATACTTAGATAGAGCGTTCTGAACCTTTTCCTGAGCCTGTGCCTGGTCCCAGTTAGCAACTTCGTCATCGAGTTCCTTAACCTTTGTTCCAGCATCTGTTAGAGCCTTAACAGAATATTCTGTTCTGTACTGAGCATCTACGTTTTCAGGGTCACCTTCGATCATGATGTAAGAAACAACACCATCACCATTGATATCGCCCTTTGTTTCTGTTTCAAGAATGAGTTCGCCCTGGTATGTACCGGACTGTCTAGCGTCAGCACCTACATATGTAACCTTGAGGCCTTCATCCTTCCATCTCTTCTGTTCTTCTTCATCTGGTTCACGGTTGATGTAAACGAGTGGGATATCAGCAGAAGTTACCTTATCAGTAATTGTTGGAGCTGAAGATGAGTTAACTGGGTTAACGATCATAACATCTACACCCTGTGTAATGAAGTTATCGATCTGAGCTGTCTGAGTAGCCTGGTCGTTAGCACCATCTGTGATTGTGATGTTGTTCTTGTCGAATCCCTTACTTACTAAGTAGTCTTCGAGTTCAGTTCTGAATAATGTCATGAAGTTATCATTGAACTGATAAATTGCGATACCGACTTTCTTGTCAGCATAAGCGCCACCTGTAGTAGCAGCGGATCCACCTGTAGAAGCAGCTGGTTTGCTAGAGCAAGCACCTAAACCTAATGCCATTGTTCCAGCGAGTAAAACTTTTGAAAACTTGTTCATGGAATAATATTCCCTCCTATTAACTTGTGTGAGGTGTTTTCTGTTCCTCACTTGATACTAGTATTTTAGGAAAACGCTTACAACATTTAAATAGAAATTTTTTTGATGGTTCTATAAATTTTTTATGTGAAAATCATGTGAAAGATTTCTCAATTTTATGTTTGCTTTGTCATGTTATACTTAAAATGAAAGTTAGAAAGGAAAGAAACATGGATATCCAATTTCGTGGAAATACGCTTTCTGGTGATCCTGCAAAGCATATTTCATACGCTGTTTTTATTGATCAGCAAAACAAAACATTATATGTTGGCTGTACAAAATATACATATGTCAAAAAAGGAATGTATCCAAACGACACCATTACATTTATAGGTGCAACAAATCCAGACACTTCTTCATTCATCAATCCAACACATTTAAAGAATTATTCCTTCTCTCATTTTATGTTTACTGATTCCAGAACAAAATTCCGTACAAATGAAGTCTACGCAAAAAGTCGAGGCATGACATATGAAATCCCAGTTACATTGCAACGCAAACTTCCTGCATCCAGTGAAGCAATCCATCATTATCAGAATGCTTTACAATGTTATGAAAAAGCAAATGCCATCTATCAAAAAGATTTTGATGATACATCTTTTGCCACAAATATGAGAAGTACAGTAGATCAGCTCACAAAATCACTAGTTGAATATTATCAAATCAATGAAAACTATCAAATCTTTATCAATACACAAAAGATTCCATCCGATACTTTATACAACCGCATTTCATTTCTACATGCACAAAACTACATCTCTTCTTCCCAGCGCTCCCTCTTTCATGACATCCGCTTAAACTGCAACAACGCTTCTCATGGAGAAAGCGTACATATTTCTAAAGCAATCGCAAAAACATGGCTGGAAAGAATGGATCAAATACTACAAAGCTACCGAAGAGATTTCACAAAGCAAGAAAAAACAATCAACACAAAGAATGTATTCTTGTTTCTTCTATTCGCACTGCTTCTTTTTGCACTCACTGTATATCTCATCATGCATCTATAGAAAAAGTAGAGACCCGCTCTACTTTTTTCAATTATCGTTAAACGTGTTTGATACGCATCCATATACCACCAACAGTAATAGAAGAAATCAATACACATACTTCTAAGAATATTCTAGATTCATCTTTTGTATTGACTGTTTCGTTTGGCTTGTCTTCTACCTGAATGACAAGTGGTTCAAGGAATGTGTAGTTTTCTGGATATACAATGTCAAATTTTGCTTCATTTAATTGATATCCCTGTGGTGCCTTTGTTTCCTGGATGTAATAGCCTT
>Ga0129311_1002503_pt1 | contig 11018 bp, 14 predicted proteins | sample Go1ome_FD_94435 | JGI IMG/M metagenome (GOLD analysis project Ga0129311, IMG submission 94435) | Western lowland gorrila individual fecal microbial communities from Wisconsin, USA - Go1022B metagenome | ecosystem: Host-associated > Mammals > Digestive system > Large intestine > Fecal | place... | reverse complement strand
CAGAGAGCTCTTGAGTGTATAGAATACTATGGTGGTTCTGTAGCCGGTGTATCAGCTCTTTTCTCTGCTGTAGATGATATAAACAAGAATAAGATTCACTCAATATTCAAGTCAGAGGACTTCCCCGAGTACCAGACTTATGCTCACAGCGATTGTCCTTTCTGTAAGTCAGGTCAGAAGCTTGACGCTATAGTAAACAGCTACGGATATATGAAGCTGTAATTAAAGGGTGATTTTATATGAGTACCATGCCTATACCGGAAATCATTAAACAGGTTACGGAAATCTGCCAAAAGAACAACGTAGAACATTTAAAGCTTTTTGGCTCATTTGCCACAGGCACTAATACCCCAACAAGTGATATTGATTTTGTTGTATATGGCTGTAATGATATTATTAAGCTTGAGCAAGATATTGAGAATATCGAAACCCTGCGAAAAATAGACATCTTTGATTATGACTCTATTCACAATGAATTTTTATTGGAGGATATCGCAAAGTATGGAAAGCAAATATATTAATCGTTATTATTCATTCTGCAAAAGTTTAAATAATCTCGAAATGAGCAAATCCGCCAATCCGGAAGCTGACTTTGTGTTAGCCGCTACTGTTCAGAACTTTAACCTTACATTTGATATATCTTGGAAGGTTATGAAGGATATTCTCACAAAATATATGGGTATCAGCAGCTTTGCTTCCGGCTCTCCGAGAGAGGTCTTACAAACAGCCTATTCCAACAATATAATCAGTGATGATGATTGGATAAAAATGCTCAAATGCAGAAATCAGTTAGCACATGATTATGATGGCAAATATGCAATGCAGGTTTTTGAGCAGATTGTAAATAACTATATTAATTTATTTGAACAATTCAAAGAACACTGCACTAAGTATTATGCAGATGGCAACATAAAAGATATGGATAGCTTCCGGACATAGTTCAGAGGCTATCCATATCTTTATTATTTATTACACCATTTATATTTTCCCTGAAAATTCTATATAACCCTTAGTTTTCTTCGCAATATAAAGCGCATCATCCGCTCTTCTGTATAGTGTCTGGAAGTTATCGCCCTGATTAGCTTTAACTCCACCTGCACTTAATGACACATCAAGGTCTGAGTAATTCTGCTTCACATAAGAAACAAAATCTGTCTGGATCAACTTAACTATATCTATCATATCCTGATTATCGCCATCTGTCCCAGGGAAGAACAGCAAAAATTCATCTCCGCCTAATCTCGCAGCAATTCCACGATACTTTATATATTTTCTCATGTATTCCGCAAGCTTCACTAAAACCTTATCGCCCTCAATATGCCCCTTTGTGTCATTAAGGCTCTTGAAGTTATCAACATCACATATAAATAAGCTTCCGCTCTGCTCTAACCCTAAGGCTTCCTCTATTACACTTATAACCTTACGTCTGTTGTAAAGTCCTGTAAGTGCATCAGCATTTGCCTCTTTTATCAGTATGCCCTCTCTCTCAACACGCTCCGTTATATCGGTCATGATACTTATCATAGCCTCTCTGCCATCATCTGTGACAATCTTCTTGCCAATATCATTTACCCATATAATACGTCCACCCTTACCTATAACTCTGTACTCAACCTCATACTCATTGCACAGCTCAAACTGAGCGTTAATGCTCTCCTCAACTCTATTCCGGTCGCCCTCATAAATGATATTCGTCATCTTTTCATCCGTAGCATCTATAAGCTCGTCATATGTATATCCAAGAATCTCTAACATTTTATCATTTATAGTATAAAGAGGAAAGCCCTCCTCAAGGTAACCACCCATAATACCGCCCGGCAGTGATTTAGATATAAGCTCCATAAGCTTCTCATTTGCCTTATGTGACATCTTATTATTAGTCATTCTGCTATATCTGAGTGGAAAGAACTCACACTGCTCCTGCGTGGCGGTAGGCGTTGACATATGAACTGCCGCAAGCTTCCAATCACCATCAACCTTACAGCAGGTGCATAACAATCTTGTATATAAATCAATTATGTCCCCATCATCAACAAGCTTAACGTAAACATTTGCAAATGCACTCTTCACGTCTCCTGAACCAAGTGAAATTTCTTCATAATTAGATATCTCATACCAAAGTGGCTCTGGCATCTGTTCAAATTCCTCTTGCAGAAGCTCTCGAAGCTCAGCCTTACTCTTAGCCACCTCCTGCTCTCCAGTTCCAATACTTATTATATTGTCTGTCACACAGTCAAGTGTGGCATCAAAATTTCTCTCCTTCAGATAGCTCGTGAAAAAATTTTCCAAAAACGACCTCATAGTTTTATCCCCCTAATTTTGTAGTTCAGCATATATAATGTATTCAGCTTGCATATATAATATGATAATTATGTTTCCTTGGTATGTACCTTTAGTCTATGTGATGTTCTATATATCTTAACTTTAATAAATATAAGCAATGAATTTTATACGTGTCCATTATAAATACTTTTTTGTATTCTTTCAACAGGGTTTTACAAGGAAGTAATATTTAATTGGCTTATTTACTTGCCTGCAATGTATCATTGCGGCAGTTCTATCATGCGTTGCTGGACAAAAAACAGCTAATTTGATAGGATTTTATTATCAAACCACTAGGAGGTAAGCCCTATGACACTCGGAAATAAAATCCAAAAACTAAGAAAGGAAAATAGTCTCTCTCAGGAAGCCCTTGCAGAAAAGATTGCGGTCACAAGACAAACTATATCTAAATGGGAATTGGACCAATCCGAGCCTGACCTGAGTTTCATAGCACAGCTATGCGATATTTTCGGTGTGTCTGCTGATTACCTGATCAGGGAAAATGTGACCGAGAAAGGCAAGACCCCAGCCCCAAAAAAGACTTTCCGCCCAGCAAAATTTAAGCGTATGCTTCTTGTTACTATATCTATCACTTCATTAATAGCTATTTTTACATGTCTGATATGTGATTTCTTCACATCAGATTCTCTGTCATGGTCAATAATAGCCACTATATCTATAGCTGCTGCATGGTTTTTGCTTCTTCCATGCCTGACATCCACCAATAAAGCTATAATAAAGACGTTACTTATATTAAGTATCGCACCCTTCATAATATTAGCTTCAATCGCTCTTGTTTACAAAAAGGTGATTGTTATAACCCTTGGTGCGATTATTTCACTAATTGGAATCGCCTTTATCTGGCTGGTTTATGTGATATTTTGCAAATGCCACGCCAAGCCCTGGATGGCTCTTGGCTACAGCGTCCTTCTTATAATTCCAGTTTCCATAGCCATAAATTACATTGTTCAGCTCTTTGCTGACACAGCTTCGTATGACTCTGAGAAGTCTTATTTATTTAATAGTGCAATAACTGTGGTAGTGGCTCTTGTTTGTTTTGGAATTAATTATCTACATGTTGGCAAAAAGGGGGAGGAGAGTATATGAAAACGGTGTTTTTACATGGATTGGGGCAGACAAAAAAGGATTGGGAAAATATAGTTAATAGTACTAGCGGGCAGACAGAATGTCTGGATTTGTTTTCAATTAATGATGGTGCTATTACTTATTCATCTATATATAATTCTTTGGAAGAACAATTGGCTACAGAAAAAGAGCCATTTCGAATTTGTGGTATATCTCTTGGCGGTATCTTAGCAATGGATTATGCAATCCACCATGCAAATAATATCTCAGCACTGGTTTTAATCGGTGTTCAGTACAAAGTTCCACGATTTATTTTCACCATTCAAAATATACTTTTTAATCTTTTGCCAGACAAGGCGTTCTCTGATACAGGGCTATCTAAAAAGCAGATGCTTAAGCTTACTAAATCAATGAAAAAACTTGATTTAAGCAAGGACCTAAACAAAATCACCTGCCCCGTAACTATCATGTGCGGTGCAAACGACAAAGCAAATATAAAAGCTGCGAAATCACTAGATTGCCTGTTGTTAAACTCCTCTTTGCACATCATTCCAAATGCCGGGCATGAGTTAAATAAGGAGGTGCCAGAGGTGATTATGGAGATGATGGGGGAGGGATTAGGAGTGTGAAAAATCTCTGATTTCTTATCAATTATTATATCTCATTATATTAAAATGCTCCAAAAAATATATAAATATAGTATATCCAAATCACACTGCCATCATCTTAGCTTGCACCAATGTCTCTCCTCATACTATTCACTAAATTGTTTCGTGCAATTTGAAGAATATTATTTTGGGGATCATCCTTATATCCAGCTTTTCGACCTGATATAAAGACATTATGAATAATTACTTCAAAATTCACAAGATTATTTCGCACATCTTGTCCCGCATAGAGGTCAAATATTATCTTATCAGATTGACAAAATGACTTATATTTATCTTGAGCTATAAAATATTTGTCACGTATCTTGGCTATCTCTTTCTTTGCATACTCTCTATTTGATATTTGCACACCTATATCATTACTTTGCCCATAACCAATCTTTAATTGCTTTTTATAATATTCAATCTGACAGTCTAACGATTCTAATAGTGAGTCAAAATGTTCCATTAAGTAATTTGGAGGACCATCAATATATTTAAGAATATCATTGGGAGATTCATTTGGATAGAGATTAACTATAGAAATCAACTCTTTATATACACTATTTAAAAGTTCTCTTTTCGATTCATATTCTTTTTGTTGAATTCTCAATTTTGCTTTAAAATGTTCAATAACTATATTCATAATTAGGGTAATTATGCTTACCAATAGCGTTCCACCCACACTAACTAAAGCTGTTATCATTTCATCTGGCATTATAATACCTCCTATTTCTATTTGTTTTTCAAACTATATTTCTTAACTCCGTATCTATATATGTATCTTAACTCAAGCAGACCACTATCTGAGATGATCACCATACCATCGAAATGGAATCTAGAATTAATGTCAGTATAGAGAAATAATGATCGGCACATATATATGTGTATAACATCTTGTTTCCTTCTTTGATAACCTGATCTGTAAATTTATTCATTTGCCAATTTTCCCGACTGCTTGACTAACCTCTTTTCTTCTCTCTTTACTCTACGTTCTAATTTTTTGATATCTTCCGATGCGGGCAAATTTTCTGGCTTAATCCCCCTCTGCCCCAGCATATCCCTGACTAACGTATTATTTTCAACATACTCAACAGTAATAGCCGTCTCACCCTGTAAATCTTTTTCTTCAACATTATAATTTGTCATTTCAGTTGCAAGGTTCTTTGCAGCAATAGTGAGTGTTGGCAAAAAATCTGCAAGCGACCTTTTATCTTGCCTCAGTTCTTTCGATATAAGAATTTCTTTCTTCTATCAATTCCTGCTTTCTGGTTTGAACTGCAAAATAGCTTTGAGCAAAGGCAATCTGTTCTTTACGAGGAACTCCATTCTCTGCAATAAGATAACAGGCATAACGAGTAAGCATATAGTCATCTACTTCTCTATTCGCTCCACCTCCCAAAGTAACCATTTTACTGACGTCAGCAAAATGGTCTATTCCACTGTTTTCTTCATTTTGTCATAATACGCTTTATACCTGTAAATCGTCCGCTCACTGACATTGTTCCGCTTCGCAATTTCAACCATTGTCATGCCACTCTCATGCCCAGCAACAAAATCATTATAAATCGCCATCCATTTGGAATTATGTTTCTGCCGCCCACTTAATTTACGATTTCTGTAATACTCCAATTCCTCACGAAGGTCTGCATTCTCTTTCTCTAACTCCTCAATTCTTTTTAATGCCTCTTCAAATGTTACAAATTTACCCATTACCATATCCTCCGCTTATGTCATTCTCGTTTTGTCTATATTATAAATGTCTGTGTTTCTTTCGTCAATCCGATTATGTCATGTTGTGTCGTTTTTTTACAATAAATCTATCTAATCACTCAGACTTTGGAGGAATATCAAAGCAAAGAATTAATGCATATGCTGGCTGTCTGGTCAGGGATTTACATTCTTTTAATAGATTTTCTACTTTCTTCCTGTTATCTTCCGCCGCATACTGCAGCGTGCTTCCTGATTCGCATAGGCAACCATCTGTGCCTCCTGCAGTAAAACATTACCCTGTCCTGCCCTTGTATAAACACAATCATATGCACCAATATATGGGCGCATGCAATCAGCAAACTGCTCCGCCTGTTCCTTCTTCGTCGAAAAACAATCCGGCACCGCAAAGAAACGGTCATTGCTTCTTTGTCTGCCATGCTTGACTAAGATGTATTTCTGATTCTCGATTGGCGCAAAAAACTCATTCACACACCGGGAAAAAAGCGCGCCATCTCTCCCGCTTCCGCCCTGCAGATATACGACATGTTTATATGCTTCCGGTGTTTCCGTCACAACCTTACTGTCCGGCATATCCAAAAGTTTCTGCTTCTCCAGTGCCTTCCGGATTCCCTTGCCAAATGTCTTCAGCCGTTCGTACGGACTTCCAAGCATAAACATCTTCGGGAAGCAGCATGAAAGCATCCCAAATCCCGCAAGCGTAAATATTCCGGCTAGTGTTCCAAGCCACGCACTCCCGGTTTTTGAATCTGTCTGCGCCGCCATATACCACGCAACACACAACAGAAATATCGAGAATATCATCTTTGCTACCGCATCATGAAACGCCGCCCTTGGCACCGCTTTATCCCGCACCTTCACCTCTGTCACGACCTCCATCTTCGGATAGATCGTAAGCGAACGGTTCCAACGCTCCCGCAAGCGGCTCCGCTCCTTAGATAAGGCGAGCATCGTCGCATTCATGTCCGCTACATTTGCCTTTGTAAATGGTTTCTGTATGATTGACAGACGTGCCAGCCCATTTTCGATCACATTCTCCGTGTAGTGCAGACCTAAGAAATGTTCCATTCGTCTGGTGAGCATCCGGTAATCCTCGCTTGACTCCGGTTTCGTCCCGAACGAACTCTCATACCACGGTTTCAAGCATACCAGATGCCAGATATTGCTTGTCTTATCCGGTTCCCTGTCCCATGTGCGGATGGCTCTGCCACGCATCTGGTTACTGAGCATAAACGAGCCAACCGTACTTGCAAGGATCAGGGAATTGATGCACGGGGAATCCCAGCCTTCGCCAAGCAACGATTTCGTACCAATCAACACCTGTATATATCCTCCCGCAAACAACTGTGTTACCGCCGGTATCAGGAAATGTGAGTCGCCAACCGCGGATACCTTCACATACTCAGTCTCCGACAGACTTCCAAGCTTTGAGAATGTCACCTTGCCTGCATCACTCACAGTTTTTGATAGAGCTTTCTTCGCCTCGGCGGGTATCACAATGATACTTCCACATAGCACGCCAAGCCGCATATCCGACCACATATCCTGCGCATCCCGCCGAAGATTCTCAAAGAGCGGCAACACCCCGAGCAGATTCACATCTGCTTCCCGGTTCCCGATTGATTTTTCATGTTCCTTCCGTATGTAATCCGTGAGAATCAGCATATGCAGCCTTCCATGAAGTGATGCATATTCATGCTTTGTGATCCGGCGGATGCTTTCGATCTTCCCAAGGGAATTCGTCAGATGTTTCTCTATCTCCGGATCTAATTCCTCACAGTCCGGATGTGCCTGCATGTACCGCATCACTTCCGCTTCTTCCTGTTTCGTCGGATAATTGAAATACACATAATCCTGATGTGGACAGAGACTTCCCTCCTTCACCAGCTCCGGTGTCGTAATCTCCTCGTCTATCTCTCCGCACATCGCGGTATAGCGGTTCCACATAGCAGGTGTCGAATCATATGGCGGTGTCGCCGTAAGCGCAATCGTCGTTACATCTGTCAGCTTCTCCTTCAAGCTTTCCAGAGATTTCCACCACTCGCTTCGCAGATGGTGACATTCGTCAAGACAAATCGTATCTACCTTTGCATCCTGCAAGACCTGAAGCAGGGAAAATCCCTTATAATCTTCCTCTCCATCCTGTATCTGCGTCATAGCACTGTGCAAAGCCTGATATGTAGTCACCGTAATCGACCGTGGATTTTTCAGGCTTTGTGACAGATACGCTTCCGCGTCCACACCGTCACACAAAAATGCTTCTTTGATCCGCGCAATCCACTGCTCCCGGATCGTAATCGTCGGCACAAGCACTAGTGCCGTTCCCTGCAGCCTGCGTATCAGCTCAATGCCAAGCGTGGTCTTTCCTGAACCCGGAGCTGCTACGATATGAATCTTTCCATCCCGCGCATAATTCTCTGCCCGATCCAGCACCCGCGCCTGATACACACGCCATGTTCCTTTAAATTGTAAAATATTATCGTAGTTCATAGTTTTCTATCTTCCCAAATCATTCACACCAGCATTAGCAACAATCCCAATTATAAAGTACATCACTAAAATCCAGTTCCTCAAGTTTTTTGCTGTTAATAAAAAACGCACCGGCACCGGCATCGCCCCACAGAATTCGCCACTGATTCTTCCAGTAATCCGAATCAAGCTGGAACAGCAGGGTATCATAATAATTTCTCTTCATACTTCGTGGATCAGACTGTCTAAAATATGGATATCCAAACATCCGGTGTCCATATGTAGATTCGTGAATATCCGCATATTTTTTATCATACTCATCAAACATTTGATAAAATTTTAATCTGCTGTCCAACGCAATACCAAGCTCGTCTGCAATTTTATGCAGCAATCCATCACACCTTATATCACAGTCATTCATATATGCTTTTTCTATCTTGAAGGAAACTGCATATTCTCCCTTTACAGGAAAGCAAGCTCCGTTATATTGATTTCCATGTATATCTTCTTTTTCCATATCCCTGGTTGTCTTTATTCCCATAGAAAGCACATCCGCCTCGGTAATACTTTCATCTATTTTCTCATGGTACACAACCTGATAGGTATGATTTGGATAGCCACTTTCCTGCATGGACAGACCATAGTTTCTGTCATACCATATAAAAAATTGCAGCATTCCTGTCTTTGGCAGCATTTGATTGTCAGGAACCTCATTCAGATTTATCTGTGCCAGCAACATCAAGCTGCTTCCACCGGAAGTTGTCGGATACTTTCTTTTCCTGTCCCAATAGGGAACGCCTCACAGCTTACTTTCAATATGTGTCGGCTTTCTATTCTCCTCTATCTGAATTTTAATGGAATCCTGGCTGGTCCGCTTCTGCAACTCCTGTAATAATATTTTCACAGTTTTCTTGTCCGGCATTTGAACAGGCGTATGATAATCGTCAACTGACTCTTTTGGTTTCACATTCTTTTTATGACCAAAATATATCATAACAATTCCAGCAGCTAAAATTACGCCGAAGGAAAAGAACAGGGAAAGATACACATGAATCGGTTGGAATTTATCTGTAATCGCACCATATGTGCAGCAAACAAACATTCCGCCTCCGAACACGGACAAAATTATTCCTAAAATGTACAATATAATTTTCTTCATACGCTTTCACTTTCTTAACCAATATTGGTATTCACAAACAACTTTTTACTATTTAGGCGAGTGAAAATTCGAATATTCGGATTGACAATTCTAATATTTAATTTTAGAACAGTTCCACTTTACCTAATAAGAAATCAATCAGATTACAATGGAAAATTCCGTCATCATCATAATAATTGTGTGATATATCTATCCTGACAACTACTTTCTTAAAGAAATCTTTTGCAAGCATCAGGGATGCAAGTTCCGATGTTTCTTTCTCCTCGTTGTCCATAATGTGTCCAAGATCATATTGTCTAAAGTGGAAAAGATTACGGATTCGCAATAATTTGAAAGGTGGCTTGCCCCACAATCACAATTTATGGCAAACCACCTTATTTCTCTGTATCCTTTCAATTTTCCACGATTTATCAACCTCAAATAAATGCGTGCTTATTTAATCATACTTTAAACGAATCTATCCTCTGGGCTTCTATTCCTGGATCATAATCTTCAAGTGCACTCAATTCTTCCCCATATCTATAATTTGAATCAAATGCACCGGAAGCAACATTATATACATACCTAAATTCTTGAGGCATAGGCATATCGTATTCTTTACATATATCTTCAAGTTCAGGTATAATTTCATCCTCTATCACATCAAATATCTCTAATATATCTTTATCCGATATACCCGCTTCAAGATTACCAAGTATTGAGCCTTTTACTCCGAAGGCACACGTTTCCATTGCTGACCATTCATCCGATTGAATGAAAACATATATTGTATCTACATTATCACCTATAACCTCTAAAAACATTGATATTATTTCTGATTGTTTTTCTGTAAATGCATCTTCAAAAATCATAATTTACCCCTTCAGCAAATTTAGAATTTCAGCTTTCCCTTACCAAGCAAGACAAAATCTGTTCTCTTTGTCACCATATTCTGCATTCCAATAATGCGGGGCATTCACTTTCGTATAAATGAAAGCCTACTCCCATATTATTTTGGTCCTGCCTATACTTTTTTCCGGGGCAAAATAGAATTTTACAAAATCGCCTTCCTTTACGTTGTGTTCTTCCTGTTCCGATTTTGTTATTGCTACATCCGCAATTGTAATTGTATTATATTCATTATTTTTCAGTACCTCGTTAAACCATAATAGCCTTATGTCTATTTTATTTCCTTTATCCTTCATTTTGGCTACCATTGCTTTTTGTACCCATGCATTTTTTTCAACAAAATTCACTTCTGTTGACATTAAAATATTTCTCTGCTCCTCTGTTAATTTGGAAACCATTTCATTGCGTTCCTTACTGTCTTTTCCTGCCACTATAAAAACCACGGCAATAAAAATAACTACTACAACTACTCCAATTAAATATGGCATAAAACATTCCTCCTGCTTAATTCCCTTACCAAGCTTTAATAACCTGAATAAAGGAAATTTCATCTTACCTTTATTTTAATGCATCAATTACAGATATTCAAGCCTCAAAACTTGTACATTTTATCTTTTCATAAAATTCTGCTTCATCGAATCTGAATAAATTCTCTGAAATCTCATATTCTTCATCCGTTGGTTCTATGATGAATGCCGGAGTCAATGAGACTCCTT
>Ga0129311_1002500_pt1 | contig 11025 bp, 9 predicted proteins | sample Go1ome_FD_94435 | JGI IMG/M metagenome (GOLD analysis project Ga0129311, IMG submission 94435) | Western lowland gorrila individual fecal microbial communities from Wisconsin, USA - Go1022B metagenome | ecosystem: Host-associated > Mammals > Digestive system > Large intestine > Fecal | place... | reverse complement strand
GATAGTACCCTAAGAAAACCCTTGCTAAGCCTCGGTGCTTAATGAGTTCAAGCCGTAAGGCGCAGAAGGAATTTAGCATCCGCTAGGCTTAGCTAGGAGCGAGAGCGGGTTTTCGTGGGTACTGTCTCGGCTGTAGATATTTAGATAGAATCGAAAAATCACGATGATTAGACAACAGCCGGAGGGGCATGACACTTTTGCGTCGGGAGACTCCTGCTTTTGCGTAGCAAAAGTGGCCCCGGTGGCACTCTCTACCGTTACGGCCTCTGTGAATTGGCTCAGCGACAAGCGGTATCTGTGCGTTAGAATAAATCACCAGATAGGGCCATTAAGTCGGACAGAGCAAAAGTCGTTATGACCGCAGGCTGTATTTCGAGAATCTTTGACATCCCGAATTATATTTACATCCTTAGGGAGATAGCCAACGCGACAAAGCAAAATTATAAGGACTGATAATACATTTTCAACTTTTATAAGGTACGAAAAAATTGTTCCTTTCGTATTTTATGCAATTGGGTACTGTTAGAAATTACTTATGCTATAATTAGTTAAATTTATGGAATATTGATTGACAATAGACCTCGAATTAATGTATTATTAAGGTAATCAAAGGAGAAGAAATGCACTTCTTTGGAAGATTGCCGATGTGCCGTTGCACATCACATTAGCGGGTGGTTTTCCTACCGGAGAGCATAGCTTCACACAATTCTTTTATAAATTATAGGGGGTAATTTTAACATGGCAGTTAAAGTAGCTATTAATGGTTTTGGTCGTATTGGTCGTTTGGCATTCCGTCAGATGTTCGATGCAGAGGGTTATGAAGTTGTTGCTATCAACGACCTCACCAGCCCAAAGATGCTTGCACATCTTCTGAAGTATGATTCTTCCCAGGGCAAGTACAAGTACGCTGATGCTGTAACTGCAGGCGAGGATTCCATCACTGTAAACGGCAAAGAGATCAAGATCTATGCTTGCGCAGATGCTACCCAGATTCCTTGGGCAAAGCACGATGTTGATGTAGTTCTGGAGTGCACCGGTTTCTACACTTCCAAGGAGAAGGCTTCCGCTCATCTGAAGGCAGGCGCAAAGAAGGTTGTTATCTCTGCTCCAGCAGGCAACGACCTCCCTACTATCGTTTACAACGTAAACCACAAGACTCTGACCAAGGAAGACAAGGTTATCTCCGCAGCTTCCTGCACCACCAACTGCTTGGCTCCAATGGCTAAGGCTCTGAATGACCTGGCTCCTATTAAGTCCGGTATCATGGCTACCATTCATGCTTACACTGGCGATCAGATGACTCTTGATGGTCCTCAGCGTAAGGGTGATCTCCGTCGTTCCCGTGCAGCTGCTGTAAACATCGTTCCTAACTCCACTGGTGCTGCAAAGGCTATCGGTCTGGTAATCCCAGAGCTGAAGGGCAAGCTCATCGGTGCTGCTCAGCGCGTTCCAACTCCTACTGGTTCCACTACTCTGCTCTTCGCTGTAGTTGACAAGGAAGTTACCGTTGATGAGGTTAATGCAGCTATGAAGGCTCAGGCTACTGAGTCCTTTGGTTACAACGAGGATGAGATCGTATCCAGCGATATCGTTGGTATGAGATTTGGTTCCCTGTTCGATGCTACCCAGACCATGGTTAGCCCTATCGGCAACGGCCAGACTCAGGTACAGGTTGTATCCTGGTATGACAACGAGAACTCCTACACCAGCCAGATGGTTCGTACCATTAAGTACTTCGCTGAGTTGGGCTGATTCTCTGAGTCTAGTAACTCAATAATTTAAAGATCCATTGAGGTCCGGCCTTTGATTCCTTGGAGGGAATTAGTTTGGGCCGGGCCTTTTCTTCTTTTGTAAAAATGGAAGAAAAAGGTATTCCCTATTATTTTAGCGGAGGTATGTTTTTCCATGAACATGAATAAGAAAACTATTAAAGATGTAGATCTTAAGGGCAAAAAGGTATTTTGCCGTGTAGACTATAATGTTCCATTTGATGAGAACATGAATATTACCAACGATACCCGTATTTTGGCTACTGTTCCTACTGTAACTTATTTGCTGGAGCAGGGTGCAGCTGTTATTCTCGCTTGCCACATTGGCCGTCCATCTGAGGCACGTGAGGATAAGTTCTCCACTAAGCACATTCTGAAGCGCCTCTCTGAGGTATTCAAGCAGGATGTAAAGTGGGCACCTGATTGTGTAGGTCCAGAGGCTGAGAAGGCTGCAGCTGAGCTGAAGCCAGGCGAGATTCTGTTGCTGGAGAATCTCCGTTACCACAAGGAAGAGAAGAAGAATGATCCCGAGTTTGCTAAGCAGCTGGCATCCCTGGCTGACATTGCTGTAAACGATGCATTCGGTGTTTCCCATCGTGCTCATGCAGCCAATGTTGGTGTTGCACAGTACCTTGAGTCCGTTGCTGGCTTCCTGATGGAGAAGGAAATCAACTTCATCGGCAAGACTCTGGAGGCTCCTCAGCGTCCATTCGTTGCTATCATCGGTGGCGCTAAGGTTTCTGATAAGATCGGCGTTATTTCCAACATGATCGACAAGGTTGATACCATTATCATCGGCGGTGGTATGGCTCATACCTTTGATGCTGCTAAGGGCCTGCCTATTGGTAAGTCTCTGTGTGAGAAGGATAAGTTCGAGGAAGCATTGGCTCAGTTGGACAAGGCAAAGAAGAAGGGCGTAAAGGTTGTTCTTCCTGTAGATCTGCGTGTTGCTGATAAGTTTGCTCCAGATGCAAATGTACAGATTGTAGACGTAGATAAGGTTCCTGAGGATTGGGAGGCTCTGGATAGCGGCCCTAAGACTTCCGAGCTTTACACTGAGGCTCTGAAGGGCGCTAAGACCGTTATTTGGAATGGCCCTATGGGTGTATTTGAGTTTGATGCTTTTGCTAAGGGGACTTTGGCTGTTGCCAAGGCTGTTGCTGAGGCTACCAAGAATGGTGCTATCTCCATCGTAGGCGGTGGCGACTCCATTGCAGCTCTGAAGAAGACTGGCCTGTCTGATCAGATTTCTCATATTTCCACTGGTGGCGGTGCTACTCTGGAATTCCTGGAGGGCAAGGTTCTGCCAGGTATTGCAGCTATTGCTGATAAATAAGTTTTAAATTTTAATATATATATAATATAGGGGGATAAAATTATTATGGCACGTAGACCTATTATTGCTGGTAACTGGAAGATGAACAACACTATTGCTGAGGGCGTAGCACTGATTAAGGAGTTGGCACCATTGGTTGCTGACGTAAAGGACGTTGACATCGTTGCTTGCCCAACTGCTACTGCACTGGCTGCTGTAGCCGAGGCTGCTAAGGGCACCAACATTCACATTGGTGCACAGAATGTTCACTGGGAGCCAAAGGGAGCTTTCACTGGTGAGATTTCCACTGGTATGCTGAACGAGATCGGCGTTGAGTACTGCGTACTTGGTCACTCCGAGCGTCGTGATTATTTCGGCGAGACTGATGAGGGCGTAAACAAGCGTGCAAAGGCTGCTTTCGCTGCTGGTATCACTCCTATTATCTGCTGCGGCGAGTCCCTGGAGATTCGTGAGGCTGGCAACTACATCGATCATGTAGTTGGTCAGATTAATGCAGCTCTGGAAGGCTTCACTGCTGATGATGTAGCAAAGCTGGTTATTGCTTATGAGCCAATCTGGGCTATCGGCACTGGCAAGACTGCTACCTTCGAGCAGGCTGAGGAAGTTTGCAAGGCTATCCGTGAGGCTGTTGCTAAGAAGTTCAACCAGACTGCTGCAGATGCAATCCGCATTCAGTATGGCGGCTCTGTAAAGCCAGCTACCATTAAGGATCTCATGGCTCAGCCAAACGTAGATGGTGCTCTGGTAGGCGGTGCTTCCCTGAAGGCTGCTGACTTCAGCGCAATCGTAAAGTTCTAATTCGGTTTACTAGAAAGTAAGGTTTATAATGGCAAAGTTGAAAAATGCTCCTGTAGCATTGATTATTATGGATGGTGTTGGTTATGGCAATACTGCTGATAACAACAACGCTGTTCAGATTGCAAAAACCCCAGTTCTTGATGAGTTAAAGCAGAAATTCCCTGCTACTCATATTTTTGCCTCTGGCGAATATGTTGGTTTGCCTGATGGACAGATGGGTAACTCCGAGGTTGGACATACCAATATTGGTGCAGGCCGAGTTATTTATCAGGCTCTTACCCGTATTACCAAGGCAATCAAGGACGGAGATTTCTTTGAGAACAAGGCTCTGCTCAGCGTAACCGATGCTGTAAAGGCAGACGGCGGCGCTTTGCATCTCATGGGTCTGGTTTCTCCAGGCGGTGTTCACAGCCATAGCCAGCATCTGTATGGACTGCTGGAACTGGCCAAAAAGCAGGGTATCCAGAAGGTATACGTGCATGCCTTCTTGGATGGTCGTGATGTTGATCCTTCCTCTGCAGCTGAGTATGTAGCTGAGCTGCAGTCTAAGATTGACGAAATCGGCTGCGGTGCAATTGCCACTCTGTCTGGTCGTTATTATGCAATGGATCGTGACAATCGCTGGGAGCGTGTTCAGAAAGCTTATGATGCTGTTGCTCGTGGTGAAGGTGTCAAGGCTTCTGACGCTGTGGAAGCTGTCAATGCATCCTACGCTAATGATGTAACTGACGAATTTGTTGTTCCTGTTGTTGTAGGTGACTATCAGGGTGTAAACGATGGTGATGGAGTAATCTTCTTCAACTTCCGTCCTGATAGAGCTCGTGAGCTGACTCACGCCTTTACTGATGAAGAGTTCAGCGGTTTTGACCGCAAGGAAGCAAAGCTGGCCTTTGCAACTATGACCCAGTATGAGGAAGGCTTGAATGTTCAGGTGGCATATCCTCCTGAAACCATTGAAAATACCCTTGGTCAGGTTATTGCCAAGAATGGCATGACTCAGCTGCGTATCGCAGAGACTGAGAAGTATGCTCATGTAACTTTCTTCTTCAATGGCGGTGTAGAGGAGCCATATGAGGGTGAGGATCGTATCCTGGTACCTTCTCCAAAGGTTGCTACCTATGATCTCCAGCCTGAGATGAGTGCTATTGAGGTTACTGACAAGGTTGTTGAAGCTATCAAGTCCGGCAAGTATGACTTTATCATCCTGAACTATGCAAATGGTGATATGGTTGGTCATACCGGTGTTATTCCTGCAGCTGTCAAGGCTGTTGAGACTGTTGATACCTGCGTTGGCCGTTTTGTTGAGGCTATCCGTGAGGTTGGCGGCGATGTATGTATTACTGCTGACCACGGCAATGCTGATCAGATGGTTGACCCTGAGACTGGTGCTCCATTTACTGCTCATACCACCAATCCGGTACCATTTATCGTGGTATCTGATAGAGTAAATTGGATTGCCTCCGATGGCGCTCTGTGTGACATTGCACCTACTCTGCTGACTTTGGCAGGCATGGATATTCCTGCTGAAATGACTGGCAGCAGTCTGGTTAAGGTTAAGTAATTAGTCCCTGCTTGCAGGGATATATGGCTGCCGAAGGAACATTGTCCCTATGGGAGAATGCTCCTTCGTGGCCTGTGTAATATAATTTAGTGAAGAGAGGAATACGAAATGATTTATTATGATAAGCATGTTGAAGACATGACTTGCATTGCAAAAGAAGTAAACCATGGTCCAGCTCCAATTCCAGAAGAGGGCCAGTGGGTACAGTCCAAGGAGATTAAGGATATCAGCGGCCTGACTCATGGTGTAGGCTGGTGTGCTCCTCAGCAGGGTGCTTGCAAGCTTACCCTGAATGTAAAAGAGGGTATCATTGAGGAAGCTCTGGTTGAGACTGTAGGCTGCTCCGGTATGACTCATTCTGCTGCTATGGCTGCAGAGATTCTGCCAGGCAAGACCATTCTGGAAGCTCTGAACACTGACCTGGTTTGCGATGCTATCAACACTGCTATGCGTGAGCTGTTCCTGCAGATTGTTTATGGCCGTACCCAGACTGCTTTCTCCGACAACGGTCTGCCAGTAGGTGCTGGTCTGGACGATCTTGGTAAGGGTCTCCGCAGCCAGGTAGGTACTTTGTATTCCACAAAGCTTAAGGGTCCTCGTTACCTCGAATTGGCAGAGGGTTATGTTACCCGTCTGGCTATTGATGCAGAAGACCGCGTAATCGGTTATGAGGTTGTTCAGCTTGGCAAGGCTATGGAGGCTATTAAGGCTGGTACTGATGCTAATGAGGCAATCAAGGCCAACACCTCCACCAAGGGCCGCTTCGCTGATGCTGCTCGCTACATCGATCCTCGTAAAGAATAATTTGAGATAATAGGAAGGACTGAAATAGAAAATGGCATTATTTGAAGGCTATGAGCGCCGTATTGACGGTATCAACGAAGTTTGTAAGAAATACGACATTCCATCTATTGAAGCAGCTGCTGACATCTGCAAGGAGAAGGGCTTTGACCCTGCAGCTATCGTAGCTGACCTGCAGCCAATCTGCTTCGAGAACGCAAAGTGGGCTTATACTCTTGGTGCAGCTATTGCAATCAAGAAGGGCTGCACCAGCGCTGTAGACGCTGCTAAGGCTATTGGCGAAGGTCTCCAGGCTTTCTGCGTACCTGGTTCCGTTGCTGACCATCGTAAGGTAGGTCTGGGCCATGGTAACCTGGCTGCTATGCTGCTGTCCGAGGATTCCGGCTGCTTCGCATTCCTGGCTGGTCACGAGTCCTTTGCTGCTGCTGAGGGTGCTATTGGTATCGCTCAGACTGCAAACAAGGTTCGTAAGAACCCTCTCCGCGTTATCCTGAACGGTCTTGGCAAGGATGCTGCTCAGATTATTTCCCGTATTAACGGCTTTACCTATGTTCAGACTCAGTATGACTACAAGGCTGGCAAGGTAAACGTTGTTAAGGAAGTTGCTTACTCTGATGGCCCTCGTTCCAAGGTAAAGTGCTACGGTGCTGATTCCGTTCCAGAGGGTGTTGCTATCATGCACCTGGAGAACGTTGATATCTCCATTACTGGTAACTCCACCAATCCTACCCGCTTCCAGCATCCAGTAGCTGGTACCTACAAGAAGGAGCGTATCGAGGAAGGCAAGAAGTACTTCTCCGTAGCTTCCGGTGGTGGTACTGGTCGTACCCTGCATCCAGATAACATGGCTGCAGGCCCTGCATCCTATGGTATGACCGATACTCTCGGCCGTATGCATTCTGATGCACAGTTTGCTGGTTCTTCTTCCGTACCTGCTCATGTTGACATGATGGGTCTCATTGGTGCTGGTAACAACCCAATGGTTGGTATGTCTGTTGCTGTAGCAGTTGCTGTACAGGAAGCAATGGCAAAATAATCTAAGCTGGATTTTGGCTTAAACATAGGCAGCTCTCCGAATTTCGGGGAGCTGTTTTTTTCGTGGAATGGAAATATGTAGGATAGATTTTGCAAGAATATATGTTGTATTTGTATTGCAATTATGATAAAATTAAGAACATAGTATGTAAAATATTTGTGCGACTTGATAAACTCACAGCAGGAAGTTAGAGGTATAAATATGAAAAGCAGGACGTATATTGCCATAGATTTAAAATCATTTTTTGCCTCTGTGGAGTGTCAAAAAAGAGGCCTAGATCCTTTAGACACAAATTTGGTGGTAGCAGATGAAAGCCGTACAGATAAAACCATTTGTCTAGCTGTAACTCCCTCTTTGAAATCCTACGGTATTCCTGGCCGAGCCAGACTTTATCAGGTGCGGGAAAAGGTGCGGGAGGTAAATGCCCTGCGCAAATATCAGGCACTAGATAAAAAGCTATCAGGCAGTTCCTACTTTGCTTCGGAGCTGGAAAAGGATAAATCACTTCAGGTGGATTTTGTGATTGCCCCTCCTGCCATGGCCAGCTATATGGAATACAGCACCAAAATCTATGGTATTTATATGAAATATGTAGCGCCAGAGGATATTGTGGTTTATTCCATAGATGAGGTGTTTATGGATGTTACCAATTATCTGCCTACTTATAAAATATCCCCTCATGATTTGGCTATGAGAATAATTTTGGATGTGCTGAAAAATACAGGCATTACAGCTACTGCTGGCATTGGCACCAATCTATATTTAGCCAAGATTGCTATGGATATTATGGCCAAGCATATTCCTGCTGATGAAAATGGCGTGAGAATTGCTCAGCTGGATGAAATGAGCTATCGCCGTCAGCTCTGGGGACATCAGCCCATTACAGACTTTTGGCGGGTGGGGCCAGGCTATGCCAAAAGATTGGCGGCCTATGGCATGGTAACTATGGGGGATGTGGCCCTTTGTTCAGAAAAAAATGAGGAACTGCTTTATAGGCTATTTGGTAAGCAGGCAGAGCTTATGATTGACCATGCCTGGGGGATTGAGCCATGTCAGATTTCGGATATTAAGGCCTATGTACCGGAAAATAATAGCCTTGGTTCAGGCCAGGTGCTGCAAAGTCCCTATGATTTTGCTAAGGCTAGGATTGTAATGCAGGAAATGGCAGAAGGACTTTCCTTGGAGCTGGTGTCCAAGGGTGTGATAACCAATCAGCTGGTTATGACTGTGGGCTATGATATTGAAAATATCAAAAATCCAGATAAAAGAAGCCACTATGGGGGAGAGGTGGTTGTGGATAGATATGGACGGCAGATTCCCAAGCATAGTCATGGCAGCTGGAATCTGGATGTGTATACTGCCTCTACGAAGAGAATACGTCATGGAGCAGAGAGGCTTTTTGATAGCATTGTAAATAAAGAGCTATTGATTCGGCGGATGAATCTTACAGCCAATCATGTTATTCGGGAAAAGGATAGGCCACAGCCTAAGCAGGAGGTAGAGCAGCTGGATTTATTCGGCCTGGCTCAGGAGCAGGAACAGCAGCAGGCTAGGGATTTGGCTCAAGAGGAAAAGGAAAGACGGTTGCAGGAGGCAACCATAGCCATAAAAAAGAAATTTGGTAAAAATGCCCTGCTGAAAGGCACTAATTTACAGGAGGGAGCCACTGCCAAGGAACGAAATCGTCAAATTGGGGGACATAGGGCATAAGGGCTTATGTAACAGTAGTTGTAAAGATGGGACACTGTTCACAAGCGTTATTGACGGTGAAGCTAATTACATTAAGGGAGTAGTTTTCTATGAAGCAATATGAGGATATTATCAATCACCAAAGACCTGTTTCCCGCAAGCACAAGCCTATGAGTATGCGTGATAGGGCGGCTCAATTTGCTTCCTTTGCGGCTCTATCGGGCTATGAGGATATGGTGGAGGAAAAGCGAAAAAATATTGAAGCAGAAATTGAAGAAATGGATCATTAGGTATTGAAATTTTCTTTGACAAGATATATACTATGGCTTTGTGAAAGAAAGGAGATGTAATAGATGAGTGATAATGTAAAAGAAAAATTGACGATTAGGGAATGGCTGCCTTTGATAGGAATGACCTTTGCAGCTTTTCTGTTTAATACATCAGAGTTTATGCCTATTGGTCTTTTATCTACCATAGCAGAGGATTTTGCCATGACAGAGGCAGAGATTGGCAGAATCGTTTCCATTTATGCCTGGGTGGTTATGATATTATCCATGCCTTTGATGGTTATGGCCTCCCGTTATGGCTTGAGAAATTTGATTCTCAGTACCTTGGCCGTATTTATTTTGTCCAATAGCCTGGCTTCCATTGCTACAGATTTCTGGACCTTGCTGGGTGCTAGATTGATACTGGCCTGCGCTCATGCCATCTACTGGTCTATAGCTACTCCTGCGGTGGTGCGTATGGTGGCACCTCAATTCAAAACCATTGCCATGAGTATGTTGATAGCAGGTTCTTCCATGGCGGTTATTTTGGGCATGCCCCTGGGACGAGTAATCGGTTTACATGCGGGCTGGCGTATGTCCTTTTTGACTATGGCGATTATTGCGGCCTGCACCCTGACATATTTGTGTTTTGTTTTTCCTAAGCTGGAAAAAACAGAGAAATTTACTTTTAAGCAGCTGCCTGAACTATTTCGTAATAAAACCCTGATGGGATTATTTGCTATCGCAGCCTTGGTGCCTACAGCCCAGTATGCGGCCTATAGTTATATAGAGCCATTTATGAAGTTTGTAGCCAAGATGCCAGACAACATGGTAACAATTAATTTGATGATTTTGGGCTGTGCTGGACTTTTGGGTAGTGCTATTTTTGCCAGAACCTATGAGAAGCATGTCAAGGTGTTTTTGACCTTGTCTATTGCAGGTATTGCTGTGAGTCATTTATTGCTATATCCTGCTACTGTAAATGAATTTGCTATGATTGCCCTGTTTATTTTCTGGGGCGTATGTATGACCTGCTTTGGTATGGCTAGTCAGGCGGATTTAATGGCGGCTACCACTGTTAGTGCCGCTCCTGTAGCTATGTCTATTTACTCAGGTATTTTTAATTTTGGCATTGGCAGCGGTACCTGGGTAGGAGGTATGATCTGCGATCATATCGATATTGCCTATATTGGTTATGGTGCAGGAATTCTGACCATATTAGGTACTATATTCAGTGCTTGGCTGGCTAGCCATTTGCATAAGAAGCATTAATTTCTAATATCTTGCAAATTCCGATTTGTCGAATTGGCTATCTACTCAAATATTGTAACTGAAAGTCGTTATGTCAGTGGGTTTTCGAAATACAGCATGCGGTCATAACGACTTTTGCTCTGTCCGACTTAATGGCCCTATCTGATGGTTTATCCTTACGCACAAATACCGCTTGTCGCTGAGCCAATTCACAGAGACCGGAATGATAGAGAGTGCCACCGGGGCCACTTTTGCTGCGCAAAAGCAGGAGTCTCCCGACGCAAAAGTGTCATGCCCCTCCGGCTGTTGCCGAATCATCAAGGCTTATCGATACTGTCAATCCCAATAATTCTGCAATATTCGTGTAAAATAGGTCTTTTCAAATCATGCCAAAACAGGAAGGTGCAATGAATACACAAAGTAGAAGGCATGACATATACCCTTAACAGGTATATCGATGTGCCTCGCTTCTTAACGAATTTAAGCCATGAAAAGATGAACATCGTGAAGCTTTTCAT
>Ga0129311_1002492_pt1 | contig 11051 bp, 7 predicted proteins | sample Go1ome_FD_94435 | JGI IMG/M metagenome (GOLD analysis project Ga0129311, IMG submission 94435) | Western lowland gorrila individual fecal microbial communities from Wisconsin, USA - Go1022B metagenome | ecosystem: Host-associated > Mammals > Digestive system > Large intestine > Fecal | place... | reverse complement strand
CTGTTAACCGAGTTGTTGCAGGTTCGAGCCCCGCTCGGGGAGTTGATGGCCTCGTGGTCAAGCGGTTAAGACACCGCCCTTTCACGGCGGTAACACGGGTTCGAATCCCGTCGAGGTCAGTCGATGAATTATTCTTGACGAAAAGAAAATGACATGATATACTAATCTAGTCATGTGAATTTAATATTTATGGCGCAGTAGCCAAGTGGTAAGGCAATGGTCTGCAACACCAGTATCCACCGGTTCAAATCCGGTCTGCGCCTCTTTAATAAGCCTGAAGAGTTTTCTTCAGGCTTTTTTATGTAATAGGGAATTCCGTTGGAATTCCATAAAAAGGCACTGCGTGCCAGAAAGCGCAGTTCGCGGAGAGGAATATATAGTTGTGCTATCCGCTCACGCGCGAAAGTGTGCGTCAAGCGCACACTTTGTTCTATTGTTCGATAATCCGCCATTTTGAATTGTCAATAGGGAGACGATAGCCGCAATAGGAGCAGCATCCGTCTTGGTCAGGGACAAAATTTGCCCCACAGCGTGGACATTCTTTTTCTGCATAAACAGCCTGACCTTTGGACTTCATGCGTTGCGGATAACGGGCTCTGTATAATTTCAGATCAATGGGCTGATTGCTGGCGGATATCTGATGATTCGGGCTCAGTATCAGCTGATGTAAAATGGCATGCAGCGTGATCTGTGTGCGCGTATCTGTATTTTCTACAGCCTGCAGTTGCAGCTGGTCGACACTGTAATACAAAAGCTCGGATGAAACGTTTTTTTCATAGAGGGCTTCATTCAGATCGGAATGCAGTACTTTCTCATCATAACGAACAATTTGTTTCTTTAAATCTTCGATATTATCCGTTTTCCGGAGAATCCGCAGCCAAAGTAAAAAAGCAAGCAGGACAGTGATGGCGAAGGCGCTGCCGAGGGCCAGAAAATAGCTGTGAGGTAGAATAAACCGAAAACACGGGATCGCAGGAATGAAGAAAGCAATCATGGTTGCTGCGGTTAATTTAAAATTTCTTGTATTCGGGTTATAATCCCGGTAGATTAAAAATTCTTCCGTCTGCCAGTCAAAGAAATCACTCTTAATATAGCCTCCGCAATAAGGACAGTGATCTTCGTCGCTTGTCAGTGTGACAGTGGCCCCACAGCTTGGACAGATGACGTTCGTATACTGTGAATAAAAAATCTGCTCATCATTTCTGTTTTTGCTGCCGACCTCATTGTGGCGGATATGCCGGGATTGCCGGAGCAAGACCGCACCATGAGCAAAAAAATCTTCGTAAAGGATTCGATTGTTTTTTCTGTCCAGATATCTGTTCAGGATAGTGCCCTGCAGGACGACTTCACGCCATTCCCGGCCGGCATCGCTCCAGTGTTTGAAATCGTTCTTTTTGGTATACTCTTCCGGGAGTTTGAGATAAGCCATACGCATCTCACGGCGAATGTTATTTTTCTTCAGCAGATGGATCTCGTGCTCAAATTTTCGGCGAAAGGACTGATCCATTCGCAAATCCGGTGACTGAAGATTCCCGGTCTCAAATACGTTTATCAATTCTTCTAATGGTTTGTGAATTTTATTTGGAAGCTCTGAACATTTAAAGAAGATTTCTTTTGAATGGGCAAGCTTCCTTTTGACGTAAAGGAACCATAGTTTTGGCTGCATCCATTCAAATTTCCAATCCAGGACATGGGAGACCAGCAACGATCCCCATATGCATGACCATGCGAATGCAAAGACAATTGCGTCTGTCCATGTAACGGTCATTGGTTCACCTCTGTTTTCTTTTTTGATAGATGGACAAGTCAGATGTCTGTGTCAGCTGATGCGGAGAAGACCTGTCCATCAAGGTTTACGTGTGCCTGAAGTGAATAATAAAACAACACCGGCTAACAGCGGGATGAGTGAAAAAATAATGGAAAAAACAGATGTTCCAAAACCTGGCACCCCACCCTGTGCAATGGCAGTTTCACGGTCGAGTTCGTTCTCCATCAGATTATCTGTGATGCCGGAGACGGCTTTGAGCGTATCCCCATCCTGGATACCGATGGCTGTCACGGTCTGGCCTGTTTTAAAATTCGCACCATCATAAAAATAGCGATAATCATTTTCTTTGTAGTTTCTCTGTGTCTGACTCAGCGGTTCTATGAAATCCTTCTGTGAATAATTGGCATCGGTGATCCAGACATAACCGCTGGCTTCTAATTCAGAACGGTCATAATCATGCCATGTGTCATTGAGTACGATGGCATCGATAAAATCCTGTGAAAGCGTATAATTGCCGATTTTGCCCTCTCCGGTCAATGTCTTGTCGCGATAAGCCGTACTCCATTCAAGAACACCGTTGCGTTTTTCTTCCTCTGTCAGCGTTTCTGCATTCGCTTTTGTCGCTTTCGTTGCTTTGTTCAGCTTCATTGTCTGTTTGGAACGAGAAGTGCGGATGCTGTCGATGGTTAATCCAAGTTCATCATCATAGGATGGGGTTGTCAGCTCAAACGGCCCGCATACGATGACGATTTTGCCGTCATTGGCATCATTAATCGCGTCCTGGCCAACATAAACGGCATTTTTCAGTGCACTTTTCATTTTCGGTGTATCCACAAAGATCATCTTTAATGAGGAAACGGCAAAAAACAATCCGATGACAAGAAGAAGAACACCTGCTATTTTTTTTAACATTTTATCAACCTTCCTTTCGTTTGGCAGCTTGATCAGCGCCGGTTGGCGCAATGATTCCGATTGTATTATGACATGGTTCAATTTTTTGGTCACTAGCACTTAAGATAGTGACATTGTCTTCCTTCTTTTATATTCTGGTAGTAAGATAGGGGGATTTGTATGAAGAAAAATGTGCAATGGCTCGTTATTTTTGTTTTTGCACTCTTGTTGCTGACCGGATGTAAAGGCAGTGAGCAGGAAACGCAGAAAAAAAATGGGGAGTCGGAAGATGTCTCATCAAAAGTGGAAGCATTTTTGAAAAAAGAGACGAATCAGAGCAGTGAGACAACACAGCTTTTGACAGAGATGGATGCGTCGGAAACGGCGGACATGCAGTCAACGGAACCGATGACAGAGACAGAAGTGACCGCATGGGATGAGCTTCAGGTCAGGATGCAAGAGAATGATTGCAATATTGCGATTGCTTTCCTTGGGTATATCAGTTATGAGGCGGATGAGGCGAAGATTCGTCAATATGCCAGCCAGGAAGCATGTGTACAGTATGATTTCCCTGAGAAGGCAGATCTGGTGGACTGCGGAGGCGAAGAAGTTTATGCCATCGTGCCGCGCGCCGGAATGTCTGTCTCTGTCTATCGCGTGGAAATGTCAGAGATGGGAGAGTACGATGACAAGTTGGAGACATCGCTTTATGAAGGGAAAAAAGGGGAACCGATTCTTCTTCGATGCAATGTCAGTGAGATTTTTCCGGATGTGCTGCTGATTGTCTCTGATGGCAGAACGATGCATCGGTTCCGTCCGATGATTTCCCTGAGGGATGGTCATCTGGCAGCAGAAGAAGGCTGTTATGATTTTTCAGTGTATGAACCGCTCCCGGATGACGGGGGTGAGACAGGACCGTTTGATGGACAAAACGGGGATATCGCCTATGAAATACTGAACGAAGTGCCGGAAGTACGAGAAGCCATCGCTAATGGCATGCAGATCATGGACACATGTGAAATGGAAGAAATAGATGGCCGTCCGTGTCGCGTATTTGCATTGGGGACGAATCATGACGGTCAGTTTGTCCGGGAGCAGTACTATGCCGTGTCAGATAACCTTGTGTATGTGTATGATGTCATCGATGATTGCTGGCTGATTTCAGATAGGAACTAGTACATCGTTTTCGAAATAACTACACCATTCACTTGCCTGCGAATCCTATTGTACAGGTAGAAAAGCCTCAGCGTAGCCCGCTACGCCTGCGTTTTTTTACCTGCACACTCGAATCCGCATCCTACGCGATTGGTATAGTTATTTACGAAACGATGTACTAGTACATCGTTTTAAGCATCTGATGTCCGGCTGTCCGAAAGGAGCATCAGATTGCGAGCAGACGTGATTACTATCAAAAGTGTTAGTGAAAAAACAGCGATATTTTCTTATACTGAAAGTGGAAAGAAATGAAATTGCATCAACGGCACGAAAAATCGGGAATGATGAAAGGAGATAAAGCATATGGGATTAATTAAAGCATTTGTGGGAGCAGCAGAAGGAACATTGGCGGATCAGTGGAAGGAGTTTTTCTATTGTGACGCAATGGATAAGAGTGTGATGGTGAAGAAAGGCCAGAAGAGAACGGGTGCCCGCTCATCGAATGTCCATGGCAATGACAATATTATCTCTAACGGAAGCGGTATCGCTGTTGCGGATGGTCAGTGTATGATTATCGTTGAGCAGGGAAAGGTTGTCGAGGTCTGTGCAGAGCCTGGACAATTTACTTATGATACATCGACAGAGCCGAGTATTTTTTCAGGAAATCTTGGAGACAGCATCAAGGCGTCATTTGCGACAGTCGGCAAGCGTTTTACATTTGGCGGCGATACAGGCAAGGATCAGCGCATTTATTATTTCAATACAAAAGAGCTGATTGATAACAAGTTCGGCACACCGAATCCGATTCCTTTCCGCGTGGTGGATTCCAAAATCGGCCTGGATATTGATGTGGCTGTCCGTTGCTCGGGTGTTTATTCTTATCGGATCAGCAATCCGCTGCTGTTCTATACGAATGTGTGCGGGAATGTGGAGACCGAATACACGAGAGATGAGCTGGACAGACAGCTGAAGACAGAATTTATCAGTGCACTTCAACCGGCCTTTGGTAAGCTTTCTGAACTGGAACTGCGTCCGAACCAGATTGTGACGCACAATACAGACCTGGAGGATGCGATGAATGAAACGCTGTCTGCCAAATGGGGTGAACTGCGTGGACTGAAGGTCGTCAGCATTGCTCTCGGTTCGGTGACACTTCCGGAAGAGGATGCAGAGATGATCAAACAGGCTCAGCGTACAGCGATGCTGCAGAATCCGACGATGGCGGCTGCGACGATGGTTGGTGCACAGGCTGATGCAATGAAAGCGGCTGCAGCCAATGAGAGTGGTGCCATGAATGGTTTTATCGGTATGGGTATGGCCATGAATGCAGGCGGTGGCATGAATGCGCAGAATCTGTTTGCAATGGGGGCCCAGCAGGAGGAAGCAAGACGTCAGGAAGAAATGAGACGACAGGAAGAGGCAAGACAGCAGGAAGAAATGAGACGTCAGGAGGAAGCAAGACGTCAGGAGGCTATGAGGCAGCAGATGACTGCTGCACCGGTTCAGCAGCAGAGTGCAGACAGCTGGACATGCAGCTGCGGTTATGTTGCGACCGGCAAATTCTGTCCGGAATGTGGTACGAAGAGACCGGAGAAGCCGACAGGCTGGATTTGCAGCTGTGGTGCACTCAATAAAGGAAAGTTCTGTTCTGAATGCGGTGCAAAGAAGCCGACAGAAGAACCATTGTACCGCTGTGATAAATGTGGCTGGGAGCCGGAAGATCCAAAGCATCCGCCGAAATTCTGTCCGGAATGCGGCGATCCGTTCAATGATGCGGATATTCAGTCATAATAGATAGGAGTGATTGTATGCAGAATATGCAGGAATATAAATGCCCATGCTGTGGCGGCGCAATCGCTTTTGACAGTACGATTCAGAAGATGAAGTGCCCGTATTGTGATTCGGAATTTGAGATGGAAACATTGCAGGCGATGGATGAACAACTGAAGGAAGGCAAAAGCGACAGCATGGAGTGGGAAACCAAAGCTGGCGGAGAATGGCAGGAAGGCGAGACAGATGGACTAAGTACCTATGTTTGCCAGTCCTGCGGTGGAGAAATCGTCGGAGATGCAACGATGGCGGCAACCAAGTGTCCGTTTTGTGACAATCCGGTTGTTTTCACGGGAAAATTTGCAGGTGCACTCAGGCCGGATCTGGTTATCCCATTTAAGTTGGACAAGAAAGCGGCCAAAGAAGGACTGATGAAACATATTTCCGGGAAGCGTCTTTTGCCGAAGGTTTTCAAAGACCAGAATCATATTGATGAGATTAAAGGTGTGTATGTGCCATTCTGGCTTTTTGATACCGATGCGGATGCGCAGGTCAGCTACAAGGCGGCGAACATCCGGACATGGAGTGATAGTCGTTACATTTATACAGAGACCAGATATTTCCTTGTAAACCGTGGCGGCAGCATTGGATTTGAATATATTCCGGTTGACGGATCATCCAAGATGCCGGATGATCTGATGGAATCCATTGAGCCATTTGATATTTCAGAAGCGGTGGATTTTCAGACGGCGTATCTCGCCGGTTATCTGGCCAACAAATACGATGTCACTGCCGAGGAGAGTATAGACAGAGTCAATGCCCGAGTGAAACGTTCAACAGAGGAAGCGTTTGCGGAAACGGTCAAAGGTTATGATTCGGTGAAGGTGGAAAACAGCAATATTCAGTTCAGGGGCGGCAAAGCCCAGTATGCGCTTTACCCTGTCTGGCTGTTGAATACGACATGGAACGGCAATCAGTATCTGTTTGCGATGAATGGTCAGACGGGACTTTTTGTAGGAGATCTTCCGCTTGATCAGTCTGCGGCAACAAAATGGCTGATTGGCCTGACTGTGCTGATAAGTGCCGTGTCCTACGGTGTCATCTGGCTGTTGCATCTATTTGGATTATTATAAGAGGAGGGTAACAGAATGAAGAAAACATTACGCATGCTTTTACTCGTCCTTGTGTTGTGCGTCGGTCTGGTCATGCCGGCAGCAGCCGAAACAACAGATGGTTTTGCCAGCGACCATATCTGTATAGTGGATATGGCCGGTGTGCTGAATGAGCAGGAAGTCACAGAACTGGAAATGATGATCGATGAGATCCGGACGAGACAGAAGTTTGATATTGCGATTCTGACTGTTTCAGAGGAAGATATTCCGTCAGTGGAAGAATATGCAGATGATATTTATGACAGAGCGGATATGGGGTATGGACAGACAAGAGACGGTGTACTCCTTGTTGTTGATTTAAAGTCCAGCGAGTGTTATATGTCTACAAAAGGATATGGCATTACGGTTTTCACGGATGCCGGCATTCAATATGTTGGTCAGCAGATGCGGCCGGAGCTGGCGGACGGTGATTATGCGGGGGCCTTTCGCACATTTGCCACACTGTGTGATGATTTTATTACCCAGGCAAGAAACGGTAAGCCATATGATGTGGGCACGCTTCCTAAGGAACCGTTGTCCCTGATCTGGATTCCTGTTGCCATTGTCATTGGTTTTATCATTGCTTTTGTGATTGTCGGTGGCATGAAGAAACAGCTCAAAACGGTGCGTTTCCAGGCCAAAGCGGATGATTATGTCAAAGCCGGCAGCATGAATATTGTGGATAATCAGGAATGGTTCCTTTACCAGAATATTGTCAAAACAGAGAAACCGAAAGATAACGATAAGTCGTCAGGCGGAAGCAGTACGCATACATCCTCCTCTGGCAGTGTCCATGGAGGTGGCGGCTTCAAATTCTGATGTTAAAAGGGGGAAATCAAATGAAAAGGTCAGCAGTAGTTCTTTTATGCGCGATATTGGCACTTTCATCGGCAGCCTGTGGTAAAACAGGACCGGATGTGCCAAAACAGACAGAAGCTATGTACCGTACATACGAGTATGCATACGGTAATTTGAATATCCAGCTGCCGGAGGATGCAGATGATCCGGAAGACAAAGGGACTTCTTTACTTTTTACGGATCCGGAGAATCTCTGGACACTGGAACTGAAGCCACTGGATGTGCAGAATACAAAGATAGAAATCAGTAATTTAGATAGTCAGATCACACCGGAGCATGCTTATTTTAAAGATGTTCAGGAAAATGAAGATCCGTATCAGGATTTTGCGGCACATTTCTGGAGTCTGAATTTCAATATGGACAACCCGGGCGGGATGAGTATGTACTACAATGAACCGAAGGCGTTTCAGGTAATCGATTATGGTGATACGCTGGTCGGTCAGTGGGGCGGTCTGAAGCTGGAACTGACGGGGCTTAACAAAGAAACACAGATTCAGGATATACTTGCAGATCCACTTGTGCGCTGTATCTGGGATCATCTGAGCTTTCAGGTGACAGAAGGCGGCGGTCTGACAGAGAATATGGGAATCAGTGCAGAATTTCCGGCACGATGGAACAATACAATAAAAGAGACCGGTATCTGTACCAATTTCCAGGGAGACAGACTTGGTTATCTGTCTGTCACAGCCGTGAAGCCGGCAGATCCAGAGGAAGCGGCAGCGTTATGTCAGGATGATATAGAGGAAATGGATTTTGGCGGACTGCATTATTATGTGACGGTGAAAACATTCGGGGACGGTGAGGATGCCAGTGAACATCTGCGCCTGTATACAAAGTTTACCGATGACTACGCTGTGTGTGTTGAAATGGCTTCCAGAGGACTGGTGGGAGATGAACTGTGGGAATTATTGGATGATGAGAATATCAGCAATATCTTAAACAGTATCAAACTTGATCCATCCGGTTTTAAGGATCCGGAATTAAAATATACGAATGCCGACGGGTTTAAATGTAATGAAATTGGCTACATTACGGAGTACACAGGAACAGCAGAAGAAGTGATACTTCCGCAGACGATCGGTGATGTGACGATCAGTGATATGGAGAATGCGCTGTTTAAAGGTCATACAGAAATTAAATCTGTCATTATCCCGGAAGGCTATGAAGTCATCAGCAGAGAAGCGTTTAAAGATTGTACCTCACTTGAACGTGTTGAGATCGCATCGTCTGTGACGTATATCAGCACGTATGCGTTTGAGGGCTGTACGGCACTGAAAGAAGTTGTTTTCAACGAAGGTCTGACAGGAATTGCTGCCTATGCATTTGATGGGTGTACGGCACTTGGCGACATCACGCTTCCATCCAGTACGGTGGATGTAGGCGCTTATGCATTCAGGAATACAAATACATCTGTGGACGGCGCTACATTTATCTGTAAAGGCAATGCCGTATTTGACACATGGGCACTTGCAGAATCCGGTTTTAAGACGGTTCAGTTCCTTGGCAACTGTGATCTGTCGATTGATGCTGTTTTAGCTTATGCTAAGGTTGAAAATCTGACAATCGGTGAAGGAACAGAAGTGCTTGGTTCCAACTTTGCCTCAACAGATTTTGGAGAGATAACACCATTGACGGTATCATTGCCGGAGAGCTTAAAAGAGATTGGCGACGGCGCTTTTTCACAGCGGGAGGGTCTGACAGAAATTGATCTGAAAAATGTTGAAGTGATCGGAGAAGATGCTTTCGCCTATACCGGATTGAAGGAACTTCTGATTCCGGGCACAGTCAAAGAGGTCGGTGCAGCTTTTGATAGCTGCATACAGCTGAAGACCATCCGGTTGTCAGAAGGCGTGGAAGCAATCGGAGATGAAGCATTTAGCTTTGCAGGCAGCGGCAATGGCTCTGAAGGGGAATACGTGGCGTATCTGACAGATGAAGCGTATGAAAAAAACAAAGCCTATGTCTATCAGGAAGATGAGAAGGCCGGCTTTGTAAATGTGTATTTGCCGTCGACATTAAAGCGAGTGGGTGCGAATGTTTTCTATGGTGCGTACGTGGATGGCATTTATATGGAGTGGTGTACAAGCCCGGATGCACTCCCGTCTTTTGATCCGACCTTTGTGGAGGATAAGGTTGCGGGCATTCATCAGATTTATTTTACAAAGGAAACAATCGATGCGTACGGTGATGAATTGGATGCGTATTTTATGAATACGAATGCAAAAGATTGCTGCTGGTATCCGGATGGCCAAAAAGCTTACTGGTCATCACAATCTCTAGAATAAGCAGAGCGTCGATAGACAAAAAAGAATGTGCTGCGGCACATTCTTTTTTGTCTATAGGATTTGTGCATGGAGTATAGTATAATTAAATATATCATGGGTATGCACGTTGCTGCCGGATCAGGAAAGGAATAAGCGATGTCCTACAAGAAGAAAAGAGCGCTGTCCTATGTGGCGGTTGCATGTCTTGTTCTGATTGCGAGCTTATGTCGGCATGAGCAGTCAGAGAATATGTACGTGAGTCATCTGTTTGAACAATGTCGAAGCAGTATTTATATTGGCTTGTACTGTGCATGGGTCGTCTATCTGAATAAACATGTTGTGGAAACGAAAATGCGCAAGTGCCTGACCTGGATCGGTTGTCTGATGGTTTTCTGGTTTCTGATACGAACGATTAAATATCTTATTATCGTTGATCCGTTTGGAAGCCGTGTCTGCTGGTATCTATATTATGTCCCGATGATCCTGATTCCGACGCTTGGGTTGATTGCGGCCTTATTGATGGATAAGGGGGATGAAGTGAAAACGGAGAAGCAGGCGGTCTGCCTGCTGATTCCTGCAAGCATCATGATTCTGGCAGTACTGACGAATGATTTTCACCAGAAAGTTTTTTATTTTCCGGAAGGCTTTTTATTGTCAAATGAGATATATCATTATGGACTTGTGTTTTTCATCATTCAGGCATGGATGATGTCCTGTATGATTATAATGGAAGTCGTTCTGGTCTGTAAGAGTCGGATTCCGGGTAGGACATGGTTTTGGTTTCCAATTGTTCCGGGATTTCTGCTGCTTGTCTGGAATGTCTGCACGATGCTCCGTTTGCCGTTGATTAAAGTGATTGCGGGAGATATGACGGCGACCTGTTGTTTGTTGATGGCAGCGATTTATCAGGGGGGTATTGCATGCGGACTGATTCAGACGAATAACAGATATATTGAATTGTTTCAGGCAGCGGGTGGTTTGAATGCAGAAATCACGGATGCGAATTTTGAACGCCACTATCAGTCCGGAACTTTTCCGAATCTGACACAGGAAGTACGACAGGGCCTTTTGACAGCACCGCTCGTGATGCGGGACGGCATTCGCATCAATCATCTTTTCGTACAGGGTGGGCATTTGTTCTGGACAGAGGATATTTCGTTGTTGACCGATCAGTATGAGGATATTAAGGAGCAG
>Ga0129311_1002488_pt1 | contig 11069 bp, 8 predicted proteins | sample Go1ome_FD_94435 | JGI IMG/M metagenome (GOLD analysis project Ga0129311, IMG submission 94435) | Western lowland gorrila individual fecal microbial communities from Wisconsin, USA - Go1022B metagenome | ecosystem: Host-associated > Mammals > Digestive system > Large intestine > Fecal | place... | reverse complement strand
TGCTTCTTTCCTCTTCCGACACGGCCTCTTAGCTGATGAAGCTGTGCAAGCCCGAAACGCTCAGCATTCTCCACCATCATTACAGTAGCATTTGGATTATTAATTCCTACCTCAATTACCGTCGTGGAAACTAACACGTCTATATTGCCCTGTATAAATTCCTCCATTATACTGTTTTTCTCGTCCGCCTTCATCTGTCCGTGAAGTATGGAAACTCTTACATCATCAGGCAGATTACTTTTAAGAGTTTCTGCATACTGTGTAACATTAGTAACATCCAATGTGTCACTCTCACATACCATAGGGCATATTACATATACCTGACTTTTTTCTGCTACCTGTCCGGCTATAAACTTATATGCTGTATTGCGGTAATTTGTTCCAACCACACAGTTTTTGATTGGCTTTCTTCCCTTAGGGAGCTCCGTTATAGTTGATATATCAAGGTCGGCATACATGATTATTGCAAGGGTTCTAGGTATCGGTGTTGCACTCATCACAAGTACATGAGGGAAGTTACCCTTTTCGGAAAGGCTCTTTCGCTGATTGACACCAAATCTGTGCTGCTCATCAGTAACTACAAGTCCAAGTCTGTCAAAGATAACCTTGTCCTTAATAAGGGCATGCGTTCCGATTATCACATCTATATCGCCTGATTTAAGACCATCATATATTCTTCTCTTATCCTTAAGAGGAGTAGAGCCCACAAGACATTCTGTTTTTATGCCAAATTCACTATACATTCCTGACAGCTCAGCAAAATGCTGCTTGGCAAGCACCTCAGTTGGAACCATAAGAGCACACTGATACCCCTGCTTCGCACAGGCATACATAGCCGAAGCCGCAACAACTGTCTTGCCAGAGCCAACATCTCCCTGAATCAGACGATTCATGACATGGTCGCTTCCCATGTCGGCAAGTATATCCTCGATTGCACTCTGCTGTCCCTTTGTAAGCTTGTACGGAAGTCTGTTCACAAATTCACATACAGCCTTTCCCTGAACAACAACATGCGTATTTAAAGCACTTATATTCTCACTTTTAAGCACTGACATATCATATAAGAACTTATAAAATTCATCAAACGCAAGCCTTTTTATTGCATTTCTTAATACAGTCTCATTCATAGGAAAATGAATATTATCGTACGCCTCAGGCAAAGCCATAAGCTTCGTCTCGTTAAGAACCTCCCAAGGTATGTAATCCTCCATCCTGCATATGAGCTCCCTGACCTCTTTTATAGCCTTCTGAAATGTCTTATTAGATAGTCCATGAGTCAATGGATATACAGGCTGCATCTCCTGCTTCATTCCCTCATATACCTGTCTTTTATAATATTCAGGCATCTCCATGGTTCTCATACCATTCTTTATCTTGATTGTTCCAACAAAAATATATGTATCGCCCTTTCTGAATACCTTTCTTAAGAATGGGCTGTTAAACCATACAAGCCTTATATTTCCTGTCGAATCCTTCGCTGTTACAGATGTAAGCTTTATGCTTCTAAGCTGCCTCACATCAACATATGATGATATAACTGCCATAACCGCACATCTCTCACCGACCTCTGTCTTATCTATATCTATAGGCTCACCATAGCTTAAATAATTTCTCGGATATGTGTTTAGCAAATCATTTACGGTGTGTATTCCAAGACGTGCAAATGCGGCAGCGGTCTTATCCCCTATTCCTTTAATTGTAGTAATATTGTCCGTCAATTTCATATCCTGTTACTCCTATTATTTCTATATCCCGCCCAAATGCCGTGAACAAGATAATACAGAAAATTCATCACACATATTACAAAAATCACAAGCAATGCATATCCAGCCAGATATCCCGGATTACCCATATATCCAGCCATCCATTCAAGTGGTGAGTCCGGTGATGGCCACATCACAAATAAAAAGTTCACGTCAAAGCTTCTGTCAAACAAATATATAGGAACAGTTATTCCAGCAAGAAATATTACTGAATATAATATTCCTGAAAAATCCGGTATAATCTCACCTTCCTTAAGTGAAAGAAGTGCATATATAACTATTCCACCATGAAACAAAAAAGCCTGTATAGTTATAAAATTCATAGCCGGATATTCCGTCCAGTTAGGAAATATAAGGGCAAACAATGCCCCCGGCAGACACAGGGTATATATAACCTGCCCCAGCCATTTTGTCTTAAATCTCGCATGTAAAAAGCATAATATACCCGCTATGCTGCACAAATGAAGCGGAAGCTCATACAAAGACATCTTTCCAATCATTGTCACTATAACTATTCTTATAATTATTAAAAAAAGGAGAAAATCTCCGAGAAAACGCAGAAATCTCTCCTTATTATATCTCTTAGCAGTAAGCAATATGACTGCTGCTATGACAATCATAACGATATATGCCACATGGGCAGCTCCATATAATTTAAATCCACATCCATCAGGTATATCATCACTATATGTAAAAAAATATTCCATAGCAGTCACCACACATACAACAATTAATTATATTCTAACCCTTAGTATGTCCATAAAGCAGCTTTTCACACAGCTTAAGCTTATCGTCCGTCATGGCACTGTTTTCAAATCTTACCGTACCGGCAGTAGTCCTGCTTGTAAGCAAATCCTTCTCGGCAAGCCTTCTCTTAGTCTCCCTCGCTGTTCCGGGGCCTCCCTCAAACAGCTTAATATTATTGCCTAATACCTTGCTTATCTCCTCACTTACAAACGGATAATGCGTACACCCAAGAACAACTGAATCTATCCTCTCTGGTGCAAACGGAGCAAAAAGCTTCCTAAGGAAATTATCAAGCTCCTCTCCATCTGTTATGCCCTTTTCTATATATTCCATAAGTCCCGGACATGGCAGAGGAATTATATGTGCCAAATCAGTATATTTGTCCATAAGATTATGAAATTTATCCTCACGAATAGTCATAGGTGTTGCCATGACAATCACATTAGGATTAGGCTTTTCATACACAGCAGGCTTAAGTGCAGGCTCGATGCCGACAAAAGTATAATCAGGATACTTCTGTCTTAACAGTCTCACAGCAGCGGCAGTTGCGGTGTTACAGGCAACAACAACTGCCTTTGCACCATATTCCATAAAATGTTCAACATGCGAAAATGTGAGGCTTCTGACCTCCTCTAAGGTCTTTGTACCATACGGAGCATTGGCTGAATCTCCAAAATACCAATAATTCTCGTTAGGCATTTCCTTAACTAAGGCACGCAAAACACTTATGCCACCGACTCCCGAATCAAATACGGCAATCGGTGCCTCTCTTTTATCGCTATATTCTATATGTTCCATTATGAAACCTCAATCTTCCCAGTAAATATAAAGAATTACTCTACGGAAATTATATAATAATATATAGGCTGGCCACCATTATATACATCAATCTCGTAATCAGGATATTCCTTCTCAAGTATAGCCTTTATATTCTCTGCATCCTGCTCATTAACGTCACTTCCGTAATATATAGACAAAAGCTCAGATGAATCATCAGACATGGAAGAAACAAGCTCCTTTATAACCTCGTTTATATCCACGCCAACTGACTGTATACCGTTGTCATCTATTCCCATATAATCTCCGGTTTTAATCTCCTTGCCATCTACCGATGTATTTCTTACAGCATAGGTAACCTGACCGGATTTAACTGTAGTCATAGCCTCTGTCATGTTATCGCGGTTCTCATCAGCAGATAAGGAGCCCTCAAAACCTATCAAGGCACTAAAGCCCTGAGGAATTGTCTTAGATGGTATAACTACAACATTCTTCTTATCCTCTATATCAGCAGCCTGATTAGCTGCAAGTATAATATTCTTGTTATTAGGGAGCACAAATACAGTCTCGGCATTCACCTTATCTATAGCCGATAAAACGTCCTCTGTGCTTGGGTTCATAGTCTGGCCACCCTCTATAACGTAGTCAACTCCCAAATCCTTAAATATCTGTGCAAGACCTTCTCCTGCTGATACAGCGACAAAGCCGTAAGGCTTAGCAGGTGTCTCCATGAGTTTTTCTTTCTCTGCTGCTCTAATCTTATCCTGCTCATGTATAACCTTTTCTCTGTGTTCCTCACGCATATTGTCAATCTTCATGCTTGTAAGTGATCCATAAGTAAGGCCCCTCTCAAACGCAAGTCCCGGATGGTTAGTATGAACATGAACCTTTACGATATCATCATCTGACACAACAACCAGAGAATCTCCAATTGATGTGAGATATTCCTTAAACTCACGCTCTATGTCCATATTGTACTCTTTTTCAAGCATAATTATAAACTCTGTACAATAACCATATTTGATGTGTGATGTATCAATATCGGCAGAGCTTATGTTACCGCCTGTTACAGTCTTAGCAGAGCTCTTAGCCTCTGTGTTAGCCAGTATTATGTTGTCAGCCTTTCCAAGCAAACCATCAAATGCACCCTTGAGGAACTCCATAAGTCCCTGTCCGCCTGAATCTACAACTCCGGCTTCCTTAAGCACAGGCAAAAGCTCAGGTGTCATCGCAAGAACCTCATCACCGTACTCAATAACTTCCTTGGCAAGCTCCTCAATAGTAACACCCATATCAGACATCTCAACAGCCTTCTCAGCCATTCCCTTGGCAACTGTTAATATTGTACCTTCCTTAGGCTTCATAACTGCCTTGTAAGCAGTCTCAACAGCACGCACAAATCCGTCTGATAAAACCTTTATATCAATCTCTTTCTTCTCCTTTATCTCCTTACAGAATCCACGAAGAAGCTGTGACAATATAACTCCTGAGTTACCTCTCGCACCTCTCAATGAGCCACTCGATATAGTTTTAGCCAAAACACTTATAGTAGGATTATCAAGTCCTTCAACCTCTCTTGCAGCCGCCATAATTGTAAGTGACATATTAGAGCCTGTGTCTCCGTCAGGTACAGGGAACACATTAAGCTCATTAATATAGTCCTTATTTCTCTCCAAATTATATGCACCGGCAAGAAACGCCTTTTTAAGCATATCCGCATCTATCATCTTTATAGCCACTTGTCTATTCCTCCTACTAATCAATTACTCGTACACCTTCAACATATATATTGATAGTGCATACTTTCATACCTGTCATCTCTTCTATAGAATATTTGACAGTATTGATAAGATTCTCACAAACTGTAGATATACTTACGCCATAAGCTACTATAATATGAAAATCTATTGATATGTTGTTGTTATCATCTATGGTTACATTAACACCCTTGCTAATGCTATCACCCTTAAGCAGCTTGGCAATTCCATCTCGCATACTGATTGTTGCCATTCCTACTATACCAAAGCACTCTAATGCAGCATGTCCGGCATACTGTGCAATAACTTCATTCTCAATAAAAATCTCACCATTTTTATTAGTTAAATTACCACTCATACAATTACCCCCTATCTGTTTCTTTAGATACTATATTATACCAACTTTGAGTAGTTATGCAACATGGAAGTTCATATTTCATAAGCTTTTAGAGCTATTTTATCATATTTTTTTAAATTTATTAAAATTTTCCTTGCATATTATATCGTTTTTTGCTAATATATTCATGTTGTGAGCTTACGGGCTAATATTAACTTGTCAAGGAGGTGCTAACGATGGCAAAGTGTAGTATTTGTGATAAAGGCGCTCATTTCGGTAATAATGTGAGCCATTCTCATAGAAGATCTAACAGAATGTGGAAGTCAAACATCAAGTCAGTTAAGGCAGTAGTTAACGGTACTCCAAAGAAGATTTATGTTTGCACTAACTGTCTTAAGTCAGGCAAGGTTGAGAGAGCTTAATTTTTCCCTGATTTAAAAAAAAGAGTTGTCATATGACAGCTCTTTTTTTGTGTCTTTTTATATCATTGATAACTGTATTCTCTTCTTCTCAAGGTCTACACCAATTACAGTTACGTCTACTATGTCACCAACTGATACAACCTCAAGCGGATGCTTGATATATCTGTCAGTCATCTTTGATATATGGACAAGTCCATCCTGATGAACTCCTATGTCGACAAACGCGCCAAAGTCTATGACATTTCTTACTGTTCCCTTAAGTGTCATTCCCTCTTTTAAGTCCTTCATCTCAAGTACATCACTTCTCAATATAGGCTTATCTAACTCTTCACGGGGATCTCTTCCCGGTTTCTCAAGTTCCTTTAGGATATCTACAAGTGTAGGCTCTCCTATGCTGAGCTCCTTTGCAATTTCTGCTGTATTTTTTACCTTCCTGCTTATGCCCTTCATACCACCACATTTTAATTCCTGCTCTGTGATATCAAGCTTTTCCATAAGTGCCTTTGTCGCAGCATAGCTCTCCGGATGTACACTTGTTGTATCAAGAATCTCGCTTCCGCCACTTATCCTTAAGAAGCCCGCACACTGCTCATATGCCTTAGGTCCAAGCTTAGGTACCTTGAGCAGCTGCTTACGGTTACTAAATGAACCGTTCTCCTCCCTGTAAGACACTATGTTCTTAGCTATCGTCTTGTTTATTCCTGATACATACTCAAGAAGTGATGCAGATGCTGTATTCAAATCCACTCCTACGCTATTAACGCAATCCTCGACAACCGCTGATAATGCTGTTCCCAAGTTCTTCTGGTTCATATCATGCTGATACTGGCCTACACCTATTGATTTTGGATCTATCTTTACAAGCTCAGCTAAAGGATCCTGTATTCTTCTTGCTATAGATGCCGCACTTCTCTGTCCCACGTCAAAATTAGGGAATTCCTCAGTCGCAAGCTTACTTGCAGAATATACGGAAGCCCCAGCCTCATTTACAATTATGTACTTAACGTCCTCATCTATCTCCTTTAAGAGACTAACTATTACCATCTCTGACTCACGGCTTGCTGTACCATTTCCAAGTGATATAAGTGTGATATGGTATTTTTTGATAAGCTTTTTAAGAACAGCTTTTGCCTCTTCAACCTTATTCTGTGGTGCTGTAGGGTAGATTACAACTGTATCTAACACCTTGCCTGTCGAGTCAACAACAGCAAGCTTACAGCCCGTTCTAAACGCAGGATCCCATCCAAGAACTGTCTGTCCTGAAACAGGAGGCTGCATGAGGAGCTGATGAAGGTTCTTTCCGAATACATTTATTGCTCCCTCCTCAGCCTGCTCGGTAAGCTCATTTCTTATCTCTCTTTCAATAGATGGAGCTATAAGTCTGTCATAGCTGTCTCTTACTGCCTGCTCTATATATGCTGCACTGTCATGCTCAGGTCTTACTATTGTCTGCTTAAGCAGATAACCTACTATCTCATCATGTGGAGCCTCTATCTTGACATTAAGTATCTTCTCAGCCTCTCCTCTGTTGATTGCAAGTATACGATATCCGACTGCCTTATTAACAGGCTCCTTAAAGTCATAATACATCTCATATACAGACTTCTCATCAGGATTCTTTGCAACTGAGATAAGTGTTCCCTTCTGTCTTGTAAGGTCTCTAATCCTCGTTCTGTAGTCTGCATTATCCGCATATGCCTCTGCTAATATGTCCACAGCACCGGCTATTGCCTCATCCTCATTGTTTACTTCCTTCTCGGCAGACACATACGCCTTAGCCTCATCAGCTATCTTGTTCTTAGTCATTTGAAGGGAAATTATATTAGCTAAGCCCTCAAGTCCTTTTTCCTTAGCAATTGTAGCTCTTGTTCTTCTCTTAGGTCTGTAAGGACGATATAAATCCTCAACAGCAACCATAGTCATTGCATCCTCTATCTGCTTCTTAAGCTCCTCTGTCAGCTTACCCTGCTCATCTATAGTTGCAAGCACCTGTGTTTTCTTCTCGTCAAGATTTCTAAGATATGTAAGTCTCTCATCAAGATTACGAAGCTGCTCATCATTAAGAGAGCCTGTAACCTCTTTACGATATCTTGATATAAATGGTATCGTATTTCCGTCGTCAATGAGCTCTATGGTCTTTTCTACCTGCCATATCTTGACATTAAGCTCATCTGCAATAATCTTAGGAATGTTCATTTTATTTACCGCCTTTTCATTTCTTAACAATCATTATGTGGTGTCATCCGACTCCTGTATTATTATAATGATGTTTAAGTGATAACGTCAAGGTGGGAATTAGCTATTATTCCAAAATCCTTCCATCACTAATCTCTATGATTCGCTTACATTGCTTTGCAAGATTCATGTCATGTGTCACAATAATAACTGTTATTCCTCTCTCATTAAGATTGGAAAATATTTTCATTATCTCACTTGAATTTTCGTTATCCAATGCTCCAGTCGGCTCATCTGCAAGTAATATCTTTGGATTGTTTACTATGGCTCTGGCGATTGCAACTCTCTGCTTTTGACCGCCAGACATTTTTCTTACCTGTTTTTTATACATATCACCAATGCCAACCATATCAAGAGTTTCAATTGCCTTTCTGCGTGCATCTTTTACTTTTTTTCTTGAAAAATCAAGAGGTATCATAACATTATTTATTGCACTTATATCTTCTATCAATGCATAATCCTGCATTACAATCCCTATATGCTCATTTCGTATTTGAGCTGCTTTTCTATCGCTTACATGTTTTATAAGCATATCATCCAGATAATATTCGCCACTATCATATCCATCAATACACGCCAATATATGTAATAGAGTAGATTTTCCTGCACCTGATTTGCCCGTTATCGCAACTAACTCTCCTGTATTTATATCAAGTGAAACATCCCTTAATGCATAAAACTCGTTATCTTTTCCCTTATTATATATTTTATTTATGTTATCAAGTTTAATCATCCCAGCTCCTCCTTAACTCATCACAAAGACTTGTACCCCTGATAAGCATATATGGCATTATTGCAGATATTACAACATATAATGCAAAAGCTAAAAACATTGACACAGCCTGCCACATACCCAAATCTACCATTGTCTTATCAAACCACAAAAATTTCTTATTAAGACATACAACACATATACACAAAATCGTGCCAATAACCGCTGTGTATATACAATCAATTATTGAAATCAAAGCACTTTTGTTCCAGTTCATACCGCATATACCATATATAGTAAAATCACGCATCTGTTTTTTTATTGAAATGGCACATGAAACGGTAGCACTTATAATTGTAAGCACAAATACACAGATAAATATTGGCAGGATAGCAAATATACGTTTTTTTATATTCTCAATACTATTTTCACGCACTACACTTAAATCTTCTTTTGCATTATATGTTGCGTATGTACCTAGCAGTCTCTCATTTTCAATAATTTCTTCAGTAGTAATATCATCAGAATATTTTACGAAACATAAACCACCCATCTGTCTTTCAAGGGAATGATTATCATAAGCAGCCATACATTTGTTAATGTTATCTATACCCATTAAAATTATCGGTTTTTTACCGCCACCAGGCTCATAATCATACTCATCTGAATATACGTCACTATAAATGTCCTCATAATCCTCCATACTATTCATACTGAATTCCGGAAAACCTGTTATTCTTGCTCCATCCTCAAGCACACCTACTATTTTTACTGTCATAGCTGCTTCAGGCTGTAACATATATGTATCATACACCTTTAGGCTGTCCCCCACTTTAAGTCCATACGCATTATATGATACAACTGCTTCTATTACATCATCATTATCCCGAAGCCATCTTCCCTCTGATAATTCTGGTGTGTATGCCTCTAAAAGCTCCTTATCATAAGCTATGGATTCAAGCTCTATTTCATTTTCATTTGCATCCTTAAATATTGACCACGGATAATAGCAGCCTACAACATCCGCCTTTACAAGTACATCCTCGACCTTATCTGAGCTTTCATATAAAATACCTTCATCATCCTTTATATATTGCAAATTAAATAATATTCCCTTTGAATCAATATACTCTTTATAATTGTCATAATAATTATAGAAATATCCAATTATAGAGCTAATACTTACAACACAAAAAAATACAATTGTAATCTGAAGGATGATTATAATACGCATAAATAAATTCTTTTTAAATTCTCTACCAGCTAACAAAAAATACATATGCACCCTCCTTACCCCTTTAATTGATTAATTATGCTTTTTCTATAACTAACTGATATCATACACACACATGTTATGACAGATATAATGGTATATATGGTAAACAGCATTATATATAACGTATTGGAGTATGCTCCCTCCATATAAGGAAAATATCCTCCCAAACGGGGAAGTATTAATTTATTAAATACCACCATTCCTACAATATATAATGGTATTGTATATATCATACACTCAATAAAGCTGATAACATTATTCTTTATCCTGCTCATTCCACACAATCTATATATAGCTATTCTTTTGTTTCTCTTTTCAATTATATATCTGTACAATATTACAAAATTCATTTCAGCTATACATGCTATTAAAATTGCTATCAATATAATTGTTTTATATGTATAATAAGAATCCTTATCTATAGTATCCATCTCAGCAACATATACTTTATCCCCAAATTTCTTAATAAATGTCTCAGAGATTTTGTTATATGTAGTTTTGGTTACGCCACGGTCAAACCCAAAATAAACATCAATCATTCTAGTGTCATCAGGTGCAGATTTTATAGGTATCATAGCACCATCGTTAGTCCATAATTGATATCCGGTTATCTCATAATCTTCACCTGATATCGATAAGGTATTTTCATCCTTCTGTATCTTATCTAAAAGTGGTGCACCTCCATCATATTTTGTTCTGTCATAACATACAGCGACATGACTTCCCAGTCTCTCATCTTCATCGCTCCACCACATTCCACCTGTAAACAGACCATTAGCTTTTATATTATTAATAAACTCGTCTGATATTCCTATATCATTATTTTTTATATTAAAATGAAAATCAAACTTATTTTCCTCTATATATCCGTGTGCTGCAACAACGGTAAATTTTTCATCAAGCTTGTCCTCGTATTTGGCAATCTCATATATACATTCCATAAAATCATTTTTATTGATGTATTCTCCAACATCTGTAAGGCTTGCATCAAAATAAATATTCATACCGGTTTCACCGCCAACATCCTCTTCAATAATAATGTT
>Ga0129311_1002487_pt1 | contig 11070 bp, 8 predicted proteins | sample Go1ome_FD_94435 | JGI IMG/M metagenome (GOLD analysis project Ga0129311, IMG submission 94435) | Western lowland gorrila individual fecal microbial communities from Wisconsin, USA - Go1022B metagenome | ecosystem: Host-associated > Mammals > Digestive system > Large intestine > Fecal | place... | reverse complement strand
TTTTCATATCGATGTGAATTCTGCGTTTCTCAGCTGGGAGGCGTGCTATCGGATTCACCATCTCGGCGGTACGCTCGATCTCCGCACGATTCCGAGTGCGGTGGGCGGCGACCAGAGTAAGCGTCACGGGATCATCCTCACGAAGTCGATTCCGGCGAAGAAATATCATATTAAGACCGGGGAGCCCATCGTAGACGCACGGCGGAAGTGTCCGGAGCTCGTCATCGTCCCGCCCAACTACACGCTCTACAGCCATGCGAGCCGGGCGATGATCGAGATTCTCGAGGAGTACACGGACACCATCGAGAAATACAGCATCGACGAGGCCTTCCTCGACATGACGGGCACGCCCTGGCTGCAGGACCGCGCGCTGCTGCTCCGCCATACCGTGCCGGCACAGCCCACGCATCACCCTGCAACCGCTGGCGTTTCGCCCTCCGCTTCGGTTGCTGCACCAGGGCCGTCCCCGGCCAATGCCTCTGCCGACCATACCATACCCGGCCTTTCATCTTCTCCGGCCGGCAGACAGCGAGCGACCGGCTCCATGAGCGCCCTGTCAGACCGCATCCGGGCCTTCGATGCGATTCGTCTGCCGGCGGAGATCGATGCCACCTGGCAGAGCGAGGTCGAGCATCGGGCGGTACTGCTGGCCTGGCAGCTGAAGGAGCGGATCCGGGAGGAGCTCGGCTTCACGGTGAACATTGGCATCTCGAGTAACAAGCTGCTTGCGAAGATGGCCTCCGACTTCCAGAAACCAGATCAGGTGCATACACTCTGGCCATCCGAAATCGAGCATAAGATGTGGCCGCTCCCCGTGGAGGATCTCTTCTATGTCGGCTACGCGACGGCTCCGAAGCTGCATCGCCTGGGCATCCATACCATCGGTGCGCTCGCGCAGTTCGACCCGGACATACTCTATCACCGCATGAAATCGCATGGACTTCTGGTACGGCAGTTCGCCTGCGGCATCGACGACAGTCCGGTCATCCCGCAGCTCATGGAGGCCCCGCCGAAGGGCTATGGAAACTCCTGCACGACCATCCATGACGTGACGGACCGACAGGAGGCCTACTGGCATCTTCTCTCCCTCGCAGAGACGGTTTCCCAGCGGATCCGTGCCGATGAGGTTCGCGTCAGCTGTGTGGATATCAGCATTCGCGACAGCGAGCTTCGCTTCTACGGGCATCAGAAGCAGCTCCGCTCACCGACGGACCTGACGCTGGAAATCTACGATGCCGCGTGCCGCTGCTTCGATGAGCTGTGGACCGGTTACTCGATCCGCCACCTGGGTATCCACACCAGTAAGGTGAGCCACGCCGTCGGCCGACAGGTGGACCTCTTCGACCACTACGACTACGGGAAGCTTCGTCAGGCCGAGTGCGCCGTCGATGAGATCCGTACCCGCTATGGAAACGACGCGATCAAGCGCGCCCGCTTCGTTTCCGCCCCCGGCTGCGCGGATCCGTATGCCATCGACCACATGAACGGCGGGATCTCCCGCGAGCGGCGGACGGTAGACTACCATAAGGAAAACATATCATGACCGGTTTCACTGCCATCAGTGATGTGCTCCCGCACATCGACAGCGGCACCCGTAAGGGCCGCCCATACCCCATCGCCGTCAAGAGCTGGTTCACCAGCTCCGGTACGATCATCCCGCTCTCCTTCAAGTTCGAAGGAGACGACGGCGAGATCCATTACATCCAGAACATCCATGTGAAGTCCTCTGAAGAGAAGCACTACGCCGGCATCCCCAGCCGGGATTTCAGCTGCACCGCCGTCCTCGGCGGCCTGGAGCAGAGCTTCCGGCTGGTCTACTACCCCGCCGAAAGCAAATGGGTGATGATCATGTGATCATCACCCATTTCCGATTCTTGTTCAGTTTTAGATGCTTACACCACCGACTTCAGTCCGAGGGTCTTCTCGATCAGGAGCATGATGCCGAGGGTGATGACCATCATGAGGGTCGCGAGGGCGGCGATGGTCGGGTCGAAGTGATACTCTACGTAGCTCATCATCTCAATCGGGAGTACATTGACGCCCGGGCCGGTCAGGAAGGCCGACAGCGATACGTTGTTAAAGGAGTTGATCATCGCCATGATCGAGGCCGATGCGATGGCGGATTTGATGTTCGGCAGGATGATATGGAAGAAGGAATATACCTTCGTCGCACCCAGACTGCCGGCTGCTTCCTCGATCGCGAAGTCGAAGTTCGCGAGGCTCGCGGTCACCACACGCATGACGTATGGGATACCGAGCAGGGTGTGGCCGATCAGAAGACTCGGCATCACTGGAAGCTTCAGCACATTGACAACATAACGGAGCATGACGAAACCGAGTACGACGACCGGAACCAGCACCGGTGACAGGAAGACGGTCTTGATGGCGTCCTTGCCGCGGAACGAATAGCGGTTCAGCGCATAGGCCGCCGGCAGTCCGAGTACCAGGGCGAGCAGGGTCGACACGATCGCGACGATCACCGAGGTCTGTGCTGCGGAGATGAAGGACTTCATCGTCAGCACCTGTGCATACCACTTCAGTGTGAATCCATGGCCCGGGAACGTCAGATAATTCGTGTCACTGAAGGAGGCCGCCATGATAATCAGGAGCGGTCCGATCAGAAAGACGTATACCAGGATGGTGATCAGCAGCAGGGCTTTGTTCTTTTTCATTTCTTTCTCTCCACAGAGCAGCTTCGCTGCTCGTATACCATAAAGTTACCCGGTCTTCGCTTCGGGGCACGGTAACCCTTGCCTCCGAAGCATAGAAACGCATGTTCCAACGTCCATGAGAGATGTGTTACGTGAAAAGCATTCGCTCATACAGGTATGCCGCATGCCCTTCACAATATCTTCCGAACGCTGGTCAGGTGCGTATATTACTGAACTGAGAACAGCTCGTTCCAGCGGTTGATCCAGTCCGCCTTCTTCTCTGTGATGAGGGACCAGTCCGGAAGGATCAGGCTGTCGACCATCTCCTGGCCATAGGTGAAGTTTGCAGCCTGCTCCTCGGTGAGCTCGACCTCGGTATTTACCGGAGAGTCGACACCGTCGAGTGCCTCGGCCTGCTGTACGTCCTTGGAAAGGTAGAAGTCGATGAACGCCTCCGCGAGGTCCTTATTCTTGCAGCCCTTCGTGATGTTCAGCATGTTGAAGCCGGCGAAGTTACCCTCGCTCGGATTTACCCATACATAGTCCGGGTTTGCCTGCTTCGCAGTGGTGTAGCTGTAGTCGAGGAGGGTTGCAACGGAAGCCTCACCCTGGTTCAGCATGGTGATGGTGTCGTTGGCAGAAGTCCAGGTCTTTACGACATTTGGCTTCAGCTCCTCGAGCTTTGCGAAGATGGCGTCATCGTCCTGACCCGGGGTCAGACCGAAGGCAGCTGCGGTTGCATAGTAGAACAGCATGCCGGAGGTGGTGGTGATATCTGGAACAGCGATGCAGTCCTTCAGCTCCGGATTCCAGAGGTCTGCGAAGCTCTTGATCTCTACGTCGATCATCGACGGATCATAGACGATACCGAGACGGTTGAAGGTGTAAGCCGGGCCGTACTCCTCACCCATCGGTGCTTTCGCGACATCATAGATGGAATCGAGGTTCGCGATCTTCGAACGATCGATGTTCTCGAGGATACCGTCATTTGCAAGCTGTGCTGCGAAGGAATCGCCGATGATGACCACATCGTAATTCTCTGGAGACTCCTCGATCTTCGTTACACGCTCTGCGTTCTTACCGGTCTCTACGACGATCTTCGCGCCGGTCTGCTCCATGAACGGATCATAAACGTTCTTCTGAAGAAGCTCTGCGTTGAACGAGAAGGTCGAGATGGTCAGGGTCTGGCCGGCGAAGTCCTGGGCAGCAGACGCGTCTGCAGTCTCTCCTGCAGCAGCGGTGGTCTCAGCAGCAGCTGTAGTCTCAGCAGCGGCAGCGGTGGTTGTAGCGGTGTTGTTCGATGAACCGCACGCAGCGATGGTGGTGCTCAGCATAGCAGCTGCAAGCACAAGGGATAATGTCTTTCTCATAATTTCCTCCACTAAATAATGATATATCAAGCGCCTTATACGTAGCGCCGAACGACATATTTACATGACGCCAAGCCCCGGATGGACCGGCCCCCCCCGACACCTCACACCATGACGATCTTATGCGCGTCGAGGGAAAGCGTGATGTTCTCTCCCACGTCGAAGAGACGGTCGTTCGAGGTGTTGACGACGAGCTCGCCGAGGGCGGTCTCCACGTTATACTGCATGCGCTTGCCGAGGTAAGTACGCACACCGACCTTACCGGCGACAGCATTGGCTACGTCCTCTCCCGCTGCCGCGACGAGGATGTCGTCCGGACGGATGCAGGCGCGGGTCGTGTCACGGCCGTCCTCCGGATGTGCGATCTCGAGAACGCTGCCGTCGGCCGCTGTCCAGCGCGTGCCCTCACTGTGCTTGAGATCGATGAAGTTCTCGAAGCCGACGAAGTGCGCGATGAACTCGGTCTTCGGGTGAGTGTAGATCTCCTCCGGGCGATCCAGCTGCTCGATCACGCCGTGGTTCATGATCGCGACCTTATCACTGATCGCGAAGCACTCCTCCTGGTCATGGGTGACGTAGATCGCAGTGAAGCCGAGCTCCTGCTGCAGCTTACGGATCTCAACACGCATCTGCACGCGGAGCTTCGCGTCGAGGTTACTGAGCGGCTCGTCGAAGAGCATGAGATCCGGCTCGATAACCATCGCACGGGCGAGGGCGACACGCTGACGCTGTCCGCCGGACATCTCCTTCGGCAGGCGCTTCTCGAAGCCGTCGAGGTCGACCGTGTGGAGCATCTTCATCACGCGCTCCTGGATCTCTGCCTCCGGCAGATTGCGGCGACGCAGACCGAACGCGACGTTCTCGAAGATGTTCATGTGCGGGAACAGCGCGTAGCTCTGGAACACGAAGCCGAAGTTCCGCTTATGCAGCGGCACATGGGTGTAGTCCTTTCCGTTGAAGAGGAGGTCGCCCTGCATCGGCTCAGAGAAGCCGCCGATCAGGCGGAGCGTCGTGGTTTTGCCACAGCCGCTGGAGCCGAGGAGGCTGACCAGCTCGCCCTTCTCGACGTTCAGGTTCAGGTCCTTCAGAATGATGTTCTTTCCATATCCTGCGGTGATATTTCTTAACTCAAGTAATGACACGGTATTTCCTCCTTCAGGAAACAAGTGGCTGCATCGACCTTTTCTTATGCCAATGCAGGCGACCTTCATCAGATGGCTCGGACGCCCGGACTTCGCCGGCGCCGAAGTTTTTTCTTCATCAGGCGAGCGGGTTCACCTTGCGGCTCACACCATTCACGATCGTAGAGACGATCATCGTGACGACGATCATGACGACCGCAACGACGGAAGCATTGACCCAGTCACCGAGACTCATCGCATACTGATAGATCATGGTCGAGAGCACGCGGGTGTCGGTGCCACCGAGAAGCTGCGGCGTGGTGTACGCAGTGATGCAGCCGGTGAACACGAGCACGGAGCCGGTGACGAGACCGGATACGCTCAGCGGCAGGGTGACGCGCAGGAAGCTGCCGAGCTTCGTGGAGCCGAGGCTTTCGGCGGCGAGCGTCAGGTCCTCCGGGATGCTCTCGATGACGCCGATCAGCGACAGGATCATGAGCGGGAGGAAGAGCTGTATGAAACCGATGGTGATGGAAAATTCGTTATAGAGAAGGCTCTGCGGCTTCGCGAAGAGTCCGATCGCCACCAGGAACTTGTTGACGATGCCCTTCTTTCCGAGGATGACCATCCAGCTGAAGGAGCGGATGACCGGGCTCGTGAACATCGGGAAGACGGCGAAGGCCATCAGCATGCCCTTGTTCTTCGCGAATTTCGCGATGTAGTAAGCCGCCGGATAGCCGAGCAGCGCACACAGGATGGTGCTCAGGATACTCAGCTTCAGGCTGCGGAGGAACACCTGCTGGAAGTAGGTGCTCTGAAGTACCGTCGCGTAGGCGGACATAGAGAAATCCCCCTGGTCCGGAAATACTGTAGTGAGCAGCAGTGAACACAGCGGGATGAGCATGAATACCACCAGGAACAGCACGCCCGGCAGGATCATGAAAAACCAGATATTTTTCTTGAAAAGTTGCACGATTACCCTCCAGTCGACGACCTCCTCGCAAAGGCCGCGGGTTTCCTCTTTGCTTCATGATGCATCACTGCCCTCTTCGATCAGACGCGCCGACATGCATAGCCGCGCCGGCCCTCGTTCAGGCGCTTCGGCAGTCGTGGCCGCACCGGCCCTCGATCAGACGATGTTCATAAAATCTAAGCAAAAGATTTGTAAATAGTAAACGGGGTACTTTAAAACATCGATATTTATAACATAGGTAGCGCGCGGATTCAAACCCTATTTTGTATATTATCAAATAATATCGCTGTACTTCTCCGCGGCGGCCATAAACGGCTTCATTTTTTCCACGAGCTGTGCGCGGATTTCCGCGAGATCGAGCGTCGTGAGCTGTCCGTGGCGGACGACCATCTGGCCGTTTGCGAACACCGTGTCGACATCGGCCGCGTTCGCGGCGTAGGCCAATGCTGAGAACGGGTTGTATACCGGGAACATATGGGCGGCCTCAGTCGAAACGAGCGTGAGGTCGGCGGCCATCCCCGGGGCGAGGTAACCGTAGTCGCTGCCATGCAGTACTTCGGCACCACCGCGGGTCGCCGCGCGGACGATGGTCCGGGCCGGGAAGAGCGAACGATCATGGTTCGCCGTCTTCTGGGCATTCGGGAACATCCGCATCTGGTCAAACATCGACAGCGTGTTGCCGGAGGACGGGCCGTCCGTGCCGAGGCCGAAGCTGATGCCGAGCTGGCGTGCCCGCTCCATCGGGGCCACCCCCTTGCCGGCCTTCGTGTTGCTGCAGATGCAGTGGGCGATGCCGGCGCCGCGGCGCTTCATAAGCTGCAGGTCCTCTTCGGTCATGTGGATGCAGTGCGCCGCGAGCGTATGCGCGTCCAGTGCGCCGATCGAATCGAGGAAGGCGGTCGGGGTCATGCCCATCGCGCGGAAATGCTCCATTTCGTAGTCCATCTCGGAGGCATGCAGGGTGAAGATCGTGTCGTACTTCACCGCAAGCTCATGCGCCTCGCGAAGCTTCTCCGGTGACAGGGTCGTCGTGCCATGCGGCGCGATGATCGGGTAGATGCGCGGGTGTCGTGCCCCGTGATACTCCGCGAAGAAGTCCTTCTGGTAAGCGAAGCCGCCATACTCTTCGTCCGGGCTGTCGCAGGTCTTCTGTCCGATCAGGGTCTCGCCGAGGTAGCCGCGGATGCCGGCCTGCTCGCAGGCCTCCGCGACGCGGTCCTCGAAGTAGTACATATCGAGGAAGGTCGTAGTGCCGGAGAGAAGCATCTCGGCGATGCCGTAGAGCGCGCCCCAGTACACGAGTTCCGGGGTCATCGCCTCCAGCTCCAGTGGGAACAGGAAGCGGCGCAGACGGTCCGGGCAGTCGTCGCCCATCGAACGAAACGGCACCATCGACACATGGCAGTGCGTGTTTACGAAGCCCGGCAGCAGGATGCCGCCTGCCCCGTCGATCACCTCGTCCGCCACCGCTTCCGCCTGCTGCAGGCTTTCGATCGGCTCGGCAGCGGCGTTGGTCTGCGCTGAAGCTACCGTACGATCGTCGAGCGCGGTCTCCGCCTGCTTCTGCTCTTCTTCACCGAGCGCGGCGATTTTCTCGCCGTCGATGAGGAGCCAGCCGTCGCGAAGCACGCGGTCGGCGTCATCCATCGTCAGGATGGTCACATTTTTAATCAGTGTTTTCATATCGTAAGAAGCCTTTCTTTTCTCGCATTCATCTCCCACATCGCTTACGGAAGCTCGGGATTTCAGAAAATCTGTCGTCGTTCTATCTTTCACTGACTGCGGACGACGGATGACCGGAATTCCGGAAATCTTTCATCGCACTTCCGCCGGTCGAACTCGATCCGGCGCGCCATCGGATGGGCGGCAGAGACATTGGCCGCAGGCAGATGCCGCAGCGTCACGCACGACCGGCGAGATCGTAGACGATCGCGCTGAACAGGGTGATGCCGCGCGCGAGCACCTGCTCGTCGAAATCGAAACGGACGGTGTGCTGCTCGCTCGCCATGTCGGTCATGGTGCGCATGTAGGTTGCCTGGCCGCCGTGGCTCTGGACGCGGTTCATCATGAGGGAGATGTCTTCGGAGCCCCAGTTCTGCGCGTTCGGGGTGGAGCTCACGCGGTACTGCGGGAGTTCCGTCTGCACGAGCGTCGCGATGCGCTGCCAGAGCGCTTCGTCGCTGTGCTGTGACTCGCCGCGGCCTTCGATCTTCATCTCGCAGCGACAGCCATGCATCGTGGCGGCGCCCTGACAGATCTGCTCCGCCTGCTGCATCATGTATTCATTGATCTCGGTCGTCTCGCCGCGCACCTCGATCTCCATCTTCGCGCGGTCCGGGATGACGTTGCGCCCCGTGCCTGCGTGGAGCGTCCCGACGTTCACGCGGGTAATGCCGGCGGAGTGGCGCGGGATCGCGTAGAGTCCGAGGCTTGCCTGGGCCGCCGCGAGGAGCGCATTCTGTCCGCGCTCCGGGAAGCCGCCTGCGTGGGCTGCCGTGCCGGTGTAGTAGACGTCGTACTTCGTGTTCGCGAGGGAGCCGTAGGTGCCCGGTGTGATGTCGCCGTCGTCGAGCGAGCCGGTCGGGGCGATGTGATTTCCGATGAGATAGTCGACGTCGTCGAGGTGTCCGTGGGCCACGATGGCCGCAGCGCCGCGACCGCCCTCCTCGCCCGGCTGGAAAATCAGCTTGATCGTGCCATGAAGTGCGTCGCGATGCTTCATGAGAAGCTCCGCCACACCGAGGCCGATCGTCACATGCGCGTCATGGCCACAGGCGTGCATCATGCCTGCATTGACACTGGCGAAGCCCTCGCGAGTCGGGCGATGCGTCGGCTCCGGGCACTCGACCATGCCGAGCGCGTCGATGTCAAAGCGAAGCGCCACCACCGGGCCTGGGCCGCAGTCGAGGATAGCGATCGCGCCGGTGAAGCCCTCGCGGAGATCTGGCGTCAGCTCCTCTTCCGTCACGCCCTGCTGAAGCACCGCCTCTGCGTGTGCCGCCATGATGTCCGCATCCGGGAGCCCGAGCCGCGCTGATGCAAGGCAGACCTCGCGCCCCGTCAGCACCTGATAGCCGAGCGCGCGGAGCCGCCGCACGATGATCGCCGTCGTCCGCATCTCGAGCCACCCCGTCTCCGGATGCCGGTGAAGATCACGCCGCAGCGCCACCGAACGCGCCTGCATCGCCGTCGCCTCCGCCGCAAATTCTTCGTAGATGTTCTTCTTCTCTGTTTCCATGATTACTCCTGTATAGTCTGTGTATTCTATATGTTCTGTTTATCCTGTAAATCCTGCGCGCCGGCCTCCTCGGCACTGTGTTTGACGCAATATCCGGGCTTTCTTAGCGTATGACATTAGATTTTCTTTGAGCATCGGGAATTTTTTCGCAATTCACTGTTTGACTGCCCCGATGACATTAGATTTTTTAAGTTTTGTAACAAACTGCCGGTTTCCGCTTCCAGTGACATTAGGTCAGATAATGTCACACCAGAAAAAGTTAAGTGTATTGCGAAAATCCACTCCATATAGTTAATGTCATCATCTCTGAAATGTCTTAATCTGTGAAATACATAATGTCATATCTTTTTAAATCCACACTTTTGTAAAAATGACTTAATGTCACTCATCCTTAAAACACCCATATTGTATAACTTTGGAAATTTTATAATGTCATGACATGTGAAAAACTCTGTATTGCGAGAATCCCCTTACGTGAAGTAGTATAGTAAACGCAGGTTGAAAATACCACCCTGAAATCATGGAGGAATATTATGAAACGACTTCTCATCATCGGCTCCACCTGTGTGGATGTGATTCTCCGACTTGACCACCTGCCGACGACCGGCGAGGACATGCATCCGGTGCAGCGCTTTGCGATGGGCGGCTGTGCGTTCAACGTGGCGCAGGTGCCGAAGGCCTATGATGTCGATCTGCGCTTCGTGACGCCGATCGGCGACCACGGCGTGTTCAGCGACTTCGTGCGCGCACATCTCAGCAATGCTGGCTTCCGGGGCCCGATCACCGTGCCGGACAGTGAAAATGGCTGCTGCTACTGTCTCGTGGAGCGGAGCGGCGAACGTACCTTCCTCTCCGTCCACGGCGTCGAGTACAGCTTCCATGCGGAGTACATGGACGCCTTCGCGGGCGAGCGCTTCGATTACACCTACATCTGCGGACTCGAGGTCGAGGAAACGACCGGCGGCGAGCTCGTCGCCTGGCTCGAGGCGCACCCGGACATCGCCGGCACCGTCGTGTATGCACCGGGCCCACGCGGCATCGAAGTCGACGCGGATCATACGGAACGCATCCTTGGGATGCACCCGATCCTTCACCTGAACGAGCAGGAGGCGCAGGCCCTTGCTGGAATGAGCGGTAGTGAGGGAACACAGCCGGAGATTCCAGTGGTAGCCCCAGATGCTTCGGCGACGGTTTCCGGCATCCAGGCTGTGGCAAGTACTGACAGCGAAACGGCACCGGACAGGACCGTCACCGAAGCTGTTGCACCATCCGTTGAATCGACTGCGACAGCCGGGCGCGCCGACACGGATGCAGATTCCGTCCTCGCCGCCGCGCAGGCGCTGCACGCGAAGACGCAGAACATGGTCATCGTGACATGCGGTGCCGACGGCGTCCTCTGGATCTCTGCGGATGGCTCCGTGCACACTGCGCCATCCGTGCCATCGACCGTCGTCGATACCATCGGCGCCGGCGACTCGCACTGCGGCGCGGTCCTCACCGGCCTCACCCTCGGCTGGTCTGAGGAAGACACCATGCGCTTCGCAAACCAGATTGCTTCCGAAGTCGTCGCTCAGGAAGGCGGCGCGTACATCCGCCGCTGACCTAAGTTTATGGGGTCTGACCCCATTAAATTTTTCTAAACAGAATCTAAACTGAAATTTATGGGGTCAGACCCCCTTACAAAATTCTTAAGACGGAAGTATCCATTTCCGGGCCT
>Ga0129311_1002485_pt1 | contig 11075 bp, 12 predicted proteins | sample Go1ome_FD_94435 | JGI IMG/M metagenome (GOLD analysis project Ga0129311, IMG submission 94435) | Western lowland gorrila individual fecal microbial communities from Wisconsin, USA - Go1022B metagenome | ecosystem: Host-associated > Mammals > Digestive system > Large intestine > Fecal | place... | reverse complement strand
GACCTGCGCCGTGAGACCGCTATGAACATCAAGCGGCTCTCCGAAATCGGCTGCTACCGTGGTCTGCGTCATCGCCGTGGCCTGCCTGTCCACGGTCAGCGCACCAAGACCAACGCCCGTACCCGCAAGGGTCCCAAGAAGACCATCGCAAACAAGAAGAAGTAAGGAGGGATATGTAAAATGGCTGCGAAGACTACTAAGAAAGTTGTAAAGCGCCGTCGCGAGCGCAAAGTGGTTGAGAAGGGTGCGGCACATATCCGCTCCTCCTTTAACAACACCATGGTAACCATCACCGACCTGGATGGCAATGCCCTGTCCTGGGCATCCTCCGGCGGACTGGGCTTCCGTGGCTCCCGTAAGTCCACCCCCTATGCCGCTCAGACTGCTGCTGAGACCGCTGCAAAGGCTGCTATGGAATACGGCCTGAAGACTGTTGAGGTCTATGTGAAGGGCCCCGGCCAGGGACGTGAAGCCGCTATCCGTGCTTTGCAGACTGCCGGCCTGGAAGTCGTTATGATTAAGGACGTCACCCCCATTGCTCACAATGGCTGCCGTCCCCCCAAGAGACGTCGTGTCTGATTACGCTATAGGAGGAATTTTGCGTTATGGCTAAGAATATGCAGCCCGTGCTGAAGCGTTGCAGAACGCTGGGCGTTTCTCCTGCCGCAATGGGTTATTCTAAGACTTCCAACAAGAACCCCGGCGGCCAGAGAAGAGCTAAGAAGTCTGAGTATGCTACTCAGCTGACCGAGAAGCAGAAGGTCAAGTTTGTTTATGGTATCCAGGAGAAGCAGTTCCACAATTACTATGTGAAGGCCTCCCGCATGGGCGGCAACACCGGTGAAGAGCTGCTGACCTTCGTCGAGCGCCGGCTGGATAACCTGGTGTACCGTCTGGGCTTCGCCAACTCCCGCCGTCAGGCTCGTCAGCTGGTGAACCATGGTCACTTCACCGTCAATGGCAACCGTGTTGACATCCCCAGCTATCTGGTCAAGGTGGGCGATGTTGTTGCCGTGTGCGAGAAGAGCGTTTCCAACAACTTCTTCAAGAAGCTGAAGGAAGACGATGCATTTGTTGCTGCTCCCAAGTGGCTGGATCGTGATAAGAACACCCTCCAGGGCAAGGTTATTGCTATGCCCACCAAGGCTGATATCGACTTCGATATTGCTGTGCACCTCATCGTCGAGTTGTACTCCAAGTAATAATCTCCCCCCTGTTTGTCCGCAAATTTGCTTGGTGGGGAGTTTACTCCCCACACTACTAAGGAGGGTTTTGATTCATGGTAGAAATTGAAAAGCCTCGCATCAGCTGTTTTGATTCCCCAGAGAACATCTCCTACGGCAAATATGTCGTGGAGCCTCTGGAGCGTGGCTACGGCATGACTCTGGGCAACTCCCTGCGCAGAATCCTGCTGTCCAGCCTGCCCGGCTATGCAGCTACCTCTGTGAAGATTCAGGGTGTGCAGCATGAGTTCTCCACCATCCCCGGGGTTACCGAGGATGTCACCGAAATCGTGCTGAACGTCAAGAGAATCACTCCCAAGCTGCACTGCACCGGTGTGAAAACCGTGCACATTGATGCCGTCGGCCCCTGTGAAGTTACCGCCGGCGATATCAAGGCAGATGCCGAGGTCGAAATCCTGAACCCCGAGCTGCATATCTGCACTCTGGGCGAGGACGCCACTTTCAATATGGAGATCACCATGTCTCAGGGCAGAGGCTACGTTTCCGCAGACCGGAACAAAACGCCTCAGACCGTCATCGGTGTCATCCCCATCGACTCCATCTATTCTCCTGTGACCAAGGTGAATTACACGGTGGAGCCCACCCGTGTCGGTGACAAAACCGACTACGACAAGCTGACACTCGAGGTCTGGACCGATTCCACCATTCCCGCCAAGGACGCTGTGTCCCTGGGGGCGAAGATTCTCAGCGACCATCTGACAGTGTTCACCAACCTGTCCGATGCCGTGGCCACCAGCTCCACCGTGGTGGAGAAGGCCCCGGATCGCCCGGATGCAAAGCTGTCCATGACCATCGATGAACTGGATTTGTCCGTCCGCAGCTTCAACTGCCTGAAGCGTGCCAACATCAACACCGTGGCCGACCTGATTAACAGAACCGGCGAGGATATGATGCGGGTGCGCAACATGGGCAAGAAATCCCTGGATGAAGTCCAGAAGAAGCTGGAAATGATGGGCTTGTCCCTGGCCAGCGAAGACAATACTGGCAGCAACAACTAACCTTTTAAGAAGGAGGAAACGTTCATGTTCGGCACTCGTAAGCTGGGTAAGACCAGCGCTCAGAGAAAGGCTCTGCTGCGTCAGCAGGTCACCGACCTGCTGGATAATGGCAAGATGGAAACCACTTTCTATCGTGCCAAGGAAGTGCAGCCCGTTGTTGAGAAGATGATTACCCTGGGTAAGAAGGGCGACCTGGCCGCTTACCGCAAGGCTCTGGCATTCATCACCAAAGAGGATGTGGCTCATAAGCTGTTCAAGGAGATCGCTCCCAAGTACGCTGACCGCAACGGCGGCTACACCAGAGTGACCCGCACCGGCGAACGCCGCGGCGATGCTGCTGAGATGGCAGTCATCGAGCTGGTGTAATCCCCGGCCTATCCGATTGTTTTCCCCCCTGCGTACAGCAGGGGGGATTTTTGCACACCCTAAAATCTTAAGAAATCATGAACACTATTGCAAACCCACCGGCGAAATGATAGAATGAAGCCAAAGGGAGACCCCTTCACGGCCCAGGGGGCAACCTGAGCCATCCCTGGGGGGCGCCCCAAAAAAGAGCCTATCATAAAGGAGGAAACAATATGAAAAGAAGTATTTCTGCACGTCTGCTTTCGGCAGCTCTGGCAGTGCTGCTGATTGCGGCCCTGAGTGCCGCAGCTATGGCTACTTCCCCCAGCACCACCGGCCTGTGTAAGGAGTGCGATGCTGCGGGCCTGGTCTGCACCGGCCTCCACGCAACCACAACCTATGAGAAGGTCAGCGAAACCAAGCATGCCCAGTATTTCGAGTGCAACAACGGACATAAGCAGCTGCGCTACAATACCGACGGCACCTTCAAGGACCTGTCTGACCATGTGGCCAGCAAGAATGCCACCTGCACCAGCGCTGCCATCTGCGGCGACTGCAAGCAGTCCTTCGGCGCTCCCCTGGAGCACCTGCCGGTAGAGGATAAGGCTGTGGCCGCCACCTGCACCAGCACCGGCCTGACCGCCGGCTCCCACTGCGGCCGTCCCGGCTGCGGCGCTGTGCTGGTACCCCAGACCGTGGTGGAGAAGCTGCCCCACACCTATGACGACGGCAAGGTAGTCGCTCCCACCTGCTTCAAGGAGGGCTACACCACCTTCACCTGCACCGTCTGCGGCGACAAGATGATTGCCAATAAGGTGCCTGCAATGTCCCACTGGTACGCCGAGTGGACCCCCGCCGGTAACGGCCAGAACAGCGCCCCCTGCAAGCGCCCCGGCTGCCCCCATGTGAAGACCACCGCCTGTGTGGATTGGGACTTCCTGCTCACCCCCGTGGGTGGGGATAAGGCAGAGTCCTACTCCGTCTGCCCTGTCTGCGGCGAGACCAGCGACGGCACCCGGCTGGAGCTGGTGACCAAGGCCACCACCAAGCCCATCACCGGCTGGACGCCTGAGGGCGACCTGGTGCTGCGCCAGGGTGCCCTGGCCAACGGCGAAAGAATCATCTGCGTCAGCTTCGAGTTCGACGCCCGCCTGGCCCAGGACACCGGCAAGACCGATTTCACCGTCCCCGCCAGCATTCTGGAGGGCTATCAGCTGATGCTCCTGGATGCCGAGGGCAATGAGACTCCTCTGGATGTCACCGTCAAGGGCGACATGGCCACCTTCCAGCTGGACTTCGGCACCGTGGTAGACGGCCGCCGCATCCCCGTTCGGATGCTGCACCTGGTTCCGGCGGAGGCTTAATCCGGACCTTTCGGATAGGAAGACAGCCTTAACCAAATAATTACAGCGGTAGGAGCCACGGACACCCGTGCTTCCTACCGCTGCTTTTTTTATTCTAAACTTAAATGCGGGCCACGCCGGACTCCCTGGCGGCCTTTGCCACTGCCGCTGCCACAGCGGGGCCTACCCGGTGGTCAAAGGCGGCGGGGATGATATAGTCGGCGCTGAGCTCCTCCGGGGAGACCAAATCCGCCAACGCCTGGGCGGCGGCCATCTTCATCTCCTCGTTGATGTCGGAGGCCCGGACATCAAAGGCACCCCGGAAGATGCCGGGGAAGGCCAGCACATTGTTAATCTGGTTGGGATAGTCGCTGCGGCCGGTGGACACCACGGCAGCACCGCCCCGCTTGGCATCCTCCGGGAAAATTTCCGGGGTTGGGTTGGCACAGGCGAAGACAATGGCATCCTTGGCCATGGACTGCACCATTTCCACCGTGAGGGTGCCGGGAGCGGAGACACCGATGAATACATCCGCACCCTGAATTACCTCGGCCAGGGTGCCGGTTTGCCGGGAGAGGTTGGTGACCTGGGCCATTTCCTCCTTGACCCAGTTCAGCCCGCTGCGGCCCTGGTAGATGGCACCGGAACGGTCGGTCATGACGATGTTCCGGAAACCGGCGCTGAGCAGCAGCTTGACAATGGCAATGGCGGCAGCACCGGCACCGGAGGTGACGATTTTTACCTCCTCCTTCTTCTTGCCCACCACCTTCAGGGCGTTTTGCAGCCCGGCCAGGGTAATGACGGCTGTGCCGTGCTGGTCGTCGTGGAAGATGGGAATGTCGCATTTTTCCTTCAGCTTCCGCTCAATTTCAAAGCACCGGGGGGCGGAGATATCCTCCAGATTGATGCCGCCGAAGGAGCCGGAGATAAGGTAAACTGCATTGACAAACTCGTCCACGTCCTTGGTTTTGATGCACAGGGGGAAGGCATCCACGTCGCCGAAGGTCTTAAAGAGCACGCATTTGCCCTCCATCACCGGCATTCCGGCCTCGGGGCCAATGTCCCCCAGGCCCAGCACGGCGGAGCCGTCGGTAATCACGGCGCATAGATTGTGCCGCCGAGTCAGCTGGTAGGACTGGCTCACGTCCTTTTGAATTTCCAGACAGGGCGCTGCCACCCCGGGGGTATAGGCCAGAGACAAATCCTCTTTGGTCTGGGCGGGAACCGTGGCCGTCACTTCAATCTTTCCCTTCCACTGCCGGTGCAGCCGGAGGGATTCCTTTGCGTAATCCATAAATACCTCCTGAATATTTTTTATTTATTATACATGAAATCCCGAAAATGTAAACCCAATTTCACCGGTTTATTCCCCCTTCGGCCATGGCCTGGCCCGGCAAAATCGAAGGCAGCAGCCCGGAAACGCACCCTCCGGCTCAGGCCGTTCTGGGTGCCCGGGCTGAACGCTGCACCCCGGATTTTACCCGCTGAAACAGGCTGCGTGGAGGGCATTTTTATGAAATGACCATATAACCATGGGTGCGGAGTAAAAGAATTGACAAAACAAGACAAAAATGAAAAAATATTTCACAAAAAATAGCACAAAAGATTGGAGGTTTTGCCAGATGGAAATTGTCATTTTCAACTGGACAGAAGGCTATTTACGTGGTAAAATGTCCTCAGACCGAGTGAAAAGCCGCTGGCAACAAGGCCGGAGGGGCACTCAGTACAAAAATGGGATAGGATCCCGCATCATGAAAAGGAGTATCATCCAATGAAAAGAATCCTCGCTCTCGTTCTGGCAGTCGTTATGGTGATGAGCCTGGCTTGCGTCGCCTCCGCCGCTGACGTCAAGACCTACAAGGTCGGCTGCTCCATCTACACCTACGACGACAACTTCATGACCCTGTACCGCAACGAAATCCTGGACTACTTCAAGACCCTGGAAACCGACACTGTGAAGTACGACGTGACCATGGCCGACGGTAAGAACGACATGGCCGAGCAGACCAACCAGGTGCAGAACTTCATCACCCAGGGCATGGATGTTATCATCCTGAACCTGGTCCAGACCTCCTCCGCCGACGCCATCATCGACATGGTGGTTGAGGCCGGTATCCCCCTGGTCCTGATCAACCGTGAGCCCCTGGCTTACGACAAGGACGGCAAGACCCTGGACGAAGCCTACAAAGGCATCCTGGACAACCCCACCGTCTGCTACGTGGGCGCTGACGCCCGTCAGTCCGGCACCTTCCAGGGCGAGATCGTTGCTTCCCTGGAGAACCACGGTGACGTCAACGGTGACGGCGTCATCAACTACATCATGATCGAGGGCGACCCCGAGAACATCGACGCTCAGTATCGTACCGAGTTCTCCGTCAAGGCTCTGACCGACGCCGGCTACGAAGTCAAGTGCCTGGATGACCAGGTTGGTAACTGGCAGCAGGCCAAGGGCCAGGAGCTGACCGCCAACGCTCTGACCGCTCACGGCTACGACGTAGAAGTCGTCTTCTGCAACAATGACGGCATGGCTCTGGGCGCTGTGGCTGCTATCCAGGCTGCTGGCCGTATCGTCGGCGAAGACATCTATGTCCTGGGCGTTGACGCTCTGGAAGAGGCTGTTCAGCTGATCAAGGCTGGCGACATGACCGGCACCGTTCTGAACGACCACATTGGCCAGTCCCACAAGGCTGTTGACGTCGCTGTTGCTGCTCTGAACGGCGAAGAGATCGACAACTACTACTGGGTTGACTACGTGAAGGTCGATAAGGCTTACGCTGAGGCCAATTACTAAGCTACACCGTCAGCGATTCCATCGCAATGAACTCATAAACAAATGAGGGGCGACGGGTGGGTCTAACGGCTCACCCGTCCTTTCTTGATACAAAGGAGGTTCAACGCATGTCCGAGTATGTGCTGGAAATGACCGGGGTTTGCAAGTCCTTCCCTGGCGTGAAAGCATTGGATCATGCCCAGCTGAAGCTTCATCCCGGCAAGGTTCACGCCCTGATGGGCGAGAACGGTGCCGGTAAGTCCACCCTGATGAAGTGTATGTTTGGCATCTATAAAATGGATGAGGGTCAGATTAAGATTGACGGGGAACCGGTGACCATTCGGGACTCCATGGACGCTCTGCAAAAGGGCATTGCCATGGTGCACCAGGAGCTTCAGCCCATCCCCGCCCGTACCGTGGGCGAGAATATCTTCCTGGGCCGCTATCCCATGAAAAAGTTCCTGGGCTTCATTCCCATGGTTGACCATGATAAGATGTACGCCGATACAGCAGAGCTGCTGAAAAAGGTGCGGATGAACTTTGACCCCAGGCAGAAGGTGGGCGAGCTGAGCGTTTCCCAGATGCAGTCTGTGGAAATTGCCAAGGCTGTCTCCGCCAACTGCCGGGTGCTGATTCTGGACGAGCCCACTTCCTCTCTGACCCAGAACGAGGTAGAGGCCCTGTTCCGGATTATTGAAGATTTGAAGGCCGAAAACGTTGCCATTGTCTATATCTCCCACAAGATGGACGAGATTCTGCGCATCGGCGACGAAGTGACCATCATGCGTGACGGCCAGTATATCGGCACCTGGGAAGCCAAGGATTTGACCACGGATAAAATCATTACCAAGATGGTGGGCCGGGAGCTGACCAACCTCTATCCCCCCCGGGAGAATGTGGTGGGCGAGGAAATCCTGCGGGTGGAGAACTTCACCTCCATCAACCCCAAGAGCTTCCGCAAGGTCAATTTCACCCTGCACAAGGGCGAAATCCTGGGCGTGGGCGGCCTGGTGGGTGCCCAGCGTACCGAGCTGATGGAGGGCCTGTTCGGCATCCGTTCCCATGAGCAGGGCACCATCTACTATAAGGGCAAGGAAATGAAGGTTGACCGCCCCAAGGATGCCATCGACAACGGCGTTGCCCTTCTGACGGAAGACCGCCGGGGCAGCGGCATCATGGGTGTGCTTAGCGTAGCGGATAATATTTCCATTTCTTCCCTGCAAAAGTATCTGGACTTCGGTTTTTCCATCAACAATAAGAAGGTGGAGAACCTGGTGCAGGATAACGTTCACAAGATGAACATCAAAACACCCTCCTCCAAGACCCTGATTAAATCCCTCTCCGGCGGCAACCAGCAGAAGGTCCTGATTGGCCGTTGGCTGGCAAATGACCCGGATGTGCTGATTCTGGACGAGCCTACCCGAGGCATCGACGTGGGCGCAAAGTACGAAATCTACTGCATTATTGCGGAACTGGCAAAGCAGGGTAAGGGCATCATTATGATTAGCTCCGAAATGAGTGAGCTGATTGGTATGTCCGACCGTATCATGGTCATGTGCGACGGCCGGGTGACCGGCTTCGTGGATGGGAAAGAGGCAACCCAGGAGAACATCATGGCATTGGCCACACAGTTTGAGTGAGCGAGCGGAGGCTAGACATAATGAATGGAACAAAACTGAAACAACATAATGTTGGTACGAAAACCTGGGATGTCATCAAGGGCAATCCCATTGCGGTGATTCTGGTCCTGGCGGCCATCGTTGTGGGCTGCGTGGTGGACAATTTCTTCTCTTGGGGCAACCTGAGTAATCTTTTGAGCAATACGGCAGTTCGTTTCCTGATTGCTCTGGGCGTGTCCGGCTGCCTGATTACCAAGGGCACTGACCTGTCCGCCGGTCGTCAGGTGGGCCTGGCTGCCTGCCTGGCCGGTATCCTGTGCCAGAGAGGCGACTACACCGGCCGTATGTGGAAGAGCGTTCCCGAGATGAACATCTTCCTGATTCTGCTGATTGTGGTGGCCATCGGCGCTGTGGTGGGCCTGATTAACGGCTTGATTATCGCCAAGCTCCATGTGCCCCCCTTCATTGCAACTCTGGGCACCCAGACCATCATCTATGGTATTGCTCTGCTGGTGACCGATGCTCAGCCCATCGGCGGCTTCCAGAAGCAGTACATCAAGCTGATTACCGGCCGTGTGGGCAATGTCCGTGGCTTCCACATTCCATACCTTGCCTTCGTGGCGTTGGTTTTCGGCCTGCTGTTCTGGTTTATCTATAACAAGACCCGGCACGGCAAGTATATGTACGCCATCGGCGGCAACGAAGTGGCTGCTGAGGTCTCCGGCGTCAACACCGCCAAGACCACCATTTGGATTTACATCACTGCCGGCATCATGTATGCCTTCGCCGGCTATCTGCTGGCCGGTAAGTCCGGCGGCTCCTCTGCCAGTATGGGCACCGGCTACGAGCTGGAAGCCATCGCAGGCTGTACCATCGGCGGCGTCTCCACCACCGGCGGCATCGGTACCGTCCCCGGCATCCTGGTGGGTGTGCTGGTGTTTGAGCTGCTGAAGATTATTCTGCAGTTCCTCAGCGTCAACCCCTACTACAACTACATTGTGCAGGGCCTGGTTATTGTTGTGGCCGTTGCCCTGGACATCCGGAAGTACCTGGCTAAGAAGTAATGAACCAGCAGGAGCTTCAGGAGAAAGAGCGGCTTCTGGAGGAAAAGGAGCAGGCACTGAACCAGCGTGAAAAGCAGCTGGACGCATTCTCTGCCGCCATGGACGCCAAAAAGAAGCAGCTGTACGGAAAGCTTCCCGTGACCATCAAGCAAGTGGACATTATCCTGTGGATTTCCTGCGGCCTGCTGGCTGTGGTGTTTGTGCTGATTATCCTGGAAGCCACCGGAATCTTCAAAATCGGATAAAACAGGGGCTGCCTTACGGGGCAGCCCCTGTTTTCGGGGTACGCCTTTTGCGGAAATGCCGCCCCAAAGGCAGGAAGGGCAGTTTTCCTTGCGGCAAAGTGAGGGGGATTTTGCAGCCCAGGGGGGGAACGCTTAGGGCGCTTCCCCGCTTTTTGTTGCAAAATGCCGGAAAAGGGGGCGGAAAAGCCGGAAAAATCTGTGGGAAACTTTTGGGATAAATGTTGCATTTTCTGCTGTAGTGTGCTATATTTTATTGTTGAGAGTAAAGAAATCCGATGAAAAAAGAAGGAGAGCAATGTATGCCATCTCAGGATAAAATCAGAAATATAGCCATCATCGCCCACGTTGACCATGGTAAGACCACCCTGGTGGACGAAATGCTGAAGCAGGGCGGCATTTATCGTGAAAATCAGGCCACTGTGGACCGGGTTATGGACTCCGGCGATTTGGAGCGGGAGCGGGGCATTACCATTCTGGCAAAGAATACCTCCGTCCACTACAAGGACTACAAGATTAACATTGTGGATACCCCGGGCCACGCCGACTTTGGCGGCGAGGTGGAGCGTATCCTGAAAATGGTCAACGGCGTTATCCTGCTGGTGGACGCTGCCGAGGGCCCCATGCCCCAGACCCGCTTTGTGCTGCAAAAGGCACTGGAGCTGGGCCACAAGGTGATTGTGGCTGTGAACAAGGTGGATAAGCCCGATGCCCGTGTCCACGAGGTGATGGACGAGGTTCTGGAGCTGCTGCTGGATTTGGATGCCACCGACGAGCAGTTCAATAGCCCCACCATCTTCTGCTCCGGCCGTCAGGGCACCGCTTCCTACAGCCCCGACGAAATGGGCACCGACTTAAAGCCCCTGTTCGAGACCATCATTCAGTATATCGATGCCCCCCAGGGCGATGCCAACGCCCCCCTGCAAATGCTGGTTTCCTCCATTGACTACAATGAGTATGTTGGCCGCATTGCCGTGGGCCGGGTGGAGCAGGGCGTGATCAAGGTCAACCAGGATGTGGTTATCTGCGACTATCACGACCCCAGCGTGAAGACCAGGGGCAAGGTGGTGGCCCTGTATACCTTCGACGGCCTGGCAAGACCCCCATTCAGGAGGCCAGTGCCGGTGAAATCGTGGCTCTGTCCGGCATGGCAGACATCACCATCGGCCGCACCCTGTGCGCCCCCGAGGCGGTGGAACCCCTACCCTTTGTGAAAATCAGCGACCCCACCATCGAGATGACCTTCGCCGTCAACGATTCTCCCTTCGCCGGTAAGGAAGGCAAGTTTGTCACCTCCCGGAACCTCCGGGACCGGCTGGAAAGGGAGCTGCTGAAGGACGTTTCCCTCCACGTGTCCGAGCAGGGCACCGATGCCTTCAATGTGGCCGGCCGAGGCGAAATGCACCTGTCCATTCTCATGGAGACCATGCGCCGGGAGGGCTATGAGTTC
>Ga0129311_1002483_pt1 | contig 11077 bp, 8 predicted proteins | sample Go1ome_FD_94435 | JGI IMG/M metagenome (GOLD analysis project Ga0129311, IMG submission 94435) | Western lowland gorrila individual fecal microbial communities from Wisconsin, USA - Go1022B metagenome | ecosystem: Host-associated > Mammals > Digestive system > Large intestine > Fecal | place... | reverse complement strand
TTAAGATGAGGCAGGTTATTTTTTGAAGGTTACTAAGCGTGGGAAGGATCTACGGCAGTCTGGTAGTTACCATTTGTACGCCAACATATTCCTCCATTGACTCACCATCGTCCGCGCTATGCCATACCATCGGCGAATATTATTTGAAATTTTTAGTACTTTGTCTTGCAAGGTATTCAAAAATATTTATATCTTTGCATCGTAAAATTAATTGCAAGGCAAGGAAGATGGCCGGCAAGGGATTTTACTGTAGATGTTAAAATATTCATAATTAGATAGTTGAAAATGAAAAAAGTTGTTAATGTCAGTGTCGGAGGCCGCAGCTTCTCTTTGGATGAGGATGCTTATGCGAGGCTCACCGCTTATTTCGATCACTTCAAGGCGCTTCTTGACAAGGACACCCAGTCCGCGAAAGAGGAGGTCATGACGGATTTGGAGAACCGGATCGCCGAGTTGTTCGATCAGGGGATCGGAGGTGCGTCCTACCGGGTGGTCAACCTCGGCCTTGTCACCAGGGTCGTCGAGCAGCTCGGGATGCCGGACGGGTCGAAGGAGCCGGAGACTTTTACTTCGGATAAGGCTTCCGAAGAGCGTGAGGAGGCGAGGACTTCTGATAATCCTCAGAACGGAGGCCCGGATTTCACTTACAGCGGAGGCAGCGGGACGGCCAAAAGGCGGCTCTTCCGCGATCTGGACAACAAGGTGATCGGTGGAGTCTGCGCCGGACTGGCGGCATTCCTCAATGTGGATCTCACCGTGGTAAGAATCGTCACTCTGCTCACCCTGTTGCTTTACGGTACCGGATTCCTGGTTTATCTTGTCCTGTGGATTGTGGTTCCGGTCGCGAAGACACCGGCGGACAAGTGCATGATGAGGGGCTTTGAGCCTACGGCGGAGAACATGGCGAGATTCAGCGGCCAAAGGAGGAACGGCTATGGAAAATAGTGTTGACAATGTCCGTTCCCAAATGCGGAAAGGGGTGCTGGAATATTGCATCCTGTGCATTCTGAACCGTAAGGAGGCCTACGCATCCTCGATTCTGGAGGATCTGAAATCCGCGAATATGATAGTGGTGGAAGGCACGCTCTATCCGCTCCTGATACGTCAGAAGAACCAGGGTCTGCTTTCCTACCGCTGGGAGGAGTCCACGCAGGGGCCTCCACGGAAATATTACTGCATCACCGAGAAAGGCCGCGCGCAGCTTCGCGAGATGGATCTGGCGTGGCAGGAGATAGTCGAGACAATCAAAACCATAAAGCAATGAATATGAGAGTGTGGCGTCATCCCGCCGCACCTTGTCAAAACAAATGTGAAATATGAAGCAAGTTGAATATGTCAGCATAGGCGGCTATGTGTTCTCTTTTGAGGACGACGCGTGTGCTTCCGCCAAGGAATATCTAGCCCAACTCGAATCGTTCTATTCCGGCAAGGAAAGCGGAGCGGAGGTGATGGAAGGGATCGAGGAGAGGATGGCTGAGCTCCTGATCGAGAAGAGTGGCCAAGGTGGGGTGGTGAGTCAGCGGATGGTCTCGGACGTGATCGCTGTACTTGGCCGTCCGGAAGCGATAGAAGAGGATCCTGACGCGCCGGGTGATTCTTCCGGCGCTGGTTCTTCCTCTCCGGAATCCGGGCCTGTCGAGGCGTCGGGCCGTTCTTCCAGGAACACTGCCGGAACCGGAGCCAAGCCTCGCCGCCGTCTCTACCGCGACCCTGCCAACGGGAAGCTGGCCGGTGTATGCAGCGGCCTGGGAACGTTCTTCAATTTCGACCCGTCCCTGTTCCGCATCCTTTTCGTTATCTTTACATTGATCGGCTTCCTGGATTTCAGGCTGTTCTGGCCGTTTGAGCCGTGGATCCACATCTCGGCGCCGATTGTCTATCTTGTACTTTGGGTTTGTATGCCGGCAGTCAAGACCGTCCGGCAAAGAGACGAGCTTCACGGACGCAAGGGCACAGTCGATGACATCAGCGAGAGGGTTCTCAACACGCCGAAAGAGGAGCGCAAAGTAATTGACCCGGAGTCTTGGAAAAATGTGCGGCGAATATTCTCGGTGATATTCGGAGTCCTATTCCTGCTTGCCGGAGTCGCCGGCATCGCATTCCTCTGTTCGTTCTGGTGGGGAGCGGAAGTCCTTGGCAACAGCTTCTTCTACAATAAGATGATAGAGCGAATCGCAATGGATTCGCCACAGATCATCTCCTTCATCTCCGTTCCGCTCGTGATGATCGCCGCCATCCTTGTGGTAGCCATCCCGCTTTTCATCATGCTCTACGCCGGGGTGATGCTGATCTTCGGCCTCAAGTCCCCGAAATGGCGCCCCGGCCTTGTCATGTTCGTGGTCTGGTTAGTGATCCTGGTCTTCCTGACCGTCTCCTCTCTCATGACATTCGCCGTAATCGACTGAAACCCATAAGTTTAATATTGATAATGTGAGTCGGACCGGACAACCTGTGAAGGCTGCCCGGCCTGAAGCTTAATAAGCGTTAAAGAATAAAAGAATAGTTGGAAGTTTTTGTATGATTGCTAAAAACAGAATTTCTTATGGCGAGAGTTGCGGGAATTGCGGTTTTTTGTGTAAGTTTGAAGTTTAGTAACAATTTAGTCAGGAACATGGAGACAGACAATAGGAAACTATACCCGTTGAGATTTGTGGACGAGGGGGCGGATGTGCCTTGGGGACACGTCAGCTATCAGGTGGCGGATCTTGGATTCAAGGATTCGATGGTCGATAACGGCTGGTTCGGGGGCAACACCTTGAGCGAGCTGATGGGGACTTATCTGGAAAGGGTGGTAGGCGACGATGTGTTCGAGTTTTACGGATTGCAGTTCCCTGTGATGGTGAAGGTGATGGATGTCACCGGCTGGCAGCCGCTTCAGATGAACGCGTCGGATGAGATTGCCGCTGAAAGGTACGACTCGTTCGGCAAGACCGCGCTCTGGTACATACTGGAGGCCAGACCTGATTCTGAGCTGATGCTTGGCTTCAACCGCGATGTGGATCCGTCGGAGTTTTACACCAGATGTCAGGAGGGCTCTGTCAGGGAAGTCATGAACATTGTCCGTCCGCGCGCCGGCGAGGCTTTCCTGATTAACCCAGGGACGGTCTTCGCGGCTGGCTCCGGCCTTAGGATAGTAGAGATCGCCGAATGTTCGGAACTTGCTTTCAATCTTCACAACTGGGGCGTGGAGCTACCTGATTCCGAGGAACTTCTGCTTGAGGAAGCCTTTGACTTCATCGATTTCCGGAAACTCGTACCTGAGCCGGTCACCGGAGACAAACTGGCTTCCTGTCCGGAGTTCGTGGTGACAAGGCTTGACCTTAAGGACGGCCTTCACATATTCTCTGATCAGCCAGGCAGTTTCGCGGTCTATTTCTGCGTTTCCGGCGAGGCGGTGATCCAGGTTCCCGTCGAGGATGGGAAAGGAGGGAAGAGCATGGAGTCCTACACGTTGAAGTCCGGACATTCGATCCTTGTGCCGTCCGAGCTTAACGACTTCTGTCTCATGCCGTCAGCCCGGGGAACGGTTCTGCTGGAGGCGCTTGTGGAGAAGCGTCTGATCCGGGATTCCTACACCAATCAGGAGGTCGAGCCTGACTCCATTGAAGAGGTCCAGGCACCGGATTCCCATGTCCGTGAATGGCATAGCTGATTATGGCGGACACTGAGAGAATTGACAAAGTCCTCTGGGCCATCAGGGTTTTCAAGACCAGGACAGATGCCACTGACGCCTGTAAGGGAGGCAAGGTGAAGATCGGTGGCGTGAATGCCAAACCTTCCAGGATGCTGAAGGTGGGTGAGGTCGTCGAGATCCGCAAAGGTTCCGTGCAGTACTCCTACAGAATCAAGCAGTTGACAGATCACCGCCTCGGTGCGAAACTCGTTCCCGACTATGCCGAGAACCTTACCCCTCAGTCCGAGCTTGACAAACTCAAGGCTCCCGTCGAAACCTTCTTCCTCCGCCGTGATCCCGGTGCCGGCCGTCCGACCAAGAAGGAACGCAGAGCAATGGAGGACGCATGGGACGAGATCGACTACAGTAACGGCCTGGGCGACATTCCGGATGACATCGCCGAACACTTCGGCCTAACCGACGACGACCTGTAGCCGGGGAACAAAAATTGGAGATACCGCTCCTGCCGATGACGGGAACGCAGATGTTTTTTCCTTGCAGCTCCTCATTGTGAGTTTGACATGAAAGTGCCACTGACCGATGTCCGGTTGGCGGACTTCCCCAAAAAACAGGCACCCCTGGGCGCATTGCCCGGGGGTGCCTATAGTTGAATGTCTTTCAAAGGCGATTATTTCTTGCCGAAGAAGCGGGTGTAGAGTCCGTAGAAGCCGGCTCCGTGACGGGCCTCGTCCTTGGCCATCTCGTGAACGGTGTCGTGGATGGCGTCGTAGCCCAACTGCTTGGCCCTTGTGGCGATGGCGAGCTTGCCCTCGCACGCTCCGGCCTCAGCCTGGTAGCGCTTCTCAAGGTTGGTCTTGGTGTCCCACACAACGTCTCCGAGAAGCTCGGCGAACTTTGATGCGTGCTCAGCCTCCTCGAATGCATACCTCTTGAAGGCCTCGGCGATCTCCGGATAGCCCTCACGCTCGGCCTGGCGGCTCATGGCGAGGTACATGCCCACTTCGCTGCACTCTCCGTTGAAATGATCCTTCAGTCCCTGGAGAACTTCCTGATCCTCTACCTTGCCGTCACCGATGTGGTGCTCGCAGGCCCACTGAGGCTTGCCGTCCTCGTCCTTGATCTCGACAAACTTGCTCGCCGGAGCATGGCACTGTGGACACTCTGCAGGAGGATTCTCGCCTTCGTAAACATAACCGCAAACCAAACATCTAAATTTCTTTTTCATGATAATATCTTTTTAAGTCAAACAAAATTAATGAGTAATGTCATTTCCTATTGCAAAGGTAACACCTTATTTTCAATTTTCAAAATAGAATTATTAAAAATTGGTAAAAAATTGAAAAATTTTGAATATTACCGCAGAATGTGCTACATTATGGCACAAATGGTGCCTATCTTTGACGCAAAAAGAAAAAGTAGTATATTCGTCAAAACAACCGACATGACTCCATTTCTCAAGCAGGTGGCCGATCACTATATGGCGCGGGGCGGGATCTCAGGGACCTGCTTCATTTTTCCCAACAGGCGCAGCCAGGTCTTCTTCACGAAGTACCTCGGCGAGGCCGTGAAGGAGGGCGGAATCCCGATCGTGGCTCCGAAGATGCTGACCATCAACGATTTCTTTTTCAGAATCTCGGGAAGCAAACCCGCGGACAGGGTGACTCTGCTGCTGGAACTCTACGAATGCTACAAGGCCCTGAACCCGAAGCACGAGACTCTGGACGAGTTCATCTTCTGGGGAGATGTGATCCTGGGGGATTACGATGACGTGGACAAGTACCTTGTCGATCCGGTGAGGTTGTTCGCCAACGTGTCGGAGTTCAAGGAGATACAGGATTCATATTCATACCTTACGGAGAATCAGAGGAAGGCGGTCGAGAGCTTTGTCAGCCATTTCCGCAGCGAGGGGCGGCTGACGGTGGATCTGAACTCCGACAACCCGAACGTGAAGGAGCGCTTCCTGCAGATTTGGAATATTCTTTTACCGCTCTACAACAATTTCAGGGAAAGACTGTCCGGCAAGGGACTCGCCTACGAGGGGATGGTCTACCGCGGTCTCGCGGCGCGGCTGGACACGGAATCGGCGGTTGATGTGATGGGCACCGCCTTCGAAGGGGTTGAGGGATATGTCTTCGTGGGTCTCAATGCTCTCAACGAGTGCGAGAAAAAGGTCATGCGGCGGATGCGCGACGCCGGGCTGGCGGAGTTCTGCTGGGACTACTCCGGCGCGATGGTGAAGAATCCGCTCAACAAGTCCTCGTTCTTCATGTCGCGGAATGTCAAGGACTTCCCGCAGGCTTTCGAGTTGGATCCCGATGGGCTGAAGACTCCGGAGATCGACGTGATTAGCGTGCCGTCGTCTGTGGGGCAGGCTAAACTGATTCCGTCGGTGGTGAAGGATGAGCGCTGCGCCGTGGTGCTGCCGGACGAGACGTTGCTGATTCCGGTGCTGAACTCCATTCCGGAAGAGATCAGGGACATCAATGTCACGATGGGCTATCCTATGAAGAGCAGCGCGTTCTTCGATTTCATGACTTTGGTTTCGGCCATGCAGATGCACCTGAGGCAGAAGGACGGGAAATGGTACTACTACCACAGCCAGGTCTGGTCCCTGTTCTCTTCGGGCATATTCAGAAAAGTCACTTTTGGCGACAAGGCGGTGCGGGACAGGATCAAGAGGATCAAGGAAGACATGAAGTACTACATCCCGCAGGAGGATCTCGCCGGGATTCCGGTCTTCGACCTGTTGTTCAGGCCGGCGGTGACGGATCCGAAATCGACTTCCGGGGAGCAGATCCGTGCTTTCGCTGACTATCAGAAGACACTTGTCAAGGGACTCGCCCCGAGATTGGCGGAGGATTCGTCCATGGCGATCGAGCTGGAGTTCGCCAAGGCGGCCTACAGCGCTGTCAGCCAGCTCCAGGCGGTCGGTCTTGAGATCCTGCCGATGACTTATGTCAGGCTTCTGGACCAGTTGCTCGCTCCTGTCTCGATCCCGTTCAACGGAGAGCCTCTGAAAGGTCTTCAGATCATGGGACCGCTGGAGACAAGGGCCTTGGACTTCAGCCAGGTGATGATCCTGTCATGCAATGAGGGCATGTTTCCGCGGCGGAGCGTCAGCTCGTCCTTCATCCCGCCGGAGCTGCGAAAGGGCTTCGGCCTGCCTACCTACGAGTTCCAGGACGCGGTATGGGCGTACTATTTCTACAGGCTGATCCAGAGGACGGAGAAAGTGACCCTGGTGTATGATTCCAGAACAGAGGGGATGAAGAACGGGGAGGAGAGCCGCTACATCAAACAGCTTGAGTATCACTTCAATCTGCCTATAAAGCGGAGTTTTGTCAAGGCGAACGCGTCTGGGGACTTCTCCCCGAAGGAAATCGCCAAGACGGCGGAGGATGTCGAGGCCATAAGGCGGACGAACCTTTCAGCCTCGGCGCTGAAGAATTACCTCGACTGTCCGGCCAGGTTCTACTATGCCACGGTCAAAAGGCTCCGGAAGCGCGACGAGGTGTCGGAGGATCTGGATGCCGGCATGTTGGGAAACGTGTTCCACGGTACGATGCAGAAGCTCTATTCGGAGGAGATGGCTGGAGGTAAGGTTGTCACTTGTGAGTATCTTTCCTCGCTCCTCGGCAAGACATCCGCCATCAAGGGCATTGTGCGTGCGCTGATCCTAGAACAGCTTCATTCCCTTGAGGTTACAGGACGCGACCTGGTCGTTGAGGATGTGATTGTGGAATATGTTGTCAAGACCTTGAAGAGGGACCGGGAACTTTTGAGGTCATCCGGATCGGACGGCTTCGAGATCCTTGGGCTGGAGAAAAAGTTCGAGCGGGAGATCGACGGGTTTCGTTTCGTCGGGTACGTGGACAGGATGGACAGCCTGCGCCCGGGAGAGATCCGCATCATCGACTACAAGACGGGCAGGGTGGAGGACAAGGATGTCAACATCAGCAACGAGAACGCGGAGGCGGTTGTCGATGCCCTGTTCGGTCCCGTGAACGAGGGAAGGCCGAAGATCGCCCTGCAACTCTATCTCTACGATGTGTTCTGCCGGGAGTCCGGACTCTTCAATGGGCAGAGGATGGTCAATGTCATCTATCCTCCCGCCAACCTGTTCACGGAGCAGGTCAAGGAAGTTCCTGTCAGCGAGACCTTTATGAACCTTACAGAGGAAAGGCTCCACGGACTTCTCGCGGAGATAGCCTCGGTAGAGATTCCTTTCAGGCGCACTGCCGAGGAGAAAACCTGCTCATTGTGTGACTTTAGAATGATTTGCGGAAGATGATCAGGATAATGAAAGCGTCGGCCGGTTCGGGTAAGACCTTCAATCTGGCCAAGACATACATAAGGCTTCTGCTTACGGACGAGGAAAGATGGTCCTACAGGCACATCCTTGCCGTGACCTTCACCAACAAGGCCACGGACGAGATGAAGAGCAGAATCCTGAAAGAGTTGCATCTGCTGGCGACCTCACCGAAGGATTCGCCTTATTATGAGGAACTTGTCGGATCCTTCGAGACGGAGGACGCGTTAAGGCGCAGGTCGGAGACCGTCCTGTGCGACATCCTGCACGACTACGGAGCGTTCGCCGTCAGCACGATCGACCGCTTCTTCCAGCAGACCCTCAAGGCTTTCTCAAGGGAGATCGGCCAGTTCGCGACCTATCAGGTGGAGCTGGACAAGGAGTCCCTGGTGTCCGAGAGTGTGGACAGGGTTCTGGATTCCCTTTCCGAGGACAGGAAGGAATTGCTTGGATGGCTGACACAGAGCGTGATGGAGGATCTGGAGAAAGGCCGGCGGTACAATCTTGAGAGAAATCTGAAGGATGTGGCGATGACTCTTAAGTCCGACGAGCACAGGGCCGCGGTCGAGGAATATGGCATTGACGAGGAGAAGGAATATTCAAAAGAGAACCTTTCGAGGATGAAGAAAGGGCTTTCGGAGGTGATGGTTTCCTTCGGGAGGGATGTGCGTGCCGCCGCCAAGGCTTTTGTGGACGCCGCCTCCGAGGAGGGCCTGTCGAATGAGGACTTCTCGCGCAAGTGCTTCAGTTCGGTCTTTGCCTGCGCCGCCTCGGGTCCGAAGGATGAGCCGGCCTACCCGTCCGCGACCATATTCAGAAACTGTGAGGATCTCGGCAAGTGGTTCAGGAAGGCCGACATAAAGAGGTTCGAGCCGTCGCAGGGCAGGCTGGCGCCGCTTCTCCGGCGCTACTGCGGACTGTTCCTTGAGAGGTACAAGGTTTATTCCACTGCTTCGAAGATCTTGTTGATCCTGAATGAATTGGGAATCGCCGGGGATCTGGAGAGAGAGTTCCGGGCCTTGATGAAGGAGAAGAATGTCCTGAGCATTGATGACTCCAACGTGATCCTCAGGAACATCATCGACGGCACCGACGCGCCTTTCATCTATGAGAAGCTTGGTGTCCGTTTCGAACACTTCCTGCTCGACGAGTTCCAGGACACTTCCAGGATCCAGTGGGACAATTTCCGGCCGCTGATCGAGAACAGCGTGGCGCAGGGGAAGGAGAATCTTCTTGTCGGTGACGTGAAGCAGAGCATCTACCGCTGGCGAGGATCCGACTGGAGGATGATGGCGCGTGAGGTGCAGAGTGAGTTCCAGAGCTGCCGGGTGGAGACACTGGACAGTAACTACCGGAGTCTCAGGAATATAGTCGAATTCAACAATGGATTTTTTGAATATTCCTCATTGACCCTCGATGGTATGATTGGCGGCGGGTCCGGTTTCAGTGTTCATGAGATATACTCGGACGCGGGCCAGCTGGTGAGGTCGAAGGACTCCTCGGAAGGAAGCGTCGAGGTTGTCTTCTGCGACAAGGACGAGGAGATGCCGAGGATACTGGACACCGTGAACCGGGTTCACGAGGCAGGGGCGAGATACGGGGAGATCACTGTGCTGGTGAGGAGCAACCGGCATGGGTCTGACGTGGCCATGTACTTGATGGACAACGGGGTGAGTGTGATCTCGGACGATTCCCTGCATCTGAAGTCCTCGGCTGTGGCCCGTCAGGTGGTGTCGCTCCTCTCCTCTGTGGGGAATGAGGATGACACGATCGGCTCCTTCCTTGCCGGAGAGCTGGACATCGATGTGGGCGGACTGTCCTGTCTGTCTTTGTCCGACCTTTGCGAGCAGCTTCTGCGCATTCTGAAGGGCAGGGAGCCTGAGCTGTTCGAGTCCGAGACGCAGTACGTCCAGGCCTTGATGGATTTTGTGCAGGATTATGTGGCTGTCAACGGCAATGCGGTAGACGGCTTCCTTAAGGCTTGGCAGGAGGCCGATCCGAAGATCAGCTCGCCGTCGGATCCGGAATCGGTCAGGGTTATGACGATTCACAAGTCGAAAGGGCTTGAGTTCCATCATGTTATCTTTCCATTTGCCGAGGAGATCGGGCTTTTCCGTCCGGAAGAGCACTGGACTCGTCCTTCGGTTGAGGGGACCGAGCTTGAGGGTGTCGCCGACGGGGTCTATAACGTAAGGCTGAGGAAGCCGGAGAACGAGGACTCCCTGTTCAGGGATGGCAGTCAGAAGGAGCTTCAGTTTCAGTTTGTGGACAACATCAACACGTTCTACGTGGCCTTGACCAGGGCTGTCAAAGGCCTGACTGTCATAGCGGCGGATCCGCCGGCGAAGATCGCTGACGCCCTCGTGCCCTTCTGTGCTGAGGAAGTTTCTGGCGGGGCGGAGGTCGAAGTCCTCCCGGTGGACTTTTCCGACTTCTCGCAGATCCTGTACGCCTATCTCTACTGTCATGGTAACGCATTGGGATTCACTAAGGAAGAGTCGGACGAGAGCACCGTGTTCTCCAAGGGAGAGTTGTACGACTATTCCGGGTTGGAGCGCAAGGCGGACACCATCTCCGAATTGACGCCCGGCTATCCGTCCTACCCGCTCAACCCGCCGCAGGAGGATGGCGACTCCGATGTGAGGGAGCGTGGCCGCCTCAAATTCAGCGCTGACTCCATCGACTTTTTCCGCGACGGTTCACGGAATGAGGCCCGTCTCAACGGCACGGTGCTGCATGCGATCCTCTCCGAAGTGGTCGTCCCGTCGGATCTTCCGGCTGCCGTCAGGCACGCCTTCGAGGCGGGCGAGATCGATGCCGGCCAGGAGGAAGAGTATCTGAATATTCTTGCCCAAAGAATCGCCGCACATCCTGAGTGGTTCCCTGCCGACGGCACTGAAGTCTTGAATGAGACTGAACTGATTGACACTGACGGAGAATCCTATCGTCCGGACAGGGTTCTTGTCAAAGACGGCAAGGTGACGGTCATCGACTACAAGTTCGGGGAGAGAAACCGTCGCTACCTCCGGCAGGTCGCCCGTTATGCCGACATCTACCGTCGGATGGGATATTCGGAAATATCATCGGTAATCTGGTATGTTCTTGCGGATGAGGTGGAATAATTTTCGTATATT
>Ga0129311_1002482_pt1 | contig 11085 bp, 15 predicted proteins | sample Go1ome_FD_94435 | JGI IMG/M metagenome (GOLD analysis project Ga0129311, IMG submission 94435) | Western lowland gorrila individual fecal microbial communities from Wisconsin, USA - Go1022B metagenome | ecosystem: Host-associated > Mammals > Digestive system > Large intestine > Fecal | place... | reverse complement strand
TAATCCTTGTAATGTTACCCGGGGTGATGATTGCATTTGCGGAACTGGCCATCTATGCGTGGCTGTCTGACCGGGTGATTGGATGGTTTACCAGCGTAGGTCATCTTACAGCAGCGGGGACTCCTTTTTTCTATTGGATGTTTACAGGAGTCGCATATGCCGTTTTCGGCATCTCTTTGTATGAGCTCAATAAGTATATCATGAAGAAGATAGACAAATTGCATCTTTTTTAGCTGCAAAATGTTAATTCTCCAAAAGGTGAACGCTATATAAAAAGTGAAGCGGTATTTGATAGCCGCAAAATGACAACTGAAATTTGGAGGTATTCCTATGAACAAAACAATTATCTGCAATATTCCCATGAAACCCAATATGGAGAAAACGGTATATGCCTGCAATGATACGTCGCTGCATGTTTCGGAAAAACCGGTATACTATCCGATCAGTGCCCTTTTTTCCCGTGTTATACAACCCGGCAATCAGGTGGATGTGCTGATGCTTGTCAAAAAAGACAACAAAGATTTCTGGAAGCAGAATGCTGACTGTTTGGAAGATGAGCTGAAAGAGGCAAACGAAGAATTGAAGCAGGCAAACAACGGCGTTGGCGCAGTGCTCAGCTTTAAAATGCTTGACACGGATTTTGAAGAAAGCCGTGCGGTGCATGAACAGCTTATGGGCGCTCTGGTTGATGAAATCAAAGACGGCTCCCATATCATCGCGGACATCACCTTCGGGCCCAAGGATGTGCCGATCATCGTATTTGCGGTGCTTGGCTTTGCAGAAAAGTCGCTTGGATGCGAGGTGGATCACATTATTTATGGACAGGCGAATTTTGAAAACGGCAGGCCGGTCAATACGAAAATTTGCGATATGTCCCCCCTTTATTATCTTGCATCGACTGCTGCCACTGTTTGCGGGGAAAATCCTGAACGGGCGAGAAAAACGCTGACGGAATTGATTTCACTATAAATCGGTGGAGGTAATGGGATGGGGAGGAAAGAAGAATATAGGAGCTTGATTCAAGCATCGCCGCTGTTTGAACTTGAACGGGACAGCGATGCTTACAGGGTGGAAGAACTCAAGATGATAGCCGACCTCTATAACTATATGACGGCGTTTAATCATGATTACGAAAATTACGGCTTAGAAATTACTGAGGTAGCGAAGGAATGTATCAATTACTATGATCCTCAGAAGAAGGATTTTCTCAGTTATTTTATAAGTTCGTTAACCAGAAAAAGAAATACGGTGGCTGCTACAGAAGATTACTCACGCAAAACCGGCGGAATGGTTCACACCGAACATGCAACCCGACGTTTAATAGAATATAAACGCTTCCAGCGGAATTTTGAACAGTTTCAAAGAGGGTACGAACAGCTAAAACGATTGGCAGCAAAGCGAGGAACGTCGGTTTCCCTTGACTTGATCAAAGAATTAGCGGCAAACTGTGAAATCACCGAGCAAACTGCTTGGAAAATTGTCGAAATGGAGGAAAATCAATTCGACCCATATGACGAACTGATAGAAGCTGCTGCAGTACAGTTTGGGTGTACTGTAAAAAAAGCGAGAGAAACTGCTGAAATAGCGGAGGCGAAAGTGCTAAGCGCTACCGTTTACGATGATGAGAATGAGCGGTCAATATTGGATAGCATCGCGGACGATGGAAAAAACCCGGAGGAAATTCTGTTGGAAGAAGAGTCCAACATATCCATCAGAAGAATTTTATCCCAGCTTGATAACTTTTACAATACACTTCAGGAACGGCAAAAGCCGCTTTTATCCGTTGTAATCACATTTAAGCTATTGGACAGTGAGGATGCGGCTGAATGGATAGACCTTTTGGATTCTGGGGAGTATGATTTTGCGAACAGGGCTTGTATAGACTTTTATAGGCGAGAAAAACGAATTCTCAGTCAAAAAGAGATAGCGGCAAAATTTGACAAAATCGAAGCAAGCGTCAGCCGTACTGTGAATGATTTTCTAAGGAAATTAAAGGAAGAATTACGAAAGCCACATCAGTAAGAGTAGAGTCAGAAGGAGGTTTTTCTATATGAGCAATAAAGATTCCCGGAAAAGCGGTCGGGAAAAGACAGTTCGTGTCGCGAAAATTGATACATACATATCCGATTATTTTATGAGCACTCTGGCGGATAAGCTTATTCAACGGAGTAGATCAAATGTGTTCCATCTGGAAGGAGACGGAAAAATGATAGAAAAAATCGATGCAGAGGCACTGTATGAAAAAGGCGTTCAGTATTACAATGGCGAAGGCGTGCCTGTGGATAAGGAAAGGGCTCTCCTTTTATTTGAACAGGCTGCGCAGTTGGGGTGTATCGAAGCCCAAGCCGATTGCAGCGCCATGTATTATGATGGCGAAGGGACAGAAGCTGATTTTGAAAAAGCATTCTACTGGACTGAGAAAGTCGCACAGCAGGGAGATGCAGATGCCCAAAGGGCTTTGGGCGTGGCGTATTATAGAGGCGCCGGAACGGAAATTGATTACGAAAAGGCGCTGTACTGGTTTGAAAAAGCCGCAGAGCAGGGAGACGATTGGGCGCAGAACTGTTGTGGCAATATGTATTACCAGGGAACCGTAACTGGCGAGCGAGATTGTGAAAATGCATTGTACTGGTTTGAGAAGGCCGCAGAGCAAGGGTACGCTTTAGCGCAGCGCAAATGCGGCGAGATGTACTTATCTGGCGAGGGAACCGAAGCCAATCCTGAAAAGGCACAATATTGGCTGAAAAAATACGATGAGACAACCAAGATGACGCCTCAAAAAGAATTTGAACTTGCCTGTACACTTTACAAAGGCGAGGGAGTAACCGCCAATCCGGAAAAGGCGCTGTACTGGTTTGAGCAGGCCGTTGAGCACGGCCATGACGAGGCACCGTATTATTTGGGGAATATGTATTACAGAGGGGAAGGAACGCAGACCGATAAAAAGAAAGCGCTTTCTCTGTTTAAGAAGGCCGCGGAAAAAGGGTATTCGGAAGCGCAATATACCTGTGGCACGATGTATTACAAGGGCGAGGGAACACCGGTGGATATGAACCAGGCGTTCTTATGGATGGAAAAAGCAGCGGAGCAGGGGCACGCATTGGCTAAGGGCTTTTTGCAGAGATGCAAAAGAAATAAAAAAGAAAAAATAAGAACAAACGAACCTGTTAAGATGTGAAGAGATAACAAGGAGGATGGGTTTATGCTGACGGAAAAAGACAATGCGGTGCAGGCCAATGCGATGGAAACCGCTGTGCCTGCGGATGTTTTGGACAGGATTTTTCAGAAGCTCGCCGGGTTGGATAAAGCCCGTTGGCTACGTGCAGAAAAATATATTGAGCTGCTATTGGCAGAAAAAGCGGCCTTAACGGGCGATGCCGAGGCACAAGCCAAATGCGGCGATATGTATATGAGCGGAAACGGAGAGGACATTCTGGTTAGCCAGAGAATGGCGCACCATTGGTATATGGAAGCCGCAAAACAGGGTCATGTTCGCTCCCAGCTTCTCTGTGGAGAGTATTACTATAATCGTTACTATCCAATACGCGATAGTGCCCGTGCCGCATTACTAAAAGCAGAGGCACTTCAATGGTACGAAAAAGCCGCTGAGCAAGGCAATGCGCAAGCTCAATTTTGTTGTGGGAATATGTATTACCGGGGCGAAGGGATGGATGAGCCCGATTTTGAGAAGGCGTTTTATTGGTATGAGAAAGCGGCTGAACAAGGCCATCCCCATGCACAATATGCTTTAGGCGGGATGTATGAGGACTACAGGACAGAAGATGATGATAAAAAGGCGTTCTACTGGTATCTGCAATCTGCGCAGCAGGGTCACGACCATGGCGTAGTCGCCTGTGCCAGTATGTACCGTGAAGGGAAGGGAACCCCGGTTGACCTGGAGAAGGCCCGTTACTGGGCGGACAGGATTGCCCGTGATTGAGGCATGGTGAAAGCGTAGCGGCGCAGGATATTGCGTATGCCGTGTTCTTGGCTGATCAGCCAAGAACACGGCATTATTTTTTTATGGTCTGATTTTACGAAAGACCATAAAAAAGTTCAAAAAAATGTTAAGACGTAAAATTCGCAGCACTATTGTATAACAGAAGCGAAAATAAAAAGGAGATGTTTCTATCGTGTTGGATTTTAATAACAATGACACCTATACCAAAGAAGTAGTTCTTAAAAATGTTAGATTAGCATTATTTAACCGAAACGCATTACCAGACGATGCGCTCTGCGCTGAATTCTTAGATATGTCGGTTGTCTTCGCTCTCATTGAGGATTCTATTCCATATAGAGCCAAATACAAAATTATCGATGCGACGGATATGGCCTCATTAGATATTCATGTTAAGGAAATCATGGATGCAGCCAATGAGAACAGCAAGAGAATCGGATACGATATTATGTCCATGGAAGATTCTGTGGCAGAGCTTACCGGAAAAAAGAGTCCGAGAAAAGCGATCTGCCCAATATATGTCGGGACAAACCCTGAACGTATTCTTGGGTCTTCTATCCTGTTGCATGAAACCTATCTTGAAAAATTTGCAGAACAGATAGAGGACGACCTCTGCATTGCCCCGGCAAATATTCACGAAGTTTTCATCTATCCGTTTTCCCACGTACAGCCTTCAAAAGTCATAGAACTTGTACAGAACTTAAACCAGACTGCCGTAGATCAGCACGAGACGCTCAGCAATAGCGCATATATTTACCGCCGAGGCACGCATGTTATTACGCAGATTATACCCAAAAACTCCGATAATTCCCATTGCGAACAAAACGATCCAGAGTGAAAAATGCATGAAGGAAGGTTAGAAAATGTTAAGTTTCAAAGCAGGAATCCCTATATAATAAATAGAAGGAAGAAGGAGATAACCTACAAGTTGCGACTATAAAAAAGTTTTTCAGAAAATTTTTTCAAAAAAAATGTTAAGCGTCAACAAATTCCCCCCTATATATAAGTAGATAAGCGGAGTCGGAACCGCTTCCAAAGTTTCCCGACGGGCAACCTCACGAACCGATTACGGAGAGGGCATCCCAAGGATGACAATGGCAGTTACAAATAATCGATTCCCCATACAGCCTTGAAAATAGGGTTTGGGACTATAGCAGCTGGTGCACGACCATATAACCTACCATCCCACCCCCTTTCTTCATACCCCCTTTTTTGAGTTCAAACGCACTGTTTTGACTGCAACTCACGCTTCCCCCCGTGATGATTGCGGTCATTCGGTTCCGAACTCTATTTTCAGGGCTGTATCAAAAAAATGAAAAGGAGAACAGTGTTATGGGATTTTTTAGCAGCGTAAAACAAGTGTATGATGGGATTAACGATCGTATTTACGACCGGAGGCAGAAACAAATAAGTGAAATAACAGAGGACATGAGAGTTCTGAGGGTGCGAAACGACTATATGACGACGAGGAAATATGTCATCAAACTAAAGCATGATCTCCAAGGGCTGGCTGCGGTTGCAGAACAAGCACCGGAATATCTGGTTGGTGCAGCAGAACAAGCATCGGAAAATCCTTTGTTTTGCGGAGCTGAAACGGATTCGTTTTCTCTGAATGTTACTAAGCAGAATATTATGGCGTATATCTGTGAACTGGCAGGCGCAGACACAGAGACTCTTTCGCCAAGACAGCTGATGATTCGTTTGGTTCGGAACGGAGAGCTCTCTTCCCTTCAGGAATATCTTTCAACGATTCTGAAAGCCCTCAAGGACGTAGACAGAAACTTAGTCGAATAATTGCAAAGGAAAAGATTTTAACAATACAAAAAGTGAAGGAGATTTAAACCATGAACTACTACGATACCAAAGATGCTAAAAACAACAAAAACACCACCGGTTATAACGGTTATTATGAAGTGATTCAAGGAACGCGGGATCGCATGAAGGTTACGGATTATTCTCAGCGCTGCGCTTCCTGCGGCAAATTTTTCTACTTTGACCATGACAGCAACCGCAAGGTTGTGGCTTGTCCGTGGTGCGGACACCGCCATTAATGAAAGAATTAACCGTAAGGCAGATGATTCCCTCCTCAATATCATTCGGTTCTGAGCTCTATTTTCAAGGCTATATCAAAAAGGAAGAGGCGATGTTATTATGAGAGTTTTTAGAAACTTGATGCAAATGCGTGACGGCCGCAAAAATCGACAATTGGCAGAAACAACAGAAAACACCGGAATGCTGCAGGAAGGGAATGCGTATTTTGACGCAGCTAAATATGTTATCAAACTGAAGGACGATCTTCGAAAACTGGCAATTCATATAGAACTCACGCCAGGACCATTTTACGACTCGTCAAATCTGTGTGTGGTTGAATTGGCAGAGCAGATAGTATCAGAGAATCCCATATTTTACGGCGGAAGCGTTGGCTCCTGTGTTCTGGATTCTGTACAGACGAAGATCATGGATTATGCCCGTCAACTGGCCCTCGTGTGCGAAATTTCCACGACTCATCCCCCAGCTCGGCTGTTTATCCATTTAGCACGCTACGAACAGGTTCCTAAGCTCAATGATTATTGCCGGGAAATCGCAGATCAGCTGTTGTCAATGGCTGATTCTGAAGATTCTAAACTTTATGAGTAAATATAATCAATCTGCATTGCAGAAGAAAAAATAAAGGAGATATGAATTATGAACTATTATGATAACAACAAAAACAACCAGAACGGTAGCATAAGTAGCTACAACGGCTATCGTCAGGTGATCCGAGGCACAAAGGAGCGCGTTAACAGCACGGATTATTCCCAGCGCTGTGCCGCCTGCGGCAGGTTTTTCTTCTTCGACCATGACAGCAACCGTAAGGTTGTGGTCTGTCCTTGGTGCGAGCACCATCATTAAATGTCAGTTCTTATAAAGGCAGGTGATGCTCCTTAAAACACCTTAAGGCGGTACAGCCGTTTTTTAAAACCATATTTTATTGATGTAAAGGAGAATGCAGCATGAATTATCATTACAATTCCAAGGGAAGCCTTAAAGGGTACAGCACAAGAAACAGCGATGGCAGCACCACACATCACCGTGCCAACGGCAGCTATGGTGGCTACAGCAGATCAAATTCCGATGGATATTCCTCAAATCACTACAATTCCACTGGAGGATATAACGGGTACAGCAAAAAACGAAGCGACGGAACGATTCAGCATTACGATTCATCCGGCAGAACGAGAGGTTATTCTGTACGCAATACAAGCGGCGGATATACCAATTATAATGCTTCTGGAAGGGTTTCCGGATACAGCAGCAAGCACAAGTGGTAAAAGAAGAAGCTCCGCCAGCTTTCGTAGCTGTCGGAGCTTTGCTATGAAGGGATTATTCTGCTTCGGGTCTGGGATCGATGGCAGTGACTATGGCAGCGGCATCAATGTCCAAAATATCACCAGCAGTGGAAATAATCAGGCTGAATGCAGCATCGTCCGCCATATCGAACCAAGCCTCGTAGTATTGAGTGCGGCGATTGCGGTAGGTCACATGATGGCCAGATAACCCATTGATTGTGAGAGGCGCGATGGGATAGACCACAGTAGGTGCCAGATCATTGATCACAGATTCCAGTTCAACAGCAGAACCATCACAATCTTCCTCAACCCTGAGTTCCAGTGTGAAAGTTTCGTCGGGATCGCAAAGATTAAGTGTGTTGTCGGATTCCTCACCCGGCTCAGAATTGAAATAGAAACCGTCTGGAATTTGGAATGAAATGCTCCCACAATGGAAGCGGTGGTTTATGTAACGCAGCATAGATTATACCTCCTGCATAAATTATAGAACAAATATAGTCTGCACACCTTTTCGGGCGGCATAATCAACGGTATTTTTTGTTCCACCGGCCTCGCCGGTATAGGCAGCAATCAGAAGCGACGAGTGGTCAACCATCCATTCGTTGCGAACTTGGAAGCATCCGCTGAAATAATAGGGACAAATATACTTTACAAGATCAGCAGAGCGCAAGACTTCATTATAGCGGCACTTCCATTCAGAATCCCACCCCTTCTCAAAACCCTCATATGGAACGGCGGCGATCAGATGCAAAGGATAACCTTCCCGCTTCAATCGCAAAACGATCTCCGCCACCCAGATGTCGACGCCCCATGCCATGCCAGAAATGAAGGTAACAAAACCATTGTTTACAGCCTCGCGGATTTTATCTTCCAATGCAGCAATGACAGCCGCTTTGGGCTGGTGCAGTTTGTGAGGCCTGTGACCGGTAAAACATGCGCGATGCAGGTGCAGCTCAGATTCAGTTGGCATAGGACATGCATCCTCCCATTTTTTGATTACGGACTATCACCAAAACTTGTGATACGGCTCCCACCTCTCTACTATAACTATATCACCAAAAGTGGGGATATAATACCTGACTTTAGAGGTTGAAAATAAAAAATGGTGCAAACTCGTTGAAAGTTCATCGAGTATGCATCATTTTTATTTGACTTTCTGTTAGATGATAATGTGTTACCGGCTGATGAAGTCTTTCAGCCAGAGCCACAACAAAATCAGATGATCTTGTTATATTTATGTATCGGCTGCTGCTTATCTTCACAACTTTGAATTCTCTGTAGAAGCGGCATATTTCTGATGTGGAGAATTCATTATCCAGAACCTTGAACTGGAATATCCTTGTAAGAAGCACTGTGATATAGCAGATCAGGAAATGGCCTTTTATACTGTTTTCCTTCTGAAGATAGACCGGTCTTGCATCAAGGTCCGTTTTCATGACCCTGAACGATTCTTCAATCCTCCACAGATTGTGGTATGTGCTGTAGATGTCCCTGTCACTCATGCCGAGTTCAGAGGTAACGATCATATTATATCCGGCCAGCGAACGGTCCTTCTCTATGGCTTCATAGTTCATTTCCATTATGACATCTTCGCCATTTTCACCTTTTATGTTCACATATTTGGAACATTCTCCGTATTCGCTTTTCTTTGCTCTGCCTGCGTTAAGTTTTCTTGCCTTTTCTACCATCCTGTCAATTTCTCTGTTCTTCTTTCTGGCAAGTTTGGGATTGTATGTCACCATGCGCTTTTCTTTCACACTTTTTCTTATTTTCATTCCGCTGTTATCCGTATACTCGTATTCGAAATCATCAATGCGTGATTTATAGCTGTAGATAAGGTCTCCCCTGCTGTTCTTTACATCACTGAATCCGTTCTGAAGAAGGACCCATGTCGTCTCAACATCGTTGAGGTTCTTTACTGATTTGGAAAATATGTAGCCGTCACCATTTCTGAGTGCCTCGATGATGTTATGAGCACAGTTTAACCCTTTGTCGGCAATCTGTATCGTCCGTCCGGTGATGTTGTTCCTTCTCTTAAGGTCGCTGATGATGTTTCGAAGAACCGGCTTTTCAGATTCATTTCCCGGATACATGCGCATCCCAATCGGGATCATGTTGGCATCCAAAAGAAGGCCCAGCCCTACGATGGGATCCCTGCGGTTCTCCTTGGAAGGCCCCTTTCTCTTGAAGTCGGTTTCCCTGTCAATCTCAAAATAGAAATTGGTGCAGTCAAAATATGTTTTTGATGTGTCCGTGCCATAATTTTCCTTTGTGGCAGCGGTAAAGATCTCTACAAACTTCTCGTATTCGCTGCCGATGAATTCCAGAGCACAAAGAAGCTGGTCGTAGGAGAAAACGGATTCCTTGTAAAGTGAAGGAAGGATATCCATGAATGTCCTGTGCTTTGAAAGAGGAGCCACAGCACGGGCAAATACAAGAGAAGTCACCACATCATATACATCGAACCGGAAGTTCCTGTTGGACTGCATGTACCGGAAGTGTTCTTCCACATCCAGTGTGTTCAGGATATTGCACAGAGGGAAATAGCCCAGATATCTTTCGGGAGATACTTCGGATATGAGCTTCTGATTGATTCTGGCATTCTGGTTTTCCTGGCGTTTTTGGTCGTTGAGCTCATCCACAACCTTTCGGTAATGTGCAACAGGATCTTCGATGCCGTTCTGTTTCAGCTTTTCGATATTGCCCAGAGATTTGTAGCATTTGTGCCTTGTGCCTTTGACATCAGCAGAATAGAAGCTTTCGTAAATGGAAAGAATGGTGATTTTAGAGCAAAATATGGAAAGAGTGTTTTAGAAAGTCTTTCAAACAAACTATCTAAAGAATTTGGTTCAGGATTTAGCGTTCGCAGTCTTCAACAAATGAAAAAATTTTATTTGGTGTTTCCAAATACGAACGCACTGCGTTCGCAATTGACTTGGACTCATTACCGAAGCTTATTACGTGTTGATAATGAAGAAGCTAGAAATTGGTATATTGAAGAAACAATCAAAGAACATTGGTCAAGCAGAAAACTAGATCGTCAAATTTCTACATTGTATTATGAAAGACTATTATCTAGTCAAGATAAAAAAGCAATTACAATTGAAGCTGATGAAAAATTATCTCTAATGGCTCCAGAAAACTTTATTAAAGATCCTTATGTTTTGGAATTCTTAGATTTAAAGAATTATCCAACATTACGTGAAAGTGATTTGGAATCTGCTTTGATCGATAATCTACAAGAGTTTTTATTAGAACTGGGCCGTGGTTTTTGTTTTGTCGCAAGACAAAAACTTATGCGCTATGAAGATGATGATTTTTATATTGATCTTGTTTTCTATCATAGCATCTTAAAGTGTTATGTCTTGATTGATTTAAAACTTGGAAGATTGAAACATGGAGATGTGGGCCAGATGGATAGTTATATTAGAATGTTTGATGATTTATATAAGAATGATGATGATAATCCAACGATTGGCTTAATATTATGTTCCGAAAAGAATGAAGCAGTAGCGAAGTATTCTGTTCTAAATGATAAAACCAATATGTTTGCTTCAAAATATCAATTTACATTACCAACAGTAGAAGAATTAGAACATAAGATTAAGGAAGAACGTAATCGAATTGAGAATGATCTTTTGATTGATGATAATAAATAAAGTTATAAATTCTTGATACCACATTGATACCATCATTTGTTGTATGTAGTATAAATGTGTTGATGTAAAATAATCTAGGGAAAAATCAACTCATAAACGTTAACAAATATGTTCACTATAAAAAAGATTGTATCGAGTT